>Ga0129314_1001377_pt1 | contig 17137 bp, 19 predicted proteins | sample O1111metagenome_FD_94431 | JGI IMG/M metagenome (GOLD analysis project Ga0129314, IMG submission 94431) | Orangutan individual fecal microbial communities from fecal samples from Wisconsin, USA - O1111 metagenome | ecosystem: Host-associated > Mammals > Digestive system > Large intestine > Fecal... | reverse complement strand
GATACCGAGGAAATCCCCGACCCCGTCCCCCCTATGGCAAAGCGCGACCCGCTCAACTGCTTAGTCTGCGTCGTAATCGCGTTCTGCGCCATGATGGGACTTATGTATATCGTCTATACCTTCCTCGGAGACAGCAACAGCTCGGCATACCCGCTCTCCCCGCTGTACGTCCTTTCCCTCGTCGTCGTTCATCCCGTCGTCGAGGAATATCTCTTTCGTCACCTGTACTACGAGGAGCTGCGCCTGCTTACTCCCGTCTTTGCGGTTGTGGCTCAGGCTACAATGTTCGCGCTCGACCATGACACCGTCGGCAGTATGTTCACTGCTCTGTTCTGCGGAATCGTGCTCGCGCTCCTCGTTGAGGCTACGGGAAGGTGGTATCTCGCTATCATCGCACACTCCCTCATAAACCTCCGCACACTCATCTACACGACAATTCTCGCAGAAGCTCCGACCACACGCAACGCAGCCGACCTCGTTTTCTACGCCATAGGAATCGCCGCGCTCGCAGCACTTGTCGTCATCCGCTCGAAGGAGAAAAAGACGAAAGACACTCCCGTACCCGAAACGGAGAAAACCACGTGACGGCGCGGGATGTGATGTCCGAGATAATGCGCGTGCCTGACAGAAGCGGAGACACCTGCGCTCTCACTCCGACCGAAACGGACGAATACTTCATGTCGCTGGCTATGGAAATCGCTCGCGGATGCGCGGAGGTGGGAGAAGTTCCCGTAGGGGCAGTGGCAGTGCGCGGGAGCAGGATAATCTCGTGCGGCGCAAACGGCAGGGAAGAGGAGAAGAACGCTCTCTCCCACGCTGAGCTGAACGCGATATCTGCGGCTTGTGCGGCTCTGGGCGGATGGCGGCTGACGGGAGTGACGCTGTACGTTACGCTTGAGCCATGCGCGATGTGTGCGGGAGCTATAATCAACGCTCACATACCGCGTGTTGTCTATGCCGCGAAGGACGCACGGGCGGGCGCGATGGGCTCTATAGTGAAGCTGCAGTCACTGCCGTTGGGGTATCATCCTCTCACAGAGGTATGCGAGAGATTCAGTCGCGAATCAGCGGGGCTTTTACGGGAGTTTTTTCTCGCGCGGAGAAAATGAAGACTCACTTTAGCTTCAAGTGAGGGAAAAGCAGAAAGAGCTGCGCTCTTTCGATTTAATTATTCCACTCCGCGTGGGGCGCCCTTTTCAGGGGGAACGCAGAGAGGTTCAGACGCCACCCCTCTGCGAGTACCGGCTTCCGGTTGAGTTAGGCTGATATGATTAACTTCCGTCTCCGCACACTGTTTCCGATTAGTCGCGCGGTTTTGCGTAAGATGTAGTAGTGGAGCTTAAAATGTGCGCGCGGTGAGTTTTGGGGCGCGATTTAGCATAAGCCTTAGTAGTGGCATTAGAATGACCGCGTCTGTTAATTTGGCTTAGATTTATAAATCGTTAGTCGGTCTTTCTACGGAAGCTAAACGAAATCGTATGTTATCTTCATTTCAACGCACAGATGAACGCCAATCCGCGGTTAGCCTAATCAATTCAGTTATGATTAGGTATTCTCAACTCCGCGCGTAAGCAAAACGAACAAATTCAGTGCATTCACCGCGTCTAACTCCCCCGCGCGAACATTCTAATGCCACTACTAAGGCTTATGCGTTGCCGCGCGACTGAGCTGTTCAAGTGGGCGATGATGAAGTTTATTGCTAAACTGAACTCCACCGCAAGCCGGAACTCGCAGAGGGGTGGCGTTTGAACCTCTCTGCGTGCCCTCTGCAAAGAGCGCCCCACGCGGAGTGGAATAATAAATCTGAAAGACGGAGTCTTTCTACAATCATCTTCACAAACGTGAAGGAAAAACTATATTTGATAATCATAAAGAAGAAACCCAAGGAAAGAAGGCATAAAAAAATGTCAATTTTTGAACAATCTTATCTCGCTATGCGTGAACTCCTCTCCCTCGCTCGTGCGGAGCAGGGGAACATCGTCGTCGTCGGATGCTCTACCTCGGAGGTATGCGGCGGCACTATCGGTAAGAATTCTTCCCCCGAAACCGCGGAGGAAATCTGGTCGGGTCTGAAAAAAGCCGCGGATGAACGGGGAGTCTGGATTGCCGCTCAGTGCTGCGAACACCTCAACCGCGCTGTAATAGTCGACCGCGACGCCGTAAAAATGCAGCTCGATTGCGGAGTCCTTACCGAGGTCAACGTCGTTCCTCAGCCTAAGGCGGGCGGCTCCTTCGCGACAGCTGCCTATGCCCACGCGGCTCATCCCGTAGCTCTCGAGCATATCAAAGCGGACTGCGGACTTGATATCGGCGGCACTCTCATCGGAATGCACCTCAAAGAAGTCGCAGTCCCCGTAAGACTGGAGAACAATACAATAGGCGCGGCTCACCTTCTCGCGGCAAGAGTAAGACCGAAGTTCATCGGCGGCGAGAGAGCGCACTACGACATGACAAAGGCTTAACTAAAATCTAACGGGAGGCTTTATGGACGAAAACGAACACAAAAATCAAGAAGATCCGCGCGACAGGTTCACTCCGAACAATATCTTTTTCCTCGCGGTAAAGCTCGTCGCATTCAGCATCATCCTATACGTCATCCTTACGCACCTTAGCGACATCTCCGCCATTGTCGGCTCACTGCTCAGCCTCATTTCCCCCTTGCTCATAGGAGGGCTTGTCGCGCTGATACTGAACACACCCATGATGGCGATCGAGAAGCTCATTTACAAAATAGCGGACAAGCGCGGCAGGAAGATTCGGCAGCGTACCTGCGAAACTCTCTCGCTCGGGCTGACGTTTGTCATTGCGCTGCTCATCATCTACATCCTCTGCTACTCCATCTTCCCGCAGCTCGGCGAGTCTGTCAAGGCGATTTACCAAAAGGCGCAGGCAAGCTTCCCGAAGATAATAGAGTGGCTGCGCGGACTGGAAAAATACGGCATCAACACCGCTCCTGTTATAGACTGGCTCGGCGGGCTTGACACTACGGAGCTTGTGAAAAAGCTGTCCGAGTACGCGATACAGTTCGCCGACGCACTCACCTCCAGCGTGTCCTCGATAATCAGCGGCGCGTCCTCCATCATAAGCGGAGTTTTCACGGCTCTCACGTCCGTTATCTTCGCGGCGTACATCCTCTCGAACAAGCGCAAGCTGCTGAGACAGGTGAAGGAGATGACATACGCGTTCATTAAGCCGAAAACCGCCGACAAGATATGTGAGATATGCTCACTTTCGGTGAAAACCTTCTCGAACTTCATAAGCGGGCAGTGCCTTGAAGCCGTAATTCTCGGCACGATGTTCTTCATTTCAATGAACATTTTCGGCTTCCCCTACCCCCTTGCGATATCCTCACTCATCGCGGCGACTGCCATCATTCCGTACATCGGGGCGTTCCTCGGCTGCGTATTCGGAATGCTGCTCATGATAATCGACGACCCGATAAAGGCGCTGTGGTTTCTCGTGATGTTCCTCATCATTCAGCAGATAGAGAACAATTTCATCTACCCTCGCGTAGTCGGCGGCTCCGTCGGACTTCCTGCGATATGGACGTTCACGGCGGTCATCATCGGCGGCGGAGTATGCGGCATTGTGGGCATGATTTTATTTATTCCGCTGTTTTCGGTCTTGTACACACTGCTTCGCGGCAATGTACACTCAAGGCTTGACGCGCGTGGAATAGTCATAGAATCCGAGGAGGAAGAGGACCCGCCGAAGAAAAAGAAGCGCGACATAAGCGGAGAGATACTCTTATATATGCACAATCTTGCGAAGAGTGCGCTTAAAAAAGCACCGCAGAAAAAAGCTGCGGAAAAGAAGAAGGACGAAAACTCCGAGGAAAAATGAACTTTACGGAGTTCTTTTGCCAAAAGAAAACAAAACCGAAGCTGATTACGACGGAATTTCGTACAAGCTTCGGTTTTTTCCTTGACTTCTTCAAGCTCGAGCGAGGGGGTTACAAGAGTAATTCTTATTTTTCGATTGATTGTGTATATTGTTAAATTTTATGCATTCATTAATAATTCATAAACAATCACGAAGCTTATGGTATAATATTAGCAACAAATGTTACAATCGGCATTAATTAATAGCAAATGCATATAAAACAATACATACGGAGGTGCCCATGAAGAAACGTATCCTTGCGCTGTTCCTCGCTTCAATCATGCTTTGTTCCGCAGCAGCCTGCTCAAACGGTACGGAGAGCCTTGACGACGAAACAACGATAAGCACAACAGCTTCCACTGTCCCCGAAGAAACACAAGCTCCCGAAACATTGACGCCCACCGAACGCCGAATGCTCATTCCAGACGACCTGCCGGATAAAAAGTTTGACGGACGTTCGTATATTATCGCCGTAGATCCCACAAAGGTATATGAAATTTCCTTTGAAGAGCTGACAGGTGAAGCAACAAACGACGCCGTATACGACAGAAATCTCCGAATCGAAAGCCGTTTTGACGTTAAAATCGAAGCTCTTGAGACTGCCACGCCATACAACAACATAAAAACAGTCGTTGCGTCCGGCACATATGCATACGACGTCGCGGGATTTGTTAATTACCTTTCCTACACGCCGATCTTAGCCGGAGCCGTTTATAACTGGTGTGATATTCCGTATATTAATCTTGAGAAGCCATGGTACAACCGGCTTGCAAATGATCCCGCGACTATCAACGGAAAGCTCTATGCAATAAACGGCGACCTTTCAATATCCACTCTCCAATATACCTACGGTATGTTCTTCAATTACAATATCATGGAAAACTACGGATATTCCGGTCAGGATCTCTACAATATGGTATTTGACGGTGAGTGGACCGTTGACAATATGCAGGCGATCACCACAAAAATCTGGGAGGATACAAACGGCGACGGCATACACGACCGTAATGATATACACGGATATTCCGTATTCCTCGGTTTGAATACCACAGACGTATGGCTTGCCGCATTCGATCTTGATCTCATAGACATCCACGACGACGGTACATTTGAAATCACATTCTTTAACGAAAAGACCGTAGGGGCGCTTGAAAAGGCGATTGCTCTTTCATACGACGAAAACGGAACCTTCATCAACAAAAAAGACTGGCGTGACGTTCCGAAAGCCTTCTCCGAAGGAAAAATTGCCATGACTCAGCTCTATTTCGGCGAAACAACGGAATCTCTCGGAAACATGGAAGCAAAATACGGCATTCTTCCGCTTCCGAAGTTTGACGAGACACAGGAGGACTACTATACAAACGCATGGGATCAGTTCTCCGTTTTCGCAGTTCCTAAGACAATAGCTGATGAGGACAAGGAAGTCGTCGGTATTGTTTTTGAAGCGCTGAATGCCGAATCCTATAAAACTGTATATCCGGCATACTACGACAAGGCGTTAAAGAGCCGTTATTCCGCCGAGCCTGCTACAGCCGAGATTGTTGACATCATTATGGCAGGACGCAAGCTTGAATTCTTGTTCCAGTTCGGAGAATTCACCGCTTCACTTCCGTACCAGTTCCGCCAGCTTCTTGCAAATAAACAGACTGACGTTGCGTCAACATATAAGAAAATGGAAAAACCTATGAAGAAGTCCTTTGAAAAGGTTATCAAGATTTACTTTGAAGACTGATAAAATTGGAGAAAGAAGAAAAGACTTGCGTCTTTTCGATTGATTATATCGACTGCGGTCGAGGGATGCTCCTACGCGGAGGGCGCCGCACTTACATAGCTAGTTCAAGGGATGGCGCTTGAATCCCTCTGTGCGCCCTCCGCGTAGGAGCGACTCCCACCCGCAGGTGGATTTAATAAATCGGAAAGACGTAAGTCTTTCTACTTTTTTCTCACTTAAAACTTAAGTGAAACTTACAGAGGGGAAGTCACAGCAAATCCCTCCACCGTAGGGTTTCACCAAAGTAAGGGTATACCGTAACCCGCCCGCCCTCGCATACCGTGTCAACGGAGGTCAGCCGGAGCACCGTCTTAATCCCAAGCTCGCCGTCGCTTACCCCGCATATGTCGCCGAGCGCGTAGTCCTCTCCGTAGTACGGCGGAACTCCCTCTGCCGCTTCTATCGCGAGAGTTATGCTGACAGGGTACCGCGCTATCTCTTCCTCTCCCTTCTGCCTTAGCGCCTTGCGGTAGTCCTCGTCAGTCTCGTATTTGTCGGGGGATATCTCCTTCGCACTTTTGTATACCTCACGCCTGTCTATCGAGAACTTCGACACTACAGATATCGAACCGTCTCCGCCCTCTATGAACGCGAAGTTGTAGTGCTTTCCCGTCTCCTTTGCGTATTCGAGTGAGATTATGTTCCCGTATGAGGTCGAGAATACCGCCGAGAGCGACTTGTCTCCCCCCTTCACTATCCTGAACTTCGGCTTCTCGTCCCCCGCATGCAGCTTTACCTCGTATGACGCGCCGTATGGTCGGAGAACTCCGTACAGCCAGTCCGAGAGCAGATCCCACTCCCACGTCAGTACGCATTCGTCGCTTATCACGTCGCTGTTCTCCGCGTCTATCTCAAACGGCATCGAGCGCATGTTGTCCCCGAGTACCCCGAGAGCGCATTCACTCACACTGCCCGATACCTCGCCGCGCCTGTAGACTAAACAGTTTGAGAGAAGTCCCTCGAGAAGCACACCGCGTACCTCGCACTCCCCGTCGTCGCCTGTCGATATCTTCACCGTGTCCACTCTTCCGCATTTGCACTCACCCGAGGAGTCAAAACCCGTTCGGATGTACTCGGCACTGCGCGCGACCTGTGAAAACTTCTTCGGCAGGTGTATGGTGTAGTTTCCAACCTCGTAGTATTTCTCCTTCCATACCGCGGAGGTGAACTCGTCAATGGGTCCCGCGATGACCTTGTAGTTCATGTTCAAAAAGTACAGCTCCATTGCCCCTCCTTCATATTCCGCAGTAGAGAGGGGTGAAGCGCACGTCCGACGTGATGTACTCGCTTCCGCTCTGAGCCGTTATCTTTACCACCGACGTACCTACGGGAATGGTGAAGAACGTGCTTCCCGCGTCAAATCCGTAGTACGGAGAACCCTTCAGCGTTATCTTCTTCTGCCGCTCCCTCGTGTCTATCACAAGCGTGTCTCCGTCGGAGAGCGTCACGGGGCATTTCACGTACTTTCCGCCGCAGGATATCGTGGGAGTGACTACCGAGCCGCCCGATGCTGATATCGTTGCAACTATGCCGCACGGTACGTCTCCGCCGTTCACGAGAGTTTTGCCGCCGGACGCGTTATCCGTGCCTACCGTCTCGACAGCTCCCTCGAAGAATATCCCCGGTGCGACAAAGCTCATCTCGCAGTCCACTATTCCGGCGAAGGTGTGGGTCGTAAACTTCACGTCTCCGTATGGGATTGCGCTAATCTTGCGGTGTACACCCTCCGCCGTTACGTCGATTACACAGCCGGACTCGGGATTCATCATCGCCGCGAGCCTGCGTCTGGTTTCGGCAGGATTTTCACCGCATATCTCCACCTCAAGCGTGAGTATTCGCTCGCCGTATCTGCGCTTTGTGGGATATCCGCCCTCGCCCCATGCGTATGAGGAGAGCTTCACGTCGCAGTCGGGGGAGTAAAATCCGTCGTGGGAGATAAGATGCGCGCCGCTTGTCGGAGAAATGATGAATTCTCTCGTGCCGGATGTAATTTTAATGTTGTAAGAGCTTGTAATCATGATTGTCTGAATACCGCCTCGCTTTCCTTTCGTATTCTCTTTGCCGTAAGATATGGGGATTCTTCGTTCTCCCTCAGGTAAATGTTCTGCGTAACGCCGCCGCCGGAGACGGATTCCTTTTGCTTTACGCCTGTGGGATATACCTTCTCCATCGCCGAGCTGACGTATGACGAGCCGCTCACAATGCCCTCCGCTATTCCGCGGGATATCATAACTCCCACCTCGTCGCGCATAAGCCCGGAGGGAGAGCTTATCCTGTAGTATTCCTTGACAGCTCTCTCCGCGTCGCGTGCAACTCTTTCTATCGCGCGCACTACCTCGTACCCTGCGGAGAGAATGCCGTCAGCCACGCCGTCCATCATGTTGTAGCCTATCGAATGCCATGCCGAGCTTTTCATAGCGGACGCGGCGTTGTCGGCGATTCTTCTTGCGGCATTCACTACACTTGCGGCGGAGTAGTCCATTCCACCGGCTACAGAGGACACTGCTCCCGCTCCTGTGTTCGTCCACGGAACAGCGGAAAATGCGGAGGCTGCGTTCTGTGCAAGGGTGTACATGGCGTCGCGTACCCTTGACGAGCTTCTCGTGACAGCCGCCGCCATCTCTTCAACCGACGTGAGAACCACAGCCGCAAGATTCGCCGACGTCACGGGATTTATCAGCGCGTCGCTAAGCCCGTTTCCGAAGGACGCCATGCGTGTCTCCAGAGACGAGAGAGCCGATAGGACCGCCGTTGTATCGAGAGATACTCCTATTGTTACAGAGCCGTCCATTGTTCATCATTCCTTTCTTTTTCTTTGATTCTGACAGCGTTTTTCGCACGTCTTATCTGCCGCCTAAGTTTGTCGTCCTCTATCTCGGAGGTGTCGGTCTGTCTCAGGCGAACCGTCCTCATAAGCGGCGAGTCGGGCGAGAGGGATTTTAATAATGCCATGAACTTGAACCAGTGCATATGCTCCGTCGTGAGGTCTATGCCGTACTCCGCCAAGAATGACGCAAAGATAAGCTCGGAGTCCGCGGCAAAGTCGAATAGCTTCTCACCGTTGTAAGACGCGCCGCTTTTTTCCATGCAAACACTGTCCTTTTGCAGAAGAAACGCCGCGAATGCATTAATAATTTCTTCCCAGTCGTCAAGATTCACGTCTCCCTCGACTACCGCAGACGAGCACAGCTCCGCTTTAAGCCTGCCGGGGAGGGAAGAGGACAGCACCTCCCACACGACAAGCCATCTTCTGTAGTCCGTGAGTACGCGCACCCTCTTTCCGCCCACTGTAACCTCGCACGGCAGGGGATCGCATATGAGCGGTATCATAAAGCGGCAAGCCTTTCGGTAAGCTGTGCCTTTATCTTCTCGCCCGACTCCGCCATGTACGCGATTTCCCCGTCAATGTAGCAGAGGAATGATGCCAGCGCGCCGGAGAAAGTCATGATGTTGCGCTCGCCGTCGAAAAGCGTCTTTCTTGCGTCCTCGCCGAATATCCTGTCGAAAAATCCCTCGATAACCTCGCAGTTTCGGCGGAGCCTGTCGGCAATGTCGCCCCTCTCGCCGTCCTTTGAGTATTCTATGTGAGACAGCTCCGATGAGAGACTTTTTAAAGCTCCGTCAATTTTCTCGTAGCAGTCGGGGTCAAAAACATCGCAGTAGATTTCCTTGTCCGCGAATTTCCAGATGTGGTTCATGTCGTCCTCCTTTTATTTCAGTCCGCTGTAAAGGTGGAAGTCGAGCGGGTGAATTTTCCTTTTGTTATGTCTCCGACAGCCTTCATCGTGCCGGTGTAGCAGAGTGAGTCCGTACCCGAGCCGCATTCGTCGGGGATAACGGAGTAGCTTCTTCTGACAGCGGAGAAAACTCCGGCGGTTTCGGTTTCGTCAAAGATGTCCACGCAGAGTACGTCCACCTTAGCCTCGTCTCCGGTAAGCTCAAGGTCTGTTATCTTTCGTATCTTCTCGATTACGGGATTGTTTTTGTATACCTCAAGCTCGTAGTCGATGACCGGTGCATAGCCTGTCACGTCGGTTCGCTTTGTAGCCTCGTGGATGTATCTTCTCTGGTAGCTTACGGCGTTCTTTGATTCCGTAAAGTCGGTAAAGCCCTCTCCGATGAGCGACCATACGGGGGCGGTGCTTGTTCCTGTGTTCATGTAGTGCTGTCTTTCAGCTCTTTTTACGAGTGCCATAATATAAATCCTTTCGTTTAGTTGTTATCCTTGTATTTTATTTTGTATGAGGCGCGGAATTCCTCGTCTCCGTTTTCGTAAATCGCGGATTTTGTCATGCCGGAGCTTTCGCTTAGCGTGAAGCTTTCACTTGCATTGTCCGATACAGCAAGAGAAACCTTCCTGAAAAACTCCGCCGCATCAAGCCTGTCCTTCAGTGAATCCGCACGCACTCTCAGACGAACCTCGAATCCGGCTTCGATTATTTTTGAGCCGTCGATGTATTCGCGGAGAGTGTTTCGGCTTCCGTCAAGTGAGAGCACCGCCTGCTTTACCGCGGAGTTTTCTTCTCTCGGGTCGCGCCATGTCGATATCCGAGGTAAAGTTGTCGAGCCGCCTGTCGTTTTCTCCCCACAGAGCGGTGCATAATCCGTCGCGGAGGTGTGTGCAGGTCTTCACTATTTTCAGCCGCTTTCGGATTATCAGCCGGTTCACAAAGGATATCCTGTCGAGAATGGGCTTCTTCGCGCAGTCGCTTACCACCGCCGTCTCGCCGAGCCTTTTCAGGTGCTTCCTCAGCCCGTTTATGAGGTACTGCGCTTCACAGTCCGCGAAGATGTACCGCACCGACACGCCGGGGTATTTCTCTCTCAGCTTCATGAGGAACTCGCCCATCTCGCGCTCTATCTTTGTCGGGTCAATGTCGCCTTTTCCTCCGTCAATTACGCATTCGTCAAGCACCGTAAGCGAATATCCCTCGGCGCAGCGTGAAAATCCCACCGCAACATACGTCGTCTTTGAGCGGTTCCCGCCGAAGTCCACGCCTATGTTGATGAAGTCGAGACATCCGACATCGTCCGCGTCAGTCATGTACTCGTCGGGAGAGTCCGCAAAGCTGCGATAGATTAGTCCCTCCGCCGCGCACCTCTCGCCTAAGATGTCGCGTCTGTACCATATCGTTGACTTGTCGTACTGCGCGATTATCTCACCGAGCCGCTTTTCGCTTATCGTAGGATTGTCGAAGATGGTGAAGTGAGCGTAGTTATAAAAGCTTTCGCTGACCTCGCCCGACTTCACAGCCTCTGCGTACCTGTCGAGATGTGCGGTGTATATCGCCGATTTCGGAGCGCAGGGGTTGAGATCCCAGAATATCCGCCTGTCCCGTGCGGCAAGCTGTCGGTTCAGAGCTTCCTCGATAAACGCGGGCGAATGAAGATTGATCTCGGTGGCTATCCACATCCCGTAGGAGTTTCCGCGTATCCGCTTGTATGAGTCCGAGTTCTTCCCGCCGGCGAATATGATTATTCTCTCGCCCGACTTAGTTCTTACCGCCATTGCATCGTTACCGCGGTATTTTGTCCAGCGGCATCTTTTCCCGAATATGTGCTCAAGCCCCAAGCCGTTGCAGTCGCCTATGTTTAGTTTCGCGTTGCCGAGAGTGGAGCCTGTCGCAAGATGGAATTTATCCGGGGAATTTTCGAGAAGCGCCGCGAATACGAATACGTTGTCCACGGTTTTTCCCGCTCTTACCGCGCCTTCCGCTACGTTTATCACCGAGGAGTACGCGCGGCTCATGTACTCACGGTGCTTTTTTGAGAAAACATAATCTCCCACTTATGTCTCCTCACCTCGGAAAAGCTCTCCGCGAAGGCTGCCGATTTCGTCGTGTGCGGGATCTGCGTTTTCTTCGTCGGTCATGCCGATGTCGCGCCCGAAAATGTCGAAATACAGCTTTATCGCGGTCATGTTTCCGTCCTTTACCTCGTCAAGCAGCGCACGCCATACTAAGGGAGCATACGCACGCGCCGCACATCGGGAGAGAGGGAGAGCCAAAGTGAAGTATTCGTCGGTCTCGCCTGTTGCATTATCCCGCACAAGAGAGCGCATGACTTCACCGGCTTCTTCCGCGTCGGGGGAGGTGAGAGCATTCAGCACAGCACGTATCAGCCGCTCCCTGCTCTCGTTCTCCTCCGGTGGAAATACGGTGTCTTTTTTCACAAACATTGTTCTCCTTTCCGCCTGATTTAATTTTACTACACGAACGCCTGTTTGTCATTCCGCGGAATTTCATGTATAGTCCCACGCCGCGTTCATATTTTGTTCTGTAAAAAAATACCGTAAAACGGGCTTAAAACAAAAAAAGCCGCCTGCGTGAGCGTATCTCATGGAAATAAACGAGACGCGCGTACACAGAACGGCAATATTCGGTTCACAATTTAAAGCGCAAAAAAAGACGCCGGACGAGGAAGCCTCTGATTAATTCAGAGTATCCTCAGGAAGCCTCTGATTTAAGGTTATAATTCAGAGTATCCTCAAATAACCCGACGTCTGATTTCAAAGCGGCATCCCACGGCATGTAAAATGGGATGTCTACGGAAAATCCCGCTCACTTGAAGCCATCAAGCACATTGACTGCAAGAGCGCGGGAAGAGGAAGGTAAGACTATGGTCATATTATACTCTATATTTAGTGCCGTGTCAAGAGTTTTTCGGCATATATTGGAGTAAAATTGCAAAATTGACAAACAGTTCACATTCTCTCAACGTGAATCTTCATCTCCGTGCGCTGAAGATCCATTCCGCGAAGCTCTACGAGGTAGTCAAGCGCAATGTCGCCGCCGTCCTCGTAGGTCATGTTCACATCCACCTTTTTCGCGAGCACCGCAGTCTCAAACGGCATTATCGGGGTGTTGTAGACGGAAATGTGACGCTTGCCTTTCTCGAGAACGAGCGTGTTCATTATTCCCCCCGTGCGGTGTATCGTTACCATCTCCGGCTTTCCCGTGTCGAAGATTATCTCGGACGTGCAGCCGGTGTTTTCCTCGTAGGTAATAGTGACGACTCCGCATTCGGTTTTCATTCCGGCGGTAGTGCAGAAGGTGTAGGTGTCGCTTTCCTCCGTCGGCATTTTGGGCTGAGTTCCCTCTTCAAGCAGCTCTTCCTCGAGAAGCTCACCTTCGTCTTCTTCAAGGAGCCTGTCGAGCATGTCAATCCCCTCTTCTTCCTCCTCGAAAAGGCTGAGGTCGGCGGAGGGCATACCCATAGTCGTGCCAAACATTCTCATGTCGGGGATAACGTGGCGTGAGGTGAGCTTTAATCTTACCGGAACTTCACCGCGGGAGGCGTATTTGATGTTTCTCAAAAAGTCGGCGGAGTATATGTTTTCGTTATTGTCCATTGTTTCCTCCTGTGCTTAGAGCTTGTGCTTTTTCGGCTTCAAGGCGGCGTCTGACCTTCGGCATAACCACAAGGCAGGCGGGTACGAGAAGCAGGCAGGCGGCGATCCATGCTGCTGGATTTGCATAGCATACTGCGTCGAACCTGAAGAATTTTACCGCCCAGAGAGCCATTACCGAGCGTGCGACCATCTCAAATACTCCCGCGAACATGGCAGTGAAGCCGTGCTCCAGACCTTGCAGAGAGAAGCGGCAGACGGTGAGTATTCCGAGAGGGATATAAAGAATGCAGTTTTTGCGCAGAAATTCGCGGACATAGGAAAGAAGCTCGACAAGACGCGTCTCATCCTTGTCTATGAATATGAGCGAGACGTATTCGCCGAAGAAGTACATCACCACTCCCATGAGAACGCTGTAGACGAGCGCAACCGCCATGCCGTCCCAGAATCCGCGTCGAACTCTGTCGTAGTCCCGCGCACCCATGTTCTGACCGCACCATGTCGAGAGCGTAACTCCGAGCGTGCTGAACGGCAGGTGTACGAACGACTGAACCTTGTTAGCCGCAGTGACCGACGCTACAATAAGCGAGCCGAAGCCGTTTATCGCGGTCTGGAGCAGGACTGAGCCTATCGCGGTGATGGAATATTGCAGCGCCATGGGAAGTCCCGAGAACACAAGTCTCTTTGAGATAAGTCCGTCGGGCTTCTTTTCGATTGCGGTGCAGTTTTTCGCGCGGAGCATGGGGTAGTTCTTTAATATGTAGGTGAAGCAGACTATAGCCGAGACAATCTGCGAGATGATTGTAGCGAGAGCCGCGCCGAGAACTCCTATGCCGAACACGCGCACGAATAAGAGGTCGAGGACTACGTTCACAAGAGACGCGCCGATAAGAATGATGAGCGGAGCACGGCTGTTTCCCATCGCACGCATAAGTCCCGCCTGAGTATTGTACGCGACCGTCGCCGGAATTCCGAGAAAGATGACGCGCAGGTAGATGAACGAGTCCGCGTAAATGTCTTCGGGGAATGCCATGGCGTCAAGCATCTGCCCGAGGAAAACGGATGTGAACACGGCGAGCAGAACCGATGCTGCGGCGGAGAGGTAGATTATGTTCCACACGCATTTTTTGAGGAGGGAATTGTTGCCTGCGCCGAAAGCCTGAGCTACGGGAATGCAGAAGCCCGCGCACATTCCGTCGACAAATCCTATGACAAGGAACGTCAGCGAACCTGTCGCACCTACAGCGGCAAGGGCGTTTGTTCCGACGTAATGACCTACGACGGCGGCGTCCACCATGTTGTAAAACTGCTGCATCAGGTTTCCGAGCAGGATAGGCAGACAGAAGCGCAGCATGAGCGGCAGTACCGGACCGTGCGTTAAATCGAGTGTAGTGCTTTGTTTTTTCATATTAGAGTGAAAATCCTATTTGTTGAGTATTTTGTTGAAATCAGCGTCGGCTGAGCCTGTGGGGTCGTAAGCCTGCCATGCCACGGTGAAATTTCCGTTTTTGCTTGCCCAGATTGCCTGATTGTTCATGCCCGAGCAACGGAAAGCGCAGTTTTTCTCGTGCTTCGGGAGCCAGAAGGAAAGACCGTAGTCAGTGCCTTCGTTCGGGTGGGACACGGGTGAGGTTGCGCGGCGGCAGAAGTCCTCGCTGAGGTATCTCTCCTCCTCGAAAACTCCTCCCGAGAGTATCATCGCGCCGAACTTTGCCATGTCGCGGCATCTGAGGTATAGCCCCGATCCTCCGACAGCGTGACCCATCGGACAGCAAGACCATGCCCAGCCCTGCATTTTCATCTTCTCAAACAGTCTGTGGGAGAGGTATTCGTTCGCGAGCTTTCCCGTGGCTTTCGCAAGCATACGTGAGGCGATGTAGAAGTTTGAGTCGGTGTAGTCGAAGACAGTGTTCGGCTCGTGGATGAACGGCTTCTTTAACACCGCGTCAAGCCAGTCGCTCTCTCCCCAAGAAAAAGCGTCGTCGCAGTCGATGTCGAGGAACATTCCCCCGCATCCCGTAGTCTGTGACAGGACGGTTTCAAGCGTGACACATTTCCATCTCTCGTCAAGATACGGCTTTTCACTGTGGAACAAATCCCATACCGTGGTGTCGTAAGTTAAAAGCCCCTCGTCTATTGCCATTCCGCAGCCTGCCGTGATGTAGTTTTTCGACACGGAGTAGAGCGCGATGCATTCCGGTGCGGGGATAAGCTCTCTTTCCTCAAGCCTGCCGTCCTTGTACATTGCAATGCGGTATATCGGGTAGCGCTTTTCCTTTGCAGCCGCGGCAAGCTCGTCGAGCAGTTCAAATTCGTTTGTCATGTCGTTCTCCTTACAGCTTAACTTCTCTCAGCGTCGGGCGTTCGTTCCATTTGAGGTTGTATTTCTCTATCATGTCCTGCGCGATGCCAAACGAGGGAATGTCGGCGGTAACGGCAGCTTCGTGTGCGTCCGAGCCTATGCAGACCTCCGCGCCTATCTCTCCGCACAGCTTGAAGAACTTTTCATGCGGGTATGCTCTGTGGTCGCGCACTCCGAGCAGGTTTATCTCGAGCGGGATGTTCATCTCCTTCGCACTCTCGATGAGCCTTGAATAGTGCTTAAAGTAAATCTCGTCGCTGCCGGTGTAGTTCATGAGGTCGGGATGAGCGACGTAGGTGTAAACGCCGGTTTTCATGCCCTCGATGACCTGGTCGACGTACTGCTTCAGATAACCCTCGTCGTCAAGCGATACGCCGGAGTATTTTCCTGTCATTTCGTTTTCGATGAAGTGCTGACCCATGATTAGGTAGTCGACGGGATAGCGCGTGATGAGCTTTAAAAAGTCCTCGAAAAATTCGGGGTAATACTCGGCTTCGTAGCCTATTTTTATGTCAATTTTACCTTTGTATTCCTCTCGGAGAGCGAGCAGTGTGGTGACGTAGTCCTCCTGTAATTCCGGTCTCATGCGGAATCCGGAGTAGTAACCGTCGCGGAAGACGTATGGCGCGTGGTCGGAAAAACCGAGAGTGTCAAATCCCGCCGCGATAGCATTTTCGATGTATTCCCGCTCTGTGCCGGAGGCGTGGTTGCAGCGGAACGTGTGAGTGTGCAGGCTTTCTGTGAACTTCTTTGGCATGATCATACACTTCCTTATATATAATGATGTTTCGGATAAGAATTTTATCACATTTTTCGCCGTCTTACAATAGCCTAAACTTAAATTATTCCCATGTTTTACGTCCGCGCGCTGTGTAAAATTCTGTATTCGGTAAAAGCAGACATAAATCGCTATTGACAAGCTCGTACAGATGTGCTATAATCTGAATCATCACAAACAACTGTTCTGTTTCCGCCGAAAATGACATGAAAAAGCGGAGGAAATAATGGAACGAAAAACAGCGGTGGCAAGGTGCGCCGAATGCGGAGAAGTTCTGTCGGAGGGAGACGCGGCGTATTCACTGCTCGGCAAAACGATATGCGCGACATGTGTAAAGCACGGATTTATAATATGCGGCGGGGAGAGTGACAGAGTCCTGCCGTTTGAGGAGCTTGAGAAAATCTACAATATAATACATCATGAAAAGACGCGCGAGGGAGGAGTGGAGAGATGAACAAGAACAAACTGCGGATGCGTGCGGACAAGCTGCTGAAAAACCTCAGACAATACGAAAGCTACGCCGAGTACTATGAAGCGCTCAGGGAAAACGGCTCCGTACCTATGCGGAAGGCTCAGGCAGTGGAAGCGCGCGCAATACACTACCGTGAGACAGTGAAAGCGGTGGAGAAGACGATGGAGACGTTTAACAAGATGGAGAGGGACGTGATAACGCTGTTATACTTTACGCCGGACATGTGCGTAGACGACGTGTGCGACAAGGTAGCGGCGGAGAGAAGTACGGTGTACCGATACCGTGCCAGCGCGCTGGACAAGATAGCGGAGTCGGTGTTTTAGGTGGGGGGCGTCCCCCTCTGAGAGACTTCCCTCTGTAAGTTTCACTTAAACTTCAAGTGAGAAGGAAGTAGAAAGGACTTCGCCCTTTCAGATTTAATTATTCCACTTCGCGTGGGGCGCCCTTTTCAGGGGGAACGCAGAGAGGTTCAAACGCCACCCCTCTGCGAGTTCCGGCTTACCGGTGGAGTTTGGCTTAGGAAT
>Ga0129314_1001376_pt1 | contig 17174 bp, 21 predicted proteins | sample O1111metagenome_FD_94431 | JGI IMG/M metagenome (GOLD analysis project Ga0129314, IMG submission 94431) | Orangutan individual fecal microbial communities from fecal samples from Wisconsin, USA - O1111 metagenome | ecosystem: Host-associated > Mammals > Digestive system > Large intestine > Fecal... | reverse complement strand
TGTCTTACCATGTGATACTGTTGCGTTTGCTTGACTTTAGCTACTAAATGTGATACCCTACCGTTGTATTTTGTGACAGATTATTGAACATTTTTTCAGTATCTCGTCAGATTAATAATTATGCCCACCCGCTGAGCAGGCCGAGCCTGTCCAGCTGGCGGGCACTTTCTTTTGCCGTGGACAGCAGATAGATGCGGGTCGTTTCGATGCTGCTGTGTCCCAGCACATCCGCCAGACGCACCACGTCCCGGCAGGCAGCGTAGAACGTCCGGGCAAACAGGCCGCGCAGGTTGTGGGGGAACACCTTGCTCCGCGCTACCTTCGCCGCCTCGCACAGCTTTTTCATCTCCGACCAGATGAACTTCCGGGACAGCCCGTTTCCGTTTTTCGTCAGGAATATCTGCCCCTGGACGAGACCGCGCTTTTTGGCGTATTTCAGCAGCTTGCGGCACAGCTTTGTGGGCAGCAGAATGGTTCTAATTTTGCCCTTCAGGGCGATTTCCGTCACGCCGCTTTGCGCCGCCTCCACGGTGATGTATTGCAGCTCGCTGACCCGGATACCTGTGGCGCAAAGGGTTTCCAGCAGGAGCAGCAGCCGTATGTCGCCCCGCGCCTGGGCGGCATCCAGCAGCCGCTGGTATTCGGCGCGGGTCAGCTCCCGTTCTGATTTGCGGAACATCTGCCGCTGGAGCTTGAGGTACCGCACCTTGCAGTCCTCCCGGCCCATGCAGACGAGCAGCTTGTTCACCGCCGCCAGCATGGCGTTGACGCTGACGGGGCGGTAACCCCGCTCCAGCAGCTGCGCCTTCCACGCCGCCGCCAGCTCCTTCGTCACCGCGCGGCCGTCCAGCCACGCGGCGAACCGCCGCGCCGTCCTCATGTAAGATTCTATGGTAGAATCCTCCCGCTCCTCCCGCCGCAGATACCCCGCAAACCGCGCCAATTCCTTCTCCGTGATCTCCAATTTCTTCCGCATGATGCGCTACGCCTCCCGGTCGTTTTTGAGTATTGTAGCAGGCGGCGCACGGAAAGGCAAAACAGGATACCGACCCTTCACCCGCACATATGTACAACTATGAGCTGTATAAAACAACAGGCCGCGGCAACGCCGCGACCTGCTGTACCATTATGAGAAAAACAACTTGTCGGCTGATTCGTCCAACTTGACCACGCTCAAGTCGATGAAGTCATCCAGCGACGGCGCGGAACGCCGCAGGTATTCGTGTCCTCCGTCCACAGCACAGGCACCGCACGAGCAGATTTTAAAGTCGTGTGTCGAGGTAGATTCTATAACATCCCCGCACTTTCTGCATTTGATGGCGTTTTTGATAATCATGGATTCCTCCCGCAAAAGTGTGCAACCATTGCACACTTTTCCCTCGCCTCAGTCACGCGCTCTGTTGCACGAAGATGCCCTCCTCATCCCATGTGACTAACCGGAAATTGTAGGGACGGTCATCAGGCGCGGACAGCCCGTTGAGGATGTCCAGCAGCTCCCGCACCTCAGGCGGGTGATACCGCGCGATGAGAATTGCCTCATCCACAGGTTTGTTGTCCAGCGCACAGCCGTCCACATACATACGGAGCTGGTATAAATCCAACGCCTTCGTCTTGCCCGCCTTGGCTTCATAGATGGTCACGCCATTGACGCAGCCCACAAACAGGTCTACTTTCGCCTTCAGTCCGATTTTCTGAAATACCGGCTCCTCGCGGCTCACCCGCAGGGCATCGGGGTTGCTCTCGCACTTAGCCGCCAGCTCCTTGACGTAGCGGGCTTCGATGGTGTCCGCGTCTTTGGGCGGTGCGGGGACATAGGTTGCGATCCAGCGGAACAGCTTGTTCAGGCGCGGGTCCGCTTCACAGAAGGACGTCTTTGTATTCTTGGTGGCAGGCAGTGCGGCGGAGTTGTTCGTAATCAGGTCTACCTGCACCAGAAAGCGGTTCTGGCTGGGATGAATAGCCTCGCCCCAAACACGGTCGAACAGTCCGTGCTCAATGGCACGCCCGTTGATGCGCAGCTCTACACCGCTGGAGGTCATGTTGCCCTTATAGTAAATGGCATTGCCCTTGGTGGGGAGGATGTTCCCATACCGGCAGTGGATGGTCAGCTGTCCGCCGCCCAAATCATAGGGGACATTCTCCAGCCGCTTCATGGTTCCCTCCTCCCATGTGGGCTGCAGAGGCTTCAAAATGTGGCACTTCTCTGTGCCGCCGTTGACCTCCAGCACCTTCATCGTGATGTTCGTATCGGCCAGCACACCGGCATAGACATACCGAAGCTCCTCGATGGCATACATCACGAGATGGTGGAAATCGGACTGTGCCGCCTTGCGGTCGGGCTTCACCGTCTGGAACTTTGCCATGGGGCAGCGGACGGTAACGGCGGTGCCGGTCGGGTAGGGCAGACCGCCAGCACCAGGGTAAAAGAACACCTTCATGGGCTGGTCCTCCTCAGACGTACCCATGGAATAGGGTGCCGTGACCTCGCGGTACTGGTTGGCAGCCGCGTCCTTTTTCGTCCGCGTCCGGATACTCCACTGCTGGCTGGGGCTGCTGTCGCAGGACGCCAGCGCGTGCTTCAACCCGAAGCCATGCTCGTTCAGCGGCGTCTGCGCCCCGTTCCGGCAGGCAATGGTCAGCGCACTGTCCAAATTGGTGATGCCCGTGCCGCCGTCCACCACGCCGATTTCCACCGCATCGCCCAGATTTTCGAAGGACACCACAATCGTCATGGAGAGGTCGGGGTCGTCGCTGTTGGCACGGAGATTGGAAATCGCATCGTCCGCCAGCTCGCAGATAGCCTGCGCCGCGCTGTTGAAATTGTCACCGATACCCGCGAAAAGTCCATACCCAGTGGGGTTGTTATGGATAATCTCTTCCGCAATGGGGTTGTTGTTCCTGTTTTCCATGGTTAAAGCTCCTTTCCGTTACTTTGCGCTGCGTGTAACAGCGTCCCGGCGAATAGCGTCTGCGACGATGCGCAGCAATGACTGCTGGCGGATGACCTCCCAACAAAAGGACTCAATCAGGGTGTCAGGCGTCACGCGCAGGTCAATGCAAACCTGCAGCAACTCCATCCAATCGTCCTCGGTCATCTCCACTTCGATGGTGTTCTTTCTGTTTTCGTCCATGTCCGTACTCCTTTGTTTTTGATAAACAAAACACCGTGCAGGAAATACCTACACGGTGCGTTGAAAAACAACAAGGAGACGGAGTCTCCGTCCGCAGGGAGGACTTGCAAATCCCTTGAAAATAAGATATACTAATCCCTGCGGTGCGGAATTTTTCCGTTGTGTAGATGGTTGCGTCACCTGCTCAGGTCATAGGGAGTTGGCGCTCCCTGTGACTGCCGTTATTTTATTTTCTATAGCTATTATATCATATTGGGGACAATATCCAATTGGCAAAGTCCACAGATATTGGGGACATTATATGTACAATTTGTATATTGAACCCAGTATAGCTTTTCGGTTAGAATAGTATTGAACTGATATAGTTTAAGGAGACCGTTTATGGCCGTTTCAAAGGCACAGCAACGTGCTGTGAATAAGTACGTCAAGAACAACTATGATGAAATAAAGCTCCGCATGCCCAAAGGCAAGAAGGAAATCATTCAGGCGCACGCGGCACAGCGCGGCGAGTCCGTCAACGCCTACATCAACCGCGCCATCGACAAGGCCATGAGCGAGGACGATTCCGCTACCTGAACAGACAAGGCAGGTGATCTGCGCCATCGGCGCAGATCACCTGCTTCTTTAAGAGCCGCTTTCCTGCAGCGCCTTACACATGGTATAGTGGCGGTACTGGAGGTGCGATGCGGATGAAGACAACAATAACCTTTGAATTGGAAACCAACATTAGAGAGCAGCTGGCGGCCATCTGCTCCCGATATAATCTGTCTCTTGAAGAGGCTTTTACTTCGTTTGCAGAGGTCGTAGTCCAAGCAGGAAGGCTTCCATACGACATGGAAGTGCCTAACGCGGTGACTCAGGCGGCGATGGTTGCCTCCGAGAAGGGCGAGGGGCTGTCCGGCGCATTCGACTCCGCGCCTGAACTGATGGTCGCTCTGGGCTATACACGGGGCAATTCGAGACGCTACACGCTCGAAGAACTGGACAACGAAGAAAAGGATGTCGAGATGAGCCGCTGCAACTCGTCCGTGGACTGTGAAGCCTAACAACGTGCCAAGATGAAGGGTATTCCCGTGACACGCTGCGATGCAGAGAGAGGGGTTGCTTATTTGCACAGGGGCAGGGATTGTGCCACCAACTATCGTATCAAATTTCCGCCAATCGTCGGAAAAATATTTCGCCAACTATCGGAAAACCGTTGCATAATCCATAATCAGTGCATATAATAAAGCTAACGCAAAGGAAGGCGAGGTATCCCAAATGAAGAATTACAGGAAAAGAATTGCTGACGATATTCTGATGCGGAAGCTGGAAGGCAAAGGTGCGGTGCTGATCGAAGGCCCTAAGTGGTGCGGTAAAACCACAACTGCGGAGCAGCTTGCAGCCAGCATTTTATATATGGACGACCCGGAAAAGAAAGCGCAGAACATCACGATGTCCGAGTTGAACCCCAAGCGGCTGCTGAAAGGCGCGACACCGAGACTGATTGACGAGTGGCAGCTTGCTCCAAAGCTTTGGGATGCCATTCGCTTTGAGGTTGACCATCGCGGCGAGCTGGGACAATTTCTCCTCACCGGGTCTGCCGTTCCCGCCGATACCAAGGAGATTACGCACTCCGGTACGGGGCGTTTTACATGGTTGACGATGAGGCCGATGAGCCTATATGAATCCGGGGATTCAACAGGTGAAGTCAGCATAAAAGATCTGTTTGAGGGAAATACGGAGGTAGATGGAAGTTCAGATTTAAGTATCGACCGTCTGGCTTTCCTCGTGTGCCGGGGCGGTTGGCCGCAGGCTGTGGATATGCGCGATGAAATTGCTTTGGATCAGGCGGCTGATTACTATGATGCAGTTGTACACTCGGATATTAACCGTGCCGACAATGTACAGAAGAATCCAGAAAGAGTTCGCAGGCTCATGCGCTCCTACGCAAGAAATCAAGGAGGCCAGGTGCCGAATACGGTGCTTGCACAGGATATTTCGACAAACGACGAAGTGGCGATCAGCGAAGAAACGGTTGCTTCCTACGTAAATGCGCTCAGAAAAATCTTTGTTGTAGAGGATATGCCTGCATGGAACCCCAATCTACGCTCCAAGACTGCGATTCGCTCATCAGATACCCGGTACTATGTTGATCCGTCTATTGCTGCTGCCGCTCTAGGCATCGGCCCGAACGATTTGATCAATGACCTGAAGACATTCGGCTTCCTCTTTGAAACACTTTGTATCAGAGATCTTCGCGTTTTTGCCGATGCTCTGAACGGAGAGGTTTACCACTACAGAGATAAAGACGGACAGGAATGCGACGCCGTTATTCATTTGAGAAACGGGAAATACGGGCTCGTTGAAATTAAGCTCGGCGGTGACAGGCTCATTGAGGAGGGCGCGAAAAGTCTGAAAGCGATGGCTGAAAAAATTGATACCGATAAAATGAACGCGCCCGCCTTCCTGATGGTCTTGACCGGAACCGGCGATTTTGCCTATCGCCGTCCGGATGGCGTGTGTGTCGTCCCTATCGGTTGCCTGAAAAACTGATGCCGCAACAGATCTGCGCGGTTTTTGTGCAGATATGAGCAAAACTCGCTCATAAAATGTGATAACGCTTGAAAAACTCGTTCATTTTTTGTGGCTTCGATTGATTTCGATGCCATCTGCAGCGGCTCTATGCTGGGCATCAACTACAGGAAAATCGAAAGCAACAGTGTAGGCTACAAGACGGACTATGAGATGTTTTCACTGGACTTCGAGGAATTTCTGTGGGCAAAGGGGTATGATGACAGCTTCATCGTGGAAATGCTCGCCCATATGCGGACTCTGACGCCCTTCAATGAGGTAGAGATGTCTGTGTGCAGCGAGCTGTTTCTGGATTACTGCATCTTAGGCGGAATGCCCGCTGTGTTCGCATCGATTAGTGCGGATATGAAAGCAATAGCGATTGAGCTTTACATGAATGCTTCTATGCCGGGTTCAGTGCTTTTACTGGGAACTTAACTGAGGTTTGGGATGGTTGACGTATAATATGTTTATGGAGGAGAATTTTTGCACCCCGCAGATTGCTTTTGTGCCACCTAATAATCAACTATCTAAAGCCGCCTATAATGTTCTAAATGGGTGCTATTATGCAATTCGAAGATGGAAAAGATTGTTAAATGATTTATCTCCGCTTCATGGAAATGAATTTATGCAGTGGCTAAATCTAGGATGTAAGGGGATTAAGGACGTCGATTCAACGCAAGAACGCAACCAATGGGTCGATGATAGCATTGCTCAGAATAAGTGGCTTATAGAAATGTGGCATGATGTTAATAAAGAAGAGTTTCTTAACCACAGCTACCAAGAACTGGTGATTCACGAAGCGAAAGAGCACATCGCTCACATTGTGAAGCGGCAGCAAGAGGGTAAATTGTGGATTGCATCATTTACAGAGGCTGTAAGATATATCTATGAAAGACAGACGGCTTCTATAAGTGTGGAAAGAGTTTCTGATGAATTGTGGAAGCTATCGCTAACTAAAGGAATCACGGAAAAAGATAACCGCTTTGATATGCCTTTAACTGTAAGAATCGACATCCAAGAGAGGTGCGATATCGCAAATATCCATTATGATGATGGCAGGATGGAGAAGATACAGGTAAGCGAAGATGGGGTTGCCCTGGTTGAATTATTACCGGGTCATTCTGCTATGCTGAAAATCGGCAATAAGACTAGTTTACTATAAGCGATTTGCGCGCTCGGTTTATACTGTATGCCAAAAGTGGCGAAATATAGAAAATACATGGCTATATACTTACCTTGTCTGCAATATTGCCCTGTCTGAACGGGGGTTCAAAACGGAATCTTGTGTTGGTGAGATAGCAGCCCGGATATGAGCCCGTTTGACCACTCTTGGGTGACAGCAGATAATAAGGTTATCGACTTGGCCTGTTATATACCGTTGCCGAATACCGCAGATACTACCAATGCCCCTTATCCGATTGTTCTTTGCACTGATGTCGCTACAAAATCCACCCAACAGCTAGACTATGGTGTCGAAAACGGGGATGGGGTTTGACTTTCAGACTCAACAGCTTTCGAGAGTACACTTCGTGGGCTTTCTCGATGACTATCCTATTGAAAAATGGGGTATGGACAGTAATTCAGCGAATTTTCCCTGTGCTGATTAGCTGTTGTTTTCTTCCGGAGAATTATGCTGATGTCCATAGGAAAATCTGCAAATACAAATAATATGCACGCCGGTGGACAACTCTGATTGGGGCTGCCCACCGGCTCTTTCTGCGTAACCGTCAAAACTGAGGGCGGCTGGACACACATAGGTAAGCGTCACTATCGGTTGGAGCAGGATGAAGGACAACCCGGATGCACATCCTTTATTCCATAGTGACCGGGGATTCCAGTATACGAACCGAACCTTTCACCACAAGATCGAGAAAGCGGGTATGACGCAGAGTATGTCCCGTGTTGCACATTGCATTGATAATGGCCCCATGGAGGGCTTCTGGGGTATCCTCAAGCGGGAACGCTACTACGGTAAGCGGTTCTACAGCAAGAAAGCTTTGGTCGATATGATTGAGAATTTCATTCGCTATTACAACACGCGCCGAGTACAGCGCAAACTCGGTGTCCTGACGCCCATGGAAAAGCACCTGCTTTATCTCGCTGCATAAAAAAGCGACTGACAGACTAAGCTGCCAGTCGGGAAAATTTTATAGTTTTTCTCTGTCCTCTTGACGGGATGCGGTTCACTCCTTGAGATGGCGACCTTTTTATACGCGGGGAGGTTTGACGCTTACGGATCTGTTGACAAAGGTGGCGAAACGTCCGTTCTGTGGTAGAATAACCATAGGTCACTGTAGCCACTATGGGACTACATGAATGAAGGCGCGTCTTCTTGTTTGAGTCGTCTCTTGAGGTCTAAATCTCCATCAGAATACTCATCAAGGATGGTAGAAATTTCATCGTCAACACGGAGAACCGTCATAGAATAGTATTGTAGGCTATTTCGCCAATCCTTTCTGCGAAAAGTTTGCTTGAGATCTTCAAAAGCTTGCTCGCAATTCAAAATGATTATAATGTGTGCCTTTAATGCGTATGTGTTAGCAAATAGATTTAAGATTATGTCGGAGGCAAGTACATCTTCCCCTTTGAAGTACTGAAAATTCCACGATTCACCACCGTCTTTTGTGCCAAGATTATAGGGCACACACTCATAATTCCTTTCGCCGCTGGTGTTGTTATTCGGCCTAACAGGCGTACAAGTTGAAAGCTCTCTTATATCACCGTCTATATCAAAAGTATCTCGCACAAAGCAGGTAAGGCGTGAGCCATAATAAATTAACTGCCAATCTCCAACCAGTTCAATCAACTTCCGCGTGTCTTTTATATACCGAGCCAAATCAATATTCAATCCAAGTCTATACGCAACTCTATTCCATTCTGGTTTTGATTTCACGTTGTCAGTCCTCAGAAAACGAGAAAATAGGCTGGAAGATAGTTCGAACTCGGTTGCAATATCCACCTGCGAAACTCTTGGATTTTGCTGTAGGAACAAGTTGATTACATCCTTTACCAGTTGAGGATCTTTGGGGAAATTATCTCTACTTCCTGTAATTTCCATCGTTCGCATATAGTAGTCTTCAAATTTTTCCAATTCTTTTGTCATCTTTGCATCTTCACCCATATACAAACCTCCAAATTTGTTTGATTAATAGTACCACAAGAACGAAAAAAAGTCAACGTAAGATAAGCGAAATGGCGTTTGGCGGAAATGATTGTATTAATATTTTGAACGTTATGATTTATTTTTTTGAATCTATATATTGACTTTTATCGCCACCTGTGTTATTTTAGAGGAGAAGACAGATAGTCTTCAAGTTGTTTTCTATAAATGACGGCAAAATACGGAATGGCTCGTTCGGAATTTACGCCTGCGGAGATGCTTCTATCTACGAAACAGGAAGTGGCTGATAGCCATCAGAGCCTTAAGCAAGAGATACGGGAAGGCCGTCTCGGAATTTACGCCTGTGGAAATGCCATCATTGACGAAGCAGGAAGGCTGAACGAAAAGCCTCGGCCAATAAAAAAGCACCTCCCGCTTGCCGGCGGGAGGTGCAGGATACGAGACAGCGAGAAGCCATCAAGTACCAGTGCAAGGTTATTTTATCATGGTTTCTCGGAAAAATCAATTAGAAAAGGAGACGCCATGAATTCTGTTTTACTCGACCGCCGGGACTCGGCGAAATACTTAGGGATCTCAGTTTCAAATCTCGACCGGCTTCGCGTAGCGGGGGAACTTCCTGCCGTCCAATACCGGCGCAAGGGAAACGTCCGCTATCGCGAAGATGATTTGAGGAAATTTATCGAACAGCGGCTTGATGGCGTGGCTCGCGGCAGAGCTGATTTTTGCCCCAGCTTTCGCGGTGGTAATGGAAAGAGGGGGCGTAATTGATGCCCCGGAGAAAAGAAAAGACAGTAGTTCGAAACGGGATTGAGTATTATTATAAAAGCATTCGCGATGAACGCGGAAAGTATATCACTGTCTATGGTAGAACAATTGCAGAGCGCGACGAGAAGGTAAAAAAGCGGGAGGCCGAGATTCGTCTTCGCCGCAAAATTAAGGAATTCCCAACTTTCAGCGAGCGCGCAACGGAGTGGCTCTCCGATAAGTCCAAGGACCTCAAGCGAAACACCTATAATAATTACGAGCAGATCATCCGCACACACTTCATCCCTGTACTTGGTAATAAGCGGTTGATTGACATCACCGGTGAAGATATAAAAAAGGCTATGGCTGTAGCAGAGGCGCAGTCCGCGTCCGTTTATCGCAAGGCTTCCATGCTAATCAAACAGATTTTTGCCGATGCCCTCACCTGTGATTTGATCCAGGTTGACCCAACGACAAAGTATACCTTTAAACGCGTGAGGCGCGAAAAAGAGGATACAGGGGAGGAATACTTGACGGATGCGCAGGTTGCCACGCTACTTGCCGCGATCAAAGGAATTTATCCTCTGGAAACATTTGTCAAATTGGGGCTTTATGCAGGACTGCGGCGCGAGGAGTCTCTGGCACTCCAATGGGACTGCGTTGATCTCAATGCGGACACTCCGCAGATCGAGGTTACGCGTACATGTATCTTTTGCCACAATCGTCCGGAGATTTCCAATGTGACCAAGACCGCAGCTGGCCACCGTAATATACCTATTCCAGTGCCCCTTTTCAATCATTTGAAAGGAATCAAAAAGAGCGTTGCCTCTGATTTCGTCATTTGTAATAGCAGCGGCCTTCCGTTAAGTGAGACACAATTCCGGAATATGTGGCGGAAAATCAAGCGGCGCAGCGTTGGGCCGGACGAGTATATTCGCTACAACCAGCGTGGAAGGAAGGCTTGCTCCGTTAAGCGGGAAGCCGGCCAGACTGCTGCCCACAATCCCAATGTACGCTATATCATTGACTTCCCGGCTAAAACACACATGCTTCGAAAGACCTATATCACAAACCTGATTTATAGTGGGGTCGATGTTCGCACGGTAATGGATTATGCCGGGCACAAGAATCCCGATGTTACCCTCAAAATCTACGCACAGGCCAAGAGCGCAGAAAAACGGACAGAGTCTGCAAAGCAGATCAATGAGGTTTTCCCGTCCGATCCTACCACATAACTATCCCCTGCAGGCACCATACGCACACCTTAAAAGACAAAACCGACGACAAATTTCATTCGTCAAACCCGCAAGTCGTTGCAAATACAAGGGTTTCTGCCAAGTGAGCGCAAGAAGTACGGTCTCAAGGCAGCTCGTCGCGCACCTCAGTTCTCCAAGCGATAATCGACTGCTCAGACTATATCAAAATGGTTCAAAAACCCCGGAAAACCAGCGGTTTTCCGGGGTTTTTCTTTTTCAAAAGCCGGAAAGATACATTGCAGCAGAGCGGCTTGCACCTTCCGGATATGCGCATACCGGTAGACCGCTGTTGAAGCTTGCCTTCATCCTGAGCAGCAAAATACCGTTTATGAGGCCCGGATATCCATCAAGAAAAAGCTGGCGTGACCGTTCCAATCGGGCAGCTTGACAAACATTCTCTCCGTATGGTATCATTTCTGTACTGAAGAAATAGTACATTACTTCGGGAAAGTAATCGCTATAGCAAGGCACCAATACTTTGAAGTAACAGTAGCGCGAATAGCAAAAGTCGAAAAGTATACCGAACAGCGAACAGGTTCCCGCTTTTGCCCTGTTAAAGGTTCACAGGGCCCGTTTTGACTCCCTTTTGGCAATCCGTCAGGTCGAAGATCTGGCAGAGTTTTTTTATTGCAAGGAGGTATGCGCAAATGAGCAAGTTGCTTCTGGAACACATGCGGTGGCCTGAGGTTCGTGCCGCCATCGAAAACGGAATGGATACGGTGATCCTATATGCTGCATCCATCGAGCAGCACGGACCCCATCTCCCGGAAAATACCGATGTCGTATTGGGATATGCCAGTGCGATAGATTTGGCCAAGCGGTTGGGAAATGCTTTGGTAGCTCCCATTATCCGCCCCGGTTTGTCCTCGCACCACATGGCATTGCCCGGTACCGTCACACTAAGGCCGGAGATTTTTGAGGGATTGGTAAAAGATCATATTTCCGCCTATGTTCATCACGGATTTAAGAAAATCATTCTAAGCTCCTCTCATGGCGGAAATTTTGAGACCATGGCAAAATTGGCGCAAAGCGAAAACGCACACTACCAAGACCGTGGGGTCACCATAGTGTCAGGATTCAGTCTGGATACACTGATTCAGACGCTGGCAGAGCTGGAGGTCAGCGAAGGCCTCGCCCCCGGCACTTTGGGAGGACATTCGGATGCTTGGGAGACCTCGGAAATGCTGATGCTGGGCGATGAAAATGTACGCCTCGACTTGGCCGAAGTGGGCTATATGGCCGGGCTTTCGGATGGAGGCGCAGAGCGTATGTTCACCGGAGGCGTCGTCGCGTTGAGTCCCAACGGAATCATCGGAGACGCCCGTCCCTCTGATCCTCAGCGAGGCGCCAGAATCTTTCAGATCTTGCAGGATATTCAGGAAAAAGTTGTCCGCGAAAACTTTGCTCAGGCAGGCATTTTTTTCTAAAGCCTCCGCTTGCAGACGCTGCCTTTCATGATGGCACAAAACGGCTCTTATCTTAAGTATAACTATTATCAAAAAGCCGCCTGTAATTCCGCAGGCGGCTTTTTGCGATTACAGCCTCTTGAAAGCGTCTGGCAGCAGGCGCATGACGGTGTTGATCTGCACACCCTCACCAAGTAAATCTCCGTACTGAAAAAAACACCGAGGAAGGCTCCTTTGAAAAGGCCTTCCCCGGTATTTATTTGCCAAAACGGTACGAAGAAACCGGGCAGGGCTGCGCAGTAAAATTCCCCCCCTGTACGGCGCGCGCTGACCTGGCAGGGCGCCTTATGCGGAAGCTATGCTTCCTCGGACGATTCTTCCTCCCGCCGCTTTTGATACGCCTCCAGATACCGGTCCAGATAGACCTTGTTGACGGTGGCTGAGATCGTATTGCGGAGCAGGTCCTTTTCATCGGACTGGGTTTCGCCCAGCCCCTGTCTTGCAGGCGCTGTGCCAAAGGCTGCGCCAAGCATATTCTCAAACTCGTCGCAGAAATAGTCATAGGCGGTCTGAAGTGTATAGCTGTCCTCCTGTATGCCAAACATCATCCGAAGCCCCTCCAACGGAACGACCGGCTTGACCACAGCAATAAAGAGGAGGCGGGCAAGGTGCTGGGCGGTGTACAGCTTTTTCTGGGGGGCGGGGATCAGCCGCTGCTTGACATAATTGCTTACCATAGAGCTTGTCAGCGCAGGCTCGCCCAGCATCGCCAGATGGAAATTGACATAGCGCACCACCTGTTCCAGATAAAGGCCGACGTCGGGGATCTGCGCATAGCGGGGCAGACGGAATTCCTCAATGTTCACAGTCGTGTTCTTCCCTTCATGTTCTATGGCACTATTATATACGATTCCGGCCGATAGTTCAACTGTTCTTTAAAATGTTTTCATCAGTTTTACAATAACGGTTGACGGAATGAGAAAAAGCTGGTAGAATCCTTATAGCGGTTTTTAAAAACCGGATGAAATGCTTTTTATTATTCGGAGGATCTACCATGACTCAGCTTCGCATTGCCGCAGACTCCAGCTGCGATCTTCTTGCGCTGGAGGGCGTGGACTTTGTCGCCGTTCCCCTTACAATCCGCACCGACACCGAGGAATTCCGGGACGATGCCGCCCTTGATGTAGGCAAGATGGTCAGCACGCTGCGCAATACCAAGGGCCGCTCCTACAGCGCCTGTCCCAATATCGCGGACTGGGAGCATGCCTTTGGCGAGGAGGGCGACGTCATTGCCTTTACCATCACAAGCAGCCTCTCAGGCAGCTACAGCGCTGCGTGCGCCGCTCAGAAGGCCTGCGCCGAGCGCAATCCCACCCGGCGCATCCACGTTGTCGATACCCTGTCTGCCGGCCCTGAAATGGTGCTCCTCATCGAAAAGGCGCTGTCTGCGCTGCGCTCCGGCGCCGACTTCCACGAGGTGTGCCGGGCGGTAGAGGCATACCGGCACCAGACACACCTGCTCTTTGCGCTGGAATCCATGCACAATCTCGCCCAGAACGGACGGATCAGCAAGCTTGCCGCGACGATGGCGGGCGTCCTCGGTATCCGCGCGTTGGGGCAGGCCAGCCTTGAGGGAACTCTCGAGATGCTTGAAAAATGCCGCGGCCTGCGGAAAACGCGAGCATCCATGCTGCAAGAGATGGAGCGCCTCGGCTACAGCGGAGGAAGCGTCCGCATCGGGCATTGTCAGAATGCGGCTCTTGCGCTGGAGCTTGGCACCGAGATTCAGCAGCGCTTCCCCGAGGCGGATGTCAAAAGCTATCCTCTGCGGGGCCTTTGCAGCTACTATGCCGAGCATGGCGGTATTATGCTGGGGTTTGAGTCATGAAGCCCAACACACGGGTGCAGGCGGCGGAACTCCTGCATCTGACGGTGCGCATTTTGACGCTGCCGCCGATCGTTATCGGCGTAACGCTGCTTTTGATGTACGTCCCGGCAGGACTTCTGACGCTGCGTGAGCTGCTGCTGTGCGAGGTTTTTTTGCTGTTCATCCCCATGGCGGCGTACCCCCTGCGGGAGATTTTTCACATCGGAAAGGACCGGCGGAAAGGGCAGCGCAGCACGGCGCTGGTATGCAGCGCCGTCGGATACATCGCCGGGTTTCTCTGGTCGCTGCTGGCGCCCTGCTCGTGGCTCGTCCATATTCTGTTCCTGTCCTACGTTGTTTCCATCGCGTGCCTGCTGCTGCTCAATGCAGGGTTTGGCTTCCGCGCAAGCGGCCACGCCTGTAGTACAACGGCCCCGGCATTTCTGCTGACTTGGAAGCTGCACCCGCTCTTCATCATACCCTCTGTGCTGCTGATCGCAGCGGTATACCGCTCCTCCCTGAGGCTGTCGCGTCACACTCTGCCCCAGCTCCTGACCGGCTCGGCGGTAAGCCTGCTGGCCTGCGGGATCTCCATCCTGCTCTACGGAGCCGGTTAAGGCAGCCTTTTGTCCCCTATAAAAAACGCCGCACCGTCGTGTCCTGTCACGACGGTGCGGCGTTATTTGGCTCGGTGCGCCATATCCGGTATCACCCGGAAGGCGGCCGGTTCATATCAGCGCCGGAGTCCTGGCCAGCAGGATCACCGCCACAATGGCGGCCACAAAGGCCGCAGCGCCGATGAGCACCGCCAGCTTCTTGCCAAGCGTCCTTTTGACAGCTTTGCACACCAATCCCGCGCATGCCACGCAGATGAGGGAAACGCTCAGGGCGATGCCAAGCGTTTTCCACAGCCATGAAAGCGTAAAGACCCATCCCATCGTTCTTGCTCCTTCCTTTAAAACCAAACAAATGCCTGCCTCAGCGCCCTGCCGGATAGCTGCAACGTACCACAGATCCAGGCCGCTGTCAAGAAAAAGCGGCAAAAAGGCTGGATGCTCCCTGCCGCGGCGGCTGCAAAAAGCATAAAAATCAGTGGTGCAAGGCCTCGTATTTTGTCGGTGTTTTTGCCATAGCGGCGATTGACAAATGGGGGACATCGGCGTACAATGGTTCAAAATAGAACATTAAGGGGGCGGCAATGTGTTTTTCTGGGATCAGCATAAGACCATCACAAGCTGCTATGAAATGCTTGCCAGAAAAGTGTGCGAGGCATACAGCCTGACGCAGATGGAATACGACATACTGATGTTTCTGCACAACAATCCCCAGCACAACACGGCGGCGGAGATCGTGCGGATCCGCAAATCTACAAAATCACATGTGTCCACCTCCTTGAAGGAGCTGGAAGGCAAGGGCCTGATCGAAAGGATCCCGGGCGCCGATAATAAGAAGCATATCGAAATTGTACTGTTGAAGAAGGCGGAGCCGATTATTGAAAACGGGATAAAAGCCCAGCGGGAATTTGCCAAGCAGGTTTTGACCGGTCTCAGCGAGGAGGAAATGCGCACATGCAAGGCTGTATTCAACAAGATCTGCCGCAATGCCGATGAATATCTGAAAAAACACGCGGAGTGAGATGATGAAACGATTTTTTTATGTGGAAAAGCGGACGCTTTTACTGATTGCCGGCATCGTTTGGCTGATCGCCGGTTTTAATGTGGCCAGACTGGGCGTGCTGTCCTATCTGGTAATTGAACGGACGTGGTATTTATACGCGCTTTCGTGCGTGGTATTCTGCCTTTTCGGCGCCATGTTCTATAAGATGAGCAAAAAGCATACGAAAAGAATCGTCGGCTATGAAACCCGGCGGCCCTTCTGGCACTTCTTTGATAGAAAGGCCTACCTGATCATGGCCTGCATGATGGGCGGCGGCATTGGGTTCAGGGCGCTGGGCGTATTCCCCGATCTGTTTGTTGCTTTTTTCTATTCCGGCGTCGGCTGTGCATTGGCGTCGGCGGGCATTCAGTTTTTAAGAAATTTTATTTGTTATCACCAATTCGTTGAAAAGGAGCAAACCACATGAAAAACGCAGCCTATAAACCCCGCACTCCCGATATTATGGAGGCAATCTTTGACATTTGTTATCTCACCTTCGACCTGATCGCAGGGATCCTGTTCTTTGTTTTTTCAAAGGGCAGCGCTCTGTTTATCCTGTACGGCATCCTGACGCTGACCCTGTGCGGGGGCGATGCATTTCACCTTGTTCCCCGGGTGATTCGGGCGTTCAAGGGCAGCAGCGATAAAATCGAACGGCAGCTGGGCATCGGCCTTCAGGTTTCTTCCATTACCATGACGGCGTTCTACATTCTGCTGCTGTATATCTGGAAGAAAACCTTCTATGAGATGAGCGCGCCCCTTGCGCTGCAGCTTATCATCTGGGTTTCTGCCATTATCCGGATGGTGATTTGCCTCCTGCCCCAGAACAACTGGTGCAGCGAGGAGGGCAATCCGAAGCTGTCCCTTCTCCGCAACGCGGTTTTCGCCGTTACGGGAATCGGCGTTATCATTCTGTATGCGCTTTCCGGCAACACTTACGGGTATCATATGACGAGAATGGTGGCGGCGATCCTCATCTCCTTCGGCTGCTATCTCCCTGTGACGCTGCTGAGTAAAAAAAAGCCCAAAGTGGGCCTGCTGATGATCCCGAAAACCTGCGCCTACGTCTGGATCATCGTAATGGGCCTGCAGCTGCTGCTTCGCGCTGCTTGAGGAGTGTGAGCGGCAGTATGAATCAGGAAAGATATTCGATCCTCTTCAGCAGCGCAACCGGCAACACAAAAAAGCTGGCCGAGGCACTCCACGAGGCGCTGCCGGAGGAAGCTTGCGATTATTTCGGCACGCAGCAGGAGGAAGTGCCCCCGTCTGAGCTTCTTTATATCGGCTTCTGGACAGATAAGGGAAATGCGGATGAAGCCACGCTGGCGCTGCTGCAAAAGCTGAGAGGCAGGAAGCTTTTCCTGTTCGGAACGGCAGGCTTCGGCGGCAGCGAGGCATATTTCGGGCAGGTGCTTGCGCGCGTCAAGCACTCCATCG
>Ga0129314_1001374_pt1 | contig 17212 bp, 18 predicted proteins | sample O1111metagenome_FD_94431 | JGI IMG/M metagenome (GOLD analysis project Ga0129314, IMG submission 94431) | Orangutan individual fecal microbial communities from fecal samples from Wisconsin, USA - O1111 metagenome | ecosystem: Host-associated > Mammals > Digestive system > Large intestine > Fecal... | reverse complement strand
TTTACCTGGGACGACGCCCACACTAAGTTTTTTGCCGTGACCAAAGGCATCCTTCCGAGGACCGAGGCAGAGGAACTCACCCGCCGCATCGCCGCTCTGGAGGAACTGAACGATATCAACGACCTTTTCTCTCTCCCCTGCGCCGCCGTCGTCTGACGGCCCGCCGGCTGATCGGTCCGCGTGGGTATACCATCACTATCCTCACAGAATGACCGTATCCGATCGGAGCATCGGAGAAAAGGAGTGTAGTTTATATGAATCCCAATGAGGAACTGATCCGCGCATCCGTCCACGACGCCGTTATCCGTGCCGTCACGGAGATCTCGGCGGACGCCAAGGGCCTGCTGGAAGACGCGCTGGCCCGGGAGACCAACGAGACGGCCAAAAGCATGCTCTCTTCCATGGTGGAGAATCTGTCCATCGCCAAGCAGGCCGACAAGGCGGTATGCCAGTCTCCCGGTTACCCCACCGCCTGGCTGACCTACGGGGACGAGAATATGCCTCACTGCGTCAAGGATGCCATTGCCGAGGCCGTGGCCGAGGCCACCAAGAAAGGCTATCTGCGCCCGAGCATGGTGGACCCGTTGACCCGCGTCAACTCCGGCAACAACACCGGCAAGGGCGTGCCCAACATCGAGTATGAATATGTCCCCGGCCAGAAGTATGTGGATTTCATCATCAGCTTCAAGGGCTGCGGGGCGGAGCTGGGCAACGCCATGCAGATCATGACCACCGCCAAGCTGGGCAAGAACCTGTCCGGCCTGAAGCGCTTCATTCTGGAGACCGCCATCAACGCCGGCGGCAAGCCCTGCCCCCCCTACGGCATCGGCATCGGCATCGGCGGTCAGATGGACGTGGCCGCCAAGCTGAGCCGCAAGGCCATCTCCACCCGCCGCTGGGACGATGTGAATCCCGATCCCGAGCTGGCCACCCTGGAGACCGAGCTCAAGGACGCCATCAACTCCCTGGGGCTGGGCGCCGCCGGCACCGGCGGCGACACCGTCTGCCTGGCCCTGAAGATGGAGCGCGCCCACACCCACACCGCCATCGCCCCGGTCTGTATCAACTTCCACTGCTGGGTCGCCCGCCGGGCCGGCATCCGAATTCATGATGACGGACACGTGGAAAAGCTGTTATAATTGGGAGCGAAAGGAGATTGCATCATGGCTACCTATCATCTGTCCACCCCTCTGCAGGAGGAGGATATGCGCAAACTGGTCATCGGCGACGTGGTCTATCTAACCGGCCATATTTTTACCGCCCGTGACATGGCCCACCTGAAAATCCGCGGCCTTCTGGAGGAGGGCCGGCCTCTGCCCAAGGACTTCACCGGCGCCGCCGTGTTCCACGCCGGACCCGTAGCTCTGAAGAACGAGGACGGCTCCTGGCGTCTGAACGTCATCGGCCCCACCACCTCCATCCGCATGGAGCCCTACGCCGATGTGGTGGGCAAAATGGGCATCCGGGCCGTCATTGGCAAGGGCGGCATGGCCGAGGACACCGTCCGGGCCTGCGGCGCGTATGGATATGTCTACCTGCAGGCGGCGCCCGGCTGCGCTGCCAAGCTGGCCCAGGGCGTGGAGAAGATCAACGACGTGACCTGGTTCGAGCTGGGCATGCCGGAGGCCATCTGGGACCTCCAGGCCAAGGAGTTCGGCCCCCTGGTGGTGGGCATGGACACCCACGGCGGCAGCATCTACGCCAGCCTGAAGCAAGCGGCCTTCGAAAAAATTGACGCCCTTTATCCGGCGTAATGTAAGGAGAGATCACACAATGGAATACCGCATCGAGCGCGACAGCATGGGTGAGATGCAGGTCCCGGCGGACCGCTACTGGGCGGCCCAGACCCAGCGGAGCTACCAGAACTTCAAGATCGGCACCGAAAAGATGCCTGTGGAGATCGTCCACGCCTTCGGCATTTTGAAGAAGGCCGCCGCCATGGCCAACCACGGCCTTGGCAAGCTGGACGACGCCAAATTTCAGGCGATCTGCGCCGCCTGCGACGACGTGATCGCCCACAAGCTGGACGACCACTTCCCCCTGGTGGTGTGGCAGACGGGCTCCGGTACCCAGAGCAACATGAACGTCAACGAGGTGGTGGCCAACCGCGGCAACGAGATTGCGGGCGGGAAGCTGCTCCACCCCAATGACCATGTGAACATGTCCCAGAGCTCCAACGACACCTTCCCCACCGCCATGCACATCGCGGCTGCGGTGGAACTGGAGGACAAGCTCTTCCCCGCGCTGGACGCCCTGGCGGCCACCTTCCGCCGGCTGGAGGCGGAAAACGCCGACGTGGTGAAGTCGGGCCGCACCCATCTTCAGGACGCGGTGCCCATCACCCTGGGCCAGGAGATCAGCGGCTGGCGGAACATGCTGGAGAAGGACCGGGCCATGCTGGAGCTGGCCCTTCCCGGCCTGCACGAGCTGGCCCTGGGCGGCACCGCCGTGGGCACCGGCCTCAACGCCCCCGCGGGCTTTGCCGAGGACGTGGCCAAGGCGGTCAGCGAGCTGACCGGCAAGCACTTCGTTACCGCCCCCAATAAGTTCCACGCCCTCACCAGCAAGGACGAGCTGGTCTTTGCCCACGGCGCTCTGAAGGCGCTGGCCGCCGACCTGATGAAGATCGCCAACGATGTGCGTTGGCTGGCCTCCGGCCCCCGCTGCGGCCTGGGCGAGATCCGCATCCCGGAAAACGAGCCCGGCTCGTCCATCATGCCCGGCAAGGTCAACCCCACCCAGTGCGAGGCGGTGACCATGGTGGCCGTTCAGGTCATGGCCAACGATGTGGCCGTGGGCCTGTCTGCCAGCCAGGGCAACTTCGAGCTCAACGTGTTCATGCCGGTGTGCATCTACAACTTCCTCCAGTCCGTCCGCCTGCTCACCGACTGCATGACCTCCTTTAACCAGAACTGTGCCCAGGGCATCACCGCCGACCGGGAGAAGTGCCGTCACAACCTCTACAACTCCCTGATGCTGGTCACCGCCCTGAACCCCTACATCGGCTATGACAACGCCGCCAAGACCGCCAAGCTGGCCCACAGGGAGAACATCTCCCTGAAGGAGGCCTGTGTGAAGCTGGGCTTCCTGACGGCGGAGCGGTTCGACGAGGTATTCCACCCCGAAGAGATGGTGTAAGGCCCCGCCGCCAAACTCCACCCACATTGAGAAAGGAAGCATCGACTTATGGATGAAATCAGTCAAAAGTCTCTGGACCTCCACTATGCCCTGCACGGCAAGATCGAGGTCATCGCCCGGAAGCATGTGGAGACCCGGGAGGACCTGTCCCTCCTGTATACCCCCGGCGTGGCCCAGCCCTGCCGGGAGATCCAGGCCGACTATGACAAGTCTTTCGACCTGACCCGCCGGAGCAATCTGGTGGCCGTCATCACCGACGGCTCCGCCGTGCTGGGTCTGGGCGATATCGGCCCCGCGGCCGGCATGCCCGTCATGGAGGGCAAGTGCGCCCTCTTCAAGGAGTTCGGCGACGTGGATGCCATTCCCCTGTGTGTGGACACCAAGGACGTGGACAAGCTGGTGGAGACCATTGCGCTCCTCTCCAAGAGCTTCGGCGGCATCAATCTGGAGGACATCGCAGCGCCCCGGTGCTTCGAGGTAGAGCGCCGCCTGAAGGAGATCTGCGACATCCCCGTGTTCCACGACGACCAGCACGGCACCGCCATCGTGGTGGCCGCCGCCATGCTCAACGCCATCAAGGTCACCAAGAAGCAGATGGGGCAGGTGAAGATCGTCATCAACGGCGCCGGCGCTGCCGGCATCGCCATCGGCAAGCTGCTCATCCAAATGGGCTTCGGCAACGTGGTGATGTGCGACATCCACGGCATCATCTGTGAGGGCGACGCAGGACTCAATCCCGGCCAGGAGGAGATCTCCCATATCTCCAACCGAAACCATGAGCACGGCACCCTGGCCGACGCGCTGAAGGGGGCCGACGCCTTTGTGGGCGTGTCCCGGCCCGGCCTGGTCACCGCCGAGATGGTGGGCACCATGAACCAGGGCATCGTCTTCCCCATGGCCAACCCCGTGCCTGAGATCATGCCCGACGAGGCCAAGCGGGGCGGCGCGGCGGTGGTGGGCACCGGCCGCAGCGACTTTCCCAACCAGATCAACAACGTGCTGGTCTTCCCCGGCGTATTCAAGGGAGCTCTGATGGTCCGGGCCACCGACATCACTGAGGGCATGAAGATCCGGGCCGCCCACGCGCTGGCCGACCTGATCCCTGCCGATCAGCTCTCTCCCGAATATATCATTCCCTCCGTTCTGGACAAGTCGGTGGCCGAGGTCGTGGCCAAGGCCGTGGCCGACGAGGCCAAGGAGCAGGGCATCGCCCGTATCCGCTGAAGCATCGAATAAGGAGGATCTCACCATCCACATCGCCCCAATGAAGTTTTCTGATGGTCTGCCTCCCAAGAAGCATTTCTCTATGCGAGGGCAATTTCATCCATGCTGCGCCTTTACGGTATCCTATCAGCCGGCCTTCCGCCCTTCCCCGGTCCCATGCCAAAACATATCCGTAAGTTTTCCGTCGGTTTTTACGGCCTTCTCCCTTTCTTTTCAAGAAAAAGTATGGTATACTTTTAAAGATTGATTTTGTTTGAAAAAATATGTTGAGGATGTGATCCGGTATGGGAACGCCCGCGAAAGCCAATGGAGGTGGCGGTCGTTATTATGAGCACGTCATTGACAGTATCAAGGGCATGATTGCCCGAGGCGAACTAAAGTGCGGAGAAAAGATCCCTTCGGAACGGGATCTGGCCGAGCGGTTCAACGTCAGCCGGGTTCCGATCCGGGAGGCGCTGAAGATCCTGGAATACATGGGGATTCTGGACAGCAGCCGAGGAGACGGCACCTATGTGCGCAACATCACCGTCGAGGATCTGATCGGCAAGATGGACTTTGCGGTCACGGCCACGGCGGACACTCTGATGGATCTGCTGGAGCTCCGAATCAGTCTGGAGACCTTTGCCGCTTATTATGCCGCCCAGCGGCGCACCGACGAGGATATCGACGCCCTGCGGCAGACCATTGTGGACATGCGTGAGGCAAAAAAGCTCCCTCATATGGACGATGCCAGCATTCAGCACCTGCGGCAGCTCTCCCATCAGTTCCACCGCTGTCTGGTACGTGCGGCGCACAATTCGGTGCTTTCCAGCGTCTATGAGAACCTTTACGAGCTGTTGGATATCTCCCGCCAGTTTACCACCAACAGCAGCGGCTTCTCCTACAACTCCATTCTGGCCCACGAAGCGGTCTTCAACAAAATCATCCAAAAGGATGCCGAAGGGGCCAGAGAGTCCATGCAGGAGCATCTGGCCGACGTTCGTATCAATCTCTCCACCAAGCTGGCCGAGGCCGAGGCGGAAGAGCTGCTCCACGCGACCCCGGCGGGCTGACCGCCTGTCCCGGCATTCAATTGGTTCCGTCCTGTACCAAAAAGGGCGTTGTTTTCGACAGAAAACAACGCCCTTTTCTGTTTTGGACCATGCCGAAACGGCTTTGCTATCAAAACGACGCAGAGTGGAAAGTAGAGCGGGAGGCCGAACAAATGTGTTCTCATGACACAGTTCAATCGAACATAACCGCCTCAGCTAAGTCTTGATTGGTATTTAATATTTCTGGGTCTACAATAGACACCGGAGCATTACTTTTCACTCTTTCTGCTCCTGTGATATCCCATCCGCCGCCAGCAACAGCTTCGTTTGTATTCACCATTACTTCCATACCACTATACATGAATCTTAACCAACCTTCTGCAGTTGGCGTGTCTTCTCCGAAGTACTCATAATCGTCGACACCGATCAGGGAGAAGAAATCTTGAAAGGACATGTCATCTTCCATGTCTGTAAAAAGTATGTTTGCTATTGTTATAAAACCAGCGCATTTTAGCTGGTCTTCACATTCGTTCATGGCCTTTTCAAAATCACCGCTCTGTCCTCCAAAAAAGAAGTAAACATATTCCGCCCCCTGTTCCCCAAAACATGCAGTAGCACTATCTGGGAATCCATCTAAACTTACAATAAATTCGCCTTCAGGATACTCATTTTTCAATTCACTAAGTGTTTTTCCAATGTCATTAAAAAATTCAGGCGTGCTTGTATCACTGTCGATAGGGGCTACAGGTGCGCAAGCAGAAACTGTGAATGATACAAGCAAAAATATGATTGCAATGACTACGTTTCGTTTCATATTAACCTCCATACTGCGATATCATACTGCTAATGTAACATTTGAACAGTCTACCTGACGTGGTAGGAATTCGACTGCAATATGACCGTTTGCGACCACCCAGGTCGCAAAATCAAAAATGCGTACTTTAACCAAGGGCTTAAATGGGGTCTACCCTTAAAGAGAATCTCTGCTTAAACATTGTAGAATCTTAAGGCTGTTTTCTATGTCACCAGAGAATAAAAAAGAGGTGTGCCAACCCAAGACGATCATGACACCGTAGGACTGGTACACCTCTAAATGCAGAGCGGACAAAAGGGATTTTATCTCTTTTAGCACCACCCAGGTGCTAAAATGAGAAAAAAATCCAGTGTTTTCAATGGTTTGAGGGGTGTTCCCCTTAAAGAGAATCTCTGCTTAAACAATGGAGAAAAAAGAGCAAATCAGATCATGGTTTGAATGCTCCGTACTCACCAGAAGGAATAATAAATGATAGAATAAAGAGATTAAATATCTGTTCAGAATTTTTATATAAAATAGGGAGTGATAGCAATTAAGCGAGGAAATGGCATTTTGACTCAGTTACCACCGGATGAGGCATGGTGCGAGGAAACCAAGGAGGCGTACACCTGGGGAGGATTCAGCGTTTACGATAATCCCATGCAAGCCGCACTGTATGGTTCCATTACCAGCCCCCAGTATTTGGGACATGATAAATGGGAGGCGTGGAAAAAGGAGCATCGTAAGGCAGGCAGGCACAAGTCACCGAGCGGGGAATGATACCCGGTCCTACTCTGGTGAGTATTTGCCTTTACTGCCATGGAGGCACATGCCCGACCATGGCATAAAGTAGTCTATTGTCAATAGACCCGAAAATTTATTTTTCGGAGGATTACATGGAAGTATCGAAAATCAATATAGACAAACGATTAAAGGCGGACTACAATAATCTCGCTGACAATCTGGCTCCCCAAATGGAAGGAGGACATAAGGCGGTGAGCCAGACACCATTATGGAACTTAGTAGATGACAAAGGCACATGGACGGTACGTGTCAGAGTTATAGACGAGACAACAGGGAAAATCAAACAGAAATCAAAATCGACAGGTCTAAAGGTGAAGGACGGGACAAAGAGAGCGGCTAAACAGATAGCTTACGATCTGGCAACTCAACTTGCAGAACAGTCAACGATAGCGGCAGCAAAGAAACGAACAGATTTCGGAAGCTACGTGAATGACTGGCTTGACGCTAAGAGCCTGACTGTGCGTCCCAATACCATAAAGTCATACCGTGACTACTCAAATCTTCGCATACTTCCGGAGCTTGGACGATATCCTGTCGGTGATATTACGTGGAGAGTGCTGCAAAATTTTTGTAACCAGCTTCTTAAAGACCACACAAAAAGCACAGTTAAAAAATATTTTGTTGTCATTCGTGGAGCTTTGGATGACGCACTACGAGACGGTGCCATTCAATCGAACCCGGAGCATTTAGTTAGGCTTCCCAGAGAAGAGCGTACATCGGTGGCGACCGCACTCACCAAAAAAGAAGCTGCACAGCTTCTTGAAGCGGTAGAGAGGGCTGGGGAGCCAATCAGAGCCGCCGTTACCTTGGGGCTATGTTACGGCCTCAGAAGGTCTGAAGTGTGTGGCCTGCGATGGTGTGATGTTGATTTCTCCGCTAAGACCATACACATACGGCATACAGTAACGCAAAACGGAACCGTCCTACTGGACGATGACCATACCAAAACAAAGGGCAGCAATCGGACGTTGGTTCTAATTGACAGCACAATCCCGTATTTGAAGCAATTGATGAGCAACCAGATGAGAATGGGCAAGACCTTGGACAAGGTTGTAATCTGGCCAGATGGGCGCACAGTTCGCCCGGATGGAATCACCAGAACATTTCAGACATTTTTAAGAGCCAATAAGCTCAAAAAAATTCGATTCCATGACCTACGACATACAGCAGCTACACTTCTGGCGAGTGCGGGACTACCACCCAAGCAGCTACAGGCATTTATGGGACATGATGACATTGAAATGACACTTGGACTTTATACCCACGTCCCAGAGGCAGCAGCCGAGGATACATCAAAGAGAATGAGCAAAATTTTGGACGCCTTAAGTTGTTCTGAAAATTGTTCTGAACCGGCTATTTTGGTCTTTTCCCGGTAAAGCTCACAAAAGAAAAGCAGCAATAAAGTTTTCAAAACAACAAAAAAGACCTCAAATCTTTCGATTTGAAGTCTAATTTGTTGGTCCGAGTGACTGGATTCGAACCAGCGGCCTCTTGAACCCCATTCAAGCGCGATACCAAACTTCGCCACACCCGGAAATCGCCGTCTGTTCCAGACGGCTTGATTATATTAACACATTCTGGCCGGACTTGCAAGTCCTTTTTCCTGTTTCGCTAAAATTTTTCGTCCGGCATCTCTGGCCCATAGCCGGCAAACAGCTCCATCATGCGGCGGATAAAGCCCTCCCGGTCTGAGCCCGTCACCAGCCGGGCATTGGCCGTCCGCTTGGCGTCGCTGTAGGCGTCGGTCACGGTCTTTCCCCGGGTTACCTTCCCGTGGCGCTCCACCCCGATCCAACACGGTTTGGACTTGAACAGACTGCGGTCGATGGCGTACATCATGGCGCAGGGGTCATGCAGCGGCGCCCCACCGGTGCGGAACTGCCGTGCGTTCTCTTCGATCCCGCTACCCATAAAATAAGCCGCCAACCTGGCCTGGACGCTCCCCAGCGCAGCCAGCTCCTCCACCTCCCGTGCCGTGATATAGGTACTGTGGGTCACATCCAGGCCGCACATCACCACCGGAATGCCGGAACGGAACACCAGCTCCGCCGCCTCCGGGTCGGCCAGGACGTTGAACTCCGCCGCCGGCGTGGTATTCCCAAAGGCCGCCGCGCCGCCCATCATCGTGACGCACCGTACCAGCCCGGCCAGCTCCGGGTACAGGGACAGGGCGATCCCCAAATTGGTCAGCGGCCCGGTGGCGACCACCTCCAGCGCTCCGCCCCAAGCCTCCGCCTCCCGCCGGAGGGCCTCCCAGGCCGGTCCCGCCTCCGGCATCCGCACCGGCGCGGGCAGCTCCGCACCCAGCAGACCGTCCTCCCCATGAAAATGCTCGGCGGCGATGGGCGCGCCGAACATGGGGCGGTCCGCGCCGGCATACACCGGCGCCGCCGCACCCGACAGCTCCACGATTTTCAGCGCGTTCCCCAGGGTCCGCTCCAGCCCCACGTTTCCCGCCACAGCGGAAATGCCCCGGACATCCAGCTCCGCCGCCTGAAAGGCCATCATCAGCGCTACGGCGTCGTCGATCCCCGGATCACAGTCGATGAAAACAGGCCGCCGCTCCATCACATTCCCTCCCCATAACGCCCCACAGCCCGTACCAGCAGGTCCACAAACCCGGCCCGGTCCACATCCAGCAGAACTGTGGCATTGGGCCGCTTTCCAGTCTGGTGATAATAGTCTGCTATGGTGGCTCCCCGGCAGTAATCTCCGCCGGTCTCCACCTCGATATACAGCTCCTCCCCGCGGAACAGCTCCGGCGCAATCAGGGCGGCCACGGCCACGCCGTCGTGGACAGGCGCCCCCCGGTAGCCCTTCTCCCGATGGAACCGGTAGAAAAAGTCCAGCCAGTCGGCCACCACGCGGGCCACTGGATTGCCCGCCGCCCGAATGCGCTGGAACTCCTCCGGGTAGACCAGGGCCTGCTCCGTCACGTCCAGCCCAGCCATGGTGATGGGCACGCCGGAGCGGAATACCAGCTCCGCCGCTTCCGGGTCCACCAGGATGTTGAACTCCGCCGCCGGGGTCCAATTCCCATGCCGGATGCCCCCGCCCATCATAGAGATGCGGCCGATCCTGGACTTCAGCTCCGGGTGGGACAGCAGCAGCGCGGCCACATTGGTCAGCGGCCCGGTGGATACCAGAGTTACCGGCTCGCCGCTCGCCCGCAGGACCCGGGCCATCTGCTCCACGGCGCTGATGGGTTCCGGCCGGCGCAGCGGCTCCGGCAGGGCCGGGCCGTCCAGCCCCGTCTCCCCATGGACGCTGGGAGCCACCATGGGCTCCGAGACCAGCGGCCCCGGCCGGCCCTTGGCCATGGGAGCGTCGATCCCCAGCAGAGCCATGACCCGCAGGGCGTTATAGGTGGTCTTTTCAATGGTCTGGTTCCCGCTGACCGAGGTCACGGCCCGGATCTCCAGCCGTGGACTGGCGTTAGCCAGCATCCAGGCGATGGCGTCGTCATGGCCGGGGTCTCCGTCCAGAAGGATGGGGATGGAGCGCATGGGATTCACCTCACTTCTCATTTTGGGCCTCCGCTGGGTACAGCAGCCGGAAGCGGCTGCGCTCAAACGCCACCACACCCTCCCGCTTCAGGGTACCCAGTTCCCGGGACAGGGCGCTGCGGTCGGCGCAGAGGTAGTCGGCCAGTCCCTGGCGGTCCAGTGGAATCTCAAACGTGGCCCCGCCGGCCCCCGCCGCCTGCTCTTCCAAGTAGGACAGCAGCTTTTCCCGCAGCGTGCGCTTGGACAGGTGCTCCATCCGCCGGGTCAAAAAGACGTTCTTCCGGGCCAGTACCGAGATCAGGTTGCGAATCAGCTCCCCGTGGAATCGGCAGGCCGTGGGACAGGTGGTCAGCAGCCTTGTGCCGTCCAGCAGCACCACCGCGCTGTCCGCGCTGGCCAGCACCGATACCGGCAGCGCTTCTGTCCGCGCGCAGGCATAGGCCTCCCCAAAGAGTTCTCCCGGACCCAGGGCGGCCAGGATCGTGCGGTAACCCAGGGCATCCTCCCGGCAGACCTGAAGTCCGCCGGAGAGCACCACGCCCATCTGGTCCGCCGGGCCACCGCTGCGCAGAACAAATTCCCCCCGGCCGTACCGCCGGACCACCGCCCCCAGGCATTGCAGCATCGCGCGGGCGTCCGCCTCCGCAGCGCCTGCGAACAGCGGCGATTGGCACAGCACCTGCAAATAATTCTCCAAAACAGCCCCTCCCGTTGCCGTTGCAACATACAGTTCTCTCTCAGTATAGTATGCTCCTATTCGAAAAGCAAGAGCCGTCTTTCCCATCCGGGAACAACTGATAGGAGTGTCACAGATATGGTAAGAAAGATCATCAAAATCGACGAGAGCAAATGCAACGGCTGCGGGCTGTGCGCGGCGGCCTGCCACGAAGGGGCCATCGGCATGGTAAACGGCAAGGCCAAACTGCTGCGGGAGGACTACTGCGACGGTCTGGGGGATTGTCTCCCCGCCTGCCCCACCGGCGCCATCACCTTTGAGGAGCGGGAGGCCCCCGCTTACGACCACGCCGCCGTGCTGGCCGCCAAGGCCGCCCAGCAAACCGCCGGCGCCCCGCTCCCCTGCGGCTGCCCCGGCTCGGCCAGCCGCGTCATCCGGAGGGAAGAGCGCCCCGCCGCGTCCGGCGAGATCCCCTCAGAGCTGCGGCAGTTCCCTGTGCAGCTCAAGCTGGTGCCCGTCCGGGCCCCCTACTTTGACGGAGCGGACCTGCTCATCGCCGCCGACTGTACGGCCTTTGCCTATGGCGCGTTCCACCGGGACTTCATCCGCGGCCGGGTGGTCCTGGTGGGCTGTCCCAAGCTGGACGAGGGGGATTACACGGAAAAGCTCGCCGCCATCCTCGCCGCCAACGAGATCCGCAGCGTGACCGTCGTCCGGATGGAGGTCCCCTGCTGCGGCGGCATCCAGCGCGCCGCGGAGGCCGCCGTGGCCGCATCCGGCCGCAAGATCCCGCTGAAGGTGTCCGTCATCGGGATCGACGGCCAGCTCCGCAGCTAATACGGAAGGTCCGCCCCCGACCGGGAGCGGACCTTCTTATTCTTTCGCCATCCCAATCTGGAATGGGAGCGCAGGATCGTTTGCCTCTCCAGCGGCCCGCATATCGGGCCGGGCTCGCGCAAGGCCGAGTTCAGCCCTGCTTCACCGGGCCTTGACGGGTTCGGCGCTTTCCGGCTCCGCCGACGGGTAAAATCGCTTTACAAATTCTGCGAATTTTTGGATATACGGCTTTAGAATGTAGTTTTTCTGATAGATCAGGTAGAGGCTCCGCCGCGCCGCGCTCTCCGGCAGCTCGAACCCCAGCAGCCGCTTCTCCTCGCAGAAATTCCGGGCGGCCCGCTCGGAGAGTATGGAGATCCCCAAACCCTGCGCCACCAGATTCTTGATGGCCTCCTGATCGTTGATGCGGGCGATGACCTGCAGCTCGGATTCCTGGATGCCCATGCTCTCCAGAAAGCGGTCCGCGCTCTTCTTGCTGCCGCTCCCGTTCTCCCGCAGGATCATCGCCTCCCCCAGCAGCGCCTCCACAGGAAAAGCCCCCTGGGCCTTCAGCGCCAGGAAATGCTCGTTCACCGGTGTGATCAGCACCATCCGGTCCTGATAGAAGGGGATGCAGGCCAGGGCCTCGTCCGCGCAGCGCATCCCCACCAGTCCCACGTCAAAATTGCCCTGCAGCAGTCCGTCCACGATGCCCTGGCTGTCGCTTTGATGGATGGAAAAATAGGTGTCGGGGTGGGCCTTCCCATATGCGGGGAGCAGTTCCGGCAGGATGTAGGCGGAGGGAATGGTGGAGGCACCCAGACGGATGATTTTCCGGCTCTCGCCCTCCCAGCGCTGGAGCAGATTGTCCCGCAGGCGCAGAATGTGGCAGGCGCACTCGTACAGCTCCCACCCCCGGGGCGTGATCTCGATGCTCTTGGTGGTCCGGATGATGAGGCGGGAGTGGAGCTCCTCTTCCAGTTGCCGGATATGCGTGCTGATGGTGGGTTGGGAGATATAGAGCTTTTCCGCCGCCTTGGTGAAGCTGCGGTACTCCACCACGTTGGTAAAGGATTCCAACTGCTTAAGCTCCATGGCCGCGCCGCCCCTTCAGGATCTCCTCCAGGGCCCCGAGGGCCGTGTCCACCTCTTCCTCCGTGTTCCACCAGCCGAAGGAGAAGCGGATGGTACCGGTGGGATAGGTCCCCAGGGTCCTATGGGCGGCAGGGGCGCAGTGCAGGCCCACCCGGGTCATGATCCCATAGGTCTCATCCAGCTCCCAGGCCACCTGGGACAACTCCCGCCCCGGGGTCTGCAAGGACACCACCCCCGTTCGGCCGCGGAGGTCCCCCCTCCCCGCCACCCGGATACCGGGTATGGCCCGAAGCCCCTCCAGAAAGCGCGCCGTCAGCTTCTGCTCATGGGCCCGGACCGCGTCGATGCCGGTGTCCTTCAGCCAGGCCAGGCCGGCGTGCAGGCCCAGGATACCCGGCAGGTTCAGCGTCCCCGCCTCAAAGCGGTCCGGCAGAAAGTCCGGCGTCTCCTCCGTATGGCTGAGGCTGCCCGTCCCGCCGGAGAGCAGGGGCTCCACTTGTCCGATCAGGTCTTCCCGGAGCACGAAGCCCCCGACGCCCTGGGGGCCCAGCAGGCCCTTGTGGCCGGTGAAGGCCAGGGCGTCGATGTGCATGTCCCCCATGTGGATGGGCCAGACGCCGGCGGTCTGGGCGGAATCCACGAAAAAGCGCAAGCCGTGGGCCGCGCAGAACTCCCCCACCTCCCCCAGCGGCAGCAGCGTCCCACACACGTTGCTGGCATGGGTCATGACCACAGCCCGGGTGCGGGGGGTCAGGCAGCCGGCGAGGGCCTCGGCCCGCAGACTCCCGTCCTCTGCACAGGGGACCCGGGAAAAGGAGACGCCTCTGCGCTCCAACTGCACCAGAGGCCGCATGACGGCGTTGTGCTCCACAGCGGACACCAACACATGGTCGCCGGGCCGGAGGAAGCCCTTCAGCAGGACGTTCAGACTCTCGGTGACGTTTTTGGTAAAGACCACGTTCTTGCAGTCCTCCCCGCCGAACAGCTCGCACAGCATCTGCCGGGTCTCGTAAACGGTCTCCTCCACGCGGTAGGCCCGCTGGTAACAGCCCCGGTTGATGTTGCTGCCCGTCTGCGTCAGAAAGCCATACATGGCGTCCGCCACGGCCCTGGGCTTGGGAAAGGTGGTGCTGGCGTTGTCCAGATAGATGCTTCCCATGCGAGGTCCTCCCTTCTGGGTGTTTCTTCTCTATCGTAGCATCTTTTTATTGGATTTTCAAATAAATACAGATAAATAATCAATCATTGCGATTGGATGCCGGGCCGCGTGAATGCTATACTGGACATGACCCAAACTATGGAAGGAGAATCAGAGGATGGACCTGAAAAAGGAAACCTCCGGCATCGTTCTGGCCGGCGTCGTCATCGGTATCCTCGCATCCCTGCTGGTGTTCTTCGGCAATCCGGTCAACATGGGCTTCTGCATTGCCTGCTTCCTGCGGGACACCGCCGGAGCCCTTGGCCTCCACTCCGCCGCCCCGGTGCAGTACATCCGCCCCGAGATCATCGGACTGGTGCTGGGCAGCTTTCTGCTGGCCCTGACCCGGAAGGAGCTCTCCGCCCGAGGCGGCAGCGCCCCGCTGACCCGCTTCGTGCTGGGCTTCTTCGTCATGATCGGCTGCCTGATGTTCCTGGGCTGCCCCTTCCGCATGATCCTGCGGCTGGCCGGCGGCGACCTGAACGCTCTGTTCGGCCTGGGCGGCTTCGTCTGCGGCATTCTGGCCGGGGTATTTTTCCTGAACCGGGGATATTCCCTCCGGCGCACCTACCGGCTTCCCGCTCTGGAGGGCCGGCTGTTCCCCGTCCTCCAGGTGGTGCTGCTCCTGCTCCTGGTGGCCGCCCCCTCTCTGCTCCGCTTCACCGAGCCGGGCGGCGGCCCCGGCGCCAAGCACGCGGCGGTCCTCATCAGCCTGGCCGCCGGGCTCGTCGTGGGCGCGCTGGCCCAGCGGACCCGGCTGTGCATGGTGGGCGGCATCCGGGATTTGGTCCTGTTCCGGGAATCCAAGCTGCTGCTGGGTTTCCTGGCCATTCTGGTCAGCGCCCTGGCCTGTAACCTGGTGCTCAACGCCGCCACGCCGGACGCCTACTTCCACCTGGGCTTCACGGGCCAGGCCGTGGCCCACACCGACGGGCTGTGGAACTTCCTGGGAATGCTGCTCGCCGGCTTTGGCTGCGTCCTGCTGGGGGGCTGCCCCCTGCGGCAGCTCGTGCTCTCTGGCGAGGGCAACACCGACAGCGCCGTCACGGTGCTGGGGCTCATGGCGGGAGCCGCCTTCGCCCACAACTTCGGCCTGGCCTCCAGCGGCGAGGGTCCCACCGCCAACGGCAAGCTGGCCGTGGTCATCGGCATCGCCGTGGTGGCCGTCATCGCCTGTTTCAACACCTTCCGAAAAGAAGAATCGTAAAGGAGAGGATCGTTATGAATACGCTGGACGCCCGTGGGCTCTCCTGCCCGGAGCCCGTGGTCATGCTCCGCAAGGCCATGGCCTCCCAGGAGCCCGCCTACCAGATCGTGGTGGACAACCCCACCTCCCGGGAAAACGTGACCCGCTATGCCGAGCACCAGGGCTATCAGGTGGCCTGTGTGGAGCACGGCGGAGAGTATACCCTCTCCATCACCAAGTGAGATGACCTATATCGCCACATTCTATTCCCACTTCGGCGCCATCCGGTACAAGCGGCTCTGCGAGAGTTGCCGGATGGCGGCAAAGCTCATGCCGGTGCCCCGGGACCTGAGCAGCAGCTGCGGCACCTGCGTGCGCTACGAGGGTGAGACGGCCTGTCCGGCGGACGTCTGGCCCCAGGAGGTGGAGCAGGTCGTGCAGGCGCTGCCGGAGGGCTACCGCACCTGCTACCGGGCGGAAAACAGCTAAGGAGATGCGAACATGGAGACCGAGGTAAAACTGACCAAGCTGGCCACCTGCGCCGGCTGCGGCGCCAAGGTGGGGGCCGGGACGCTGGTGCACATGCTGGAGGGCTTCCGGACCCATCAGGACCCTCGCCTGATCGTGGGCTACGACAAGAGCGACGACGCCAGCGTCTACGTTCTGGACGACGAGACCGCCCTGGTGCAGACCACCGACTTCTTCCCCCCCATCGTGGACGACCCGTTCCTCTACGGGCAGATCGCGGCGGCCAACGCCATGAGCGACGTCTACGCCATGGGCGGGGAGCCCAAGCTGGCGCTGAACATCCTGTGCATTCCCGAGCAGATGGAGCCGGGGACCGTGCAGGAGATCCTGCGGGGGGGCTACGACAAGGCCTACGAGGCGGGGGCCATCATCACCGGAGGCCACACCATTCACGGCGCGGAGCCCATCTACGGTCTGGCGGTCTCCGGCTTCGTCCACCCCCAAAAGGTCCTGAAAAACTGCGGCGCCCGCCCCGGCGACGTTCTGCTCCTCACCAAGCCGCTGGGCATTGGTATCCTCACCACAGCCGCCAAGGCCGACCTGGTGGAGCCCCCGGTCCTAAAGCGCATCTACCGGCAGATGGCCACCCTGAACAAGGCCGCCCGTAACATCATGGTCCGCTATCCGGTCCATAGCTGTACCGACGTCACCGGCTTTGCCCTGCTGGGTCACAGCTTTGAAATGGCCCAGGGCAGCGGCTGCTCCATCCATATCCAGACCGACCGGGTGCCTTTTCACCCCGAGGCCTATCCCCTGGCGGAGATGGGCTTTATCCCCGCCGGAGCCTACCGCAACCGGGACTACGCCCAGGCCGGGGTGGAGGTGCGCGGCGCCGTCAGCCGAGCCATGCAGGACATTCTGTACGACCCCCAGACCAGCGGCGGACTGCTGATGGCCCTGCCGGAGGCGGACGCCCAGTCCTGTCTGGCCGAGCTGCGGGACGTTCTCCCTCAGGCTGCGGCCATCGGCTATGTGACCGAGCACAGACAGGCGTGGATCTGCCTGGAGTGAGTAGGCGCACCTTGTCTGGAAACGCCCCCTGCCCGCCACACAAGCTGTGCGGCGGGCAGGGGGCGTTTGTGTTTCAACCGGGCGAAAGGCCTTCCAATTAACCAAAGATCTGAGACATCATGGGGCTGTTGACAAAGTGCGTGTTCATTTATTTTGAGCGGAAAAAAGGCAATAAAAAAGACGCCCACCGGCGTCATCCCATACAT
>Ga0129314_1001372_pt1 | contig 17223 bp, 11 predicted proteins | sample O1111metagenome_FD_94431 | JGI IMG/M metagenome (GOLD analysis project Ga0129314, IMG submission 94431) | Orangutan individual fecal microbial communities from fecal samples from Wisconsin, USA - O1111 metagenome | ecosystem: Host-associated > Mammals > Digestive system > Large intestine > Fecal... | reverse complement strand
TCATGTCCGCAAGGATGACGGGGTTGGACTCTTCAACGAGCATGCCCTCATACTTGCCGGCATAGTCGGTGTGGCGGCCCTGATCGTCCACGGGAACGACCATGTCCATGCCGTAGCGGCGGCAGGTCTGATAGTCGTCCGCGCCGAAGCCGGGTGCGGTGTGGACGCAGCCGGTACCGGAATCCATCGTGACGTAATCGGCCAGCACCAGGCGGCTCGTCTTGGGCAGGAACGGGTGCTGGGCAAGCATGTTCTCGTAGAAGTTACCGGGATGGGTCTCGACGATCGAATAGTGCTCGATCTTGCCGACGCTCATGACCTTCTCGACGAGCGCCTCGGCGACGATGTACATCTCGCCGTTGTCCTCGTTCTTCACGATGGCATAGCTCTCGTCGGGATGCAGGGCGATGGCAAGGTTGCCGGGCAGGGTCCAGATCGTGGTCGTCCAGATGACGAAGCTGAGCTTGCTCTTGTCGAGGTGGCTCAGCTTGCCGAGATCGTCGTTCATCGGGAACTTGACATACACGGTCGTGCAGGGGTCGTCCTGATACTCGATCTCCGCCTCGGCCAGCGCCGTCTCGTCGTGATAGCACCAGTAAACGGGCTTGAGGCCCTTGTAGATGTAGCCCTTCTTGTACATCTCGCCGAAGACCTTGACCTCCTCGGCCTCAAAGCCGGGATCCATGGTCTTGTAGGGATGCTCCCAGTCGCCCAGCACGCCGATGCGCTTGAAGCCCTCCATCTGGATGCCGATGTACTTTTCGGCAAAGTCGTGGCAGGCGGAGCGGAAGGCGGAAACGGACATGGCCTTGTGGTTGAGCTTGTTCTGCTTGATGATGGCGCTCTCGATGGGCATGCCGTGGTTGTCCCAGCCGGGGATATAAGGCGTGTAGTAGCCGCGCATCGCGTAGGAACGGGTGATGAAGTCCTTCAGGGACTTGTTGAGCGCGTGACCCATGTGCAGTCCGCCGTTGGAGAACGGAGGGCCGTCGTGCAGGGCGAAGCGGGGCTTGCCCTCGTTCTTTTTGAGCATGAGGTGGTAGAGGTCCATTTCCTCCCAGTGCTTGAGCATCTCAGGCTCACGCTTGGGAAGACCCGCGCGCATCGGGAAGCCGGACTTGGGCATATTCAGCGTGCTTTTGTAATCCATGTTGCGTCTCCTTACATTTATATGAATTTCGATCTTATCGTTTTGAACAATTTCATTTTTGCCGCGACATGTGCGTGGCAAAAATTCCTTGACCCAGCCGCCTTGGGCGGCGACGCCAGTGACTTGTGTCACTGGTGCGGGGGACTCTAAAAGGGGGATGAAATCCCCTCTTTATTAAAAAAATACGCGCCCTGTCCCCATAAAGAGACAAAGGCGCTGACCTCTGCGGTACCACTCTTCTTGCTGCGCTCTGCACAGCCGCTCAAATGCTGCGATATAACGGTCGCACCCGTCCGGCCTTACTTAAAGTTCAGTCCGGCTGCTCCGAGGTGATATTCAGCCCTGCCGCGTCCCGCCTTTCACCAAACCGGCGGTTCTCTTTGCCGCGGGGAGGGGCTTACTTGTCCTCATCCACGCATATTTCATAATGCAGTAGTAATATATCGGCTTTTGTTTGCTTTGTCAAGCCCGCCGCAGCGCTCTCAGAGCAGAAAAAGATGTAAATTTGGAGTAAAAACTTGTAAACTACGGCAAAATACGCCTACAGGCGCTTGACAGCGCAAAAAAAATGTGATAACTTTTGCAGCACGGAAAAAAGGGAGTAGCCGGCGCTTTCGGGCGTTGAGCAGGCCGTCATCGCGGGAGTTTCCCCGGCCTGTTCGCGAAATGGCAAGACTTTTACCCAGACGGTCGTCTGCGGTAAAGGTCTTTTTTCTTTTATCCGCACATCCAAAAAAACTGAAGGAGTGTTTCAGCATGGAGTTTCTGCTCGACGGCATTCGCGCCGTCACGCCGCAGCAATGCGTAATGTATGTGGTGGGCGCGCTGCTCATCTATCTTGCCATCAAAAAGGACTATGAGCCCTCGCTTCTGCTGCCGATGGGCTTTGGCGCGATTCTCGTGAATCTGCCGATGTCCGGCGTTCTGAACCAGATGGTCGCGGGCGTGGGCGAGAGCCAGGGCATCATTCAATGGCTCTTTGAAACCACCATCGAGGCAAGCGAGGCGCTGCCGCTGCTGCTGTTCATCGGCATCGGCGCGATGATCGACTTCGGCCCGCTGCTCTCGAACCCGAAGATGTTTCTCTTCGGCGCGGCGGCGCAGTTCGGCATCTTCTTTGCGATGATCGCGGCGGTCATGCTGGGCTTTGATCTGAAGGACGCGGCCTCCATCGGCATCATCGGCGCGGCGGACGGCCCGACCTCGATTCTCGTCTCGCAGGTACTCCATTCCAATTATATCGGGCCCATCGCGGTGGCGGCCTACTCGTATATGGCGCTCGTGCCGATCATCCAGCCTTTTGCCATCAAGCTCGTCACGACGAAAAAAGAGCGCGCGATGCACATGCCCTACAACCCCAAGCACGTCTCCCGTTCGCTGCGCATCTGCTTCCCCATCATGGTCACGATCATCGCGGGCTTCATCGCGCCGATGTCCGTCTCGCTTGTGGGCTTTCTGATGTTCGGCAACCTCCTGCGTGAGTGCGGCTGCCTCGAGCGTCTTTCCCAGACGGCGCAGAACGACCTTGCAAACCTCATCACGCTCCTGCTCGGCATTACGATCTCCTTCTCCATGCAGGCCGACCAGTTCGTCAATCTTGATACGCTCATCATCATGGCGCTGGGCCTTGTCGCCTTCGTCTTCGACTCCATCGCAGGCGTGATGTTTGCAAAGCTTCTGAACCTCTTCTGCAAGGACAAGGTGAACCCCATGGTCGGCGCGGCCGGTATCTCGGCCTTCCCGATGTCCGCGCGCGTCATCCAGAAGATGGGGCAGGAGGCAGACTGCACCAACCACCTGCTGATGCACGCCGTCGGCGCGAACGTCGCCGGTCAGATCGCATCGGTGCTCGCGGGCGGCATGATCTTGAATCTCGTGCCGCAGCTCATGGGTTAAGGAGGAACACAACATGACAAATCTTGAGATCGCGCTGCTCATCACGGGGCAGGGAATGCTCGGCATCTTCGCCGTCATGGCCCTCATCACCGTACTGGTCACACTCTTCACTAAATTCGGTAAAAAGTAAAACCCCAAACATAAACAGGCGGCCGCTGCCAACGCAGCGACCGCCTGTTTTAACATCGTAGATTTTGCACCGCGCACGGCGCAAATAATTTTAATCGTAATTTGTCGCGACATGCGCGTGACAAATTACTCTCTGCGCGGAGCGCGTGTCGCAGCCGCCTCACGGGCGGCAAGGCACGAAGCGCAGCGAATCCCCTTGAAAAGGCGGCATAGCCGCCTTTTCAAATACTCAAAAACGCGGGACTCAGTCCCGCGTTTTTGAAGTAATATAGAGCATCAGCGCCGCGACGTCCGCCGGGCTGACGCCCGAGATGCGGCCCGCCTGCCCCAGATTCTGCGGGCGGATGGCAGCGAGCTTCTCGCGCGCCTCCAGCCGAAGGCCGTCGATCTTTGCATAGTCGATGTCCTCGGGAATGGCGCGGCGCTCCAATCTCGCAAACTCCGCGACCTCCGCCTGCTGGCGGCGGATGTAGCCCTCGTACTTGACGGCGATCTCCACGCTCTCGGCGAGCGCGGGCGGGAAGGCGCGGCAAATCTCGTCAAAGGCGCGCAGATCGTCATATTTGATCTGCGGGCGGCGCAGCAGCGCGATGAGGGGACTGCCGTCGCGCACCTCCGCCGTGCCGCGCGCGGAAAGCAGGGCGTTGAGCGCGTCGGACGCGCCTACGCCCGTGTGCTCGAGGCGGCGGATCTCGCGGCGCACCGCGTCATATTTATCATTGACTTTTTGCAGCGCTTCGTCGCTCACAAGGCCAAGCTCGTGGCCGATGGGCGCAAGGCGCTCGTCGGCATTGTCCTGCCGCAGGATGAGGCGGTACTCGCTGCGGCTCGTCATCATGCGGTAGGGCTCGTTCGTCCCCTTGGTCACAAGGTCGTCGATGAGCGTGCCGATGTAGGCCTGCTCGCGGCCCAGGATGAAGGGCGGCTCGCCCTTGATTTTTCGCGCGGCATTCACGCCCGCGACAAAGCCCTGCACCGCCGCCTCCTCGTAGCCCGACGAGCCGTTGAACTGTCCCGCGCCGTACAGGCCGGAAATGCGCTTGTATTCAAGCGTCGGGTAGAGCGCGGTGGGGTCGATGCAGTCATACTCGATGGCGTAGGCCGGGCGCATCATCTCCGCGTGCTCAAGCCCCTTGACCGAGTGCAGCATTTCAAGCTGCACCTCCTCGGGCATGGAAGAGGAAAAGCCCTGAATGTAGAGTTCCTCCGTGTCAAGTCCCATCGGCTCGATGAAGAGCTGGTGGCGGGGCTTATCGGGGAAGCGGACGATCTTCGTCTCGATACTCGGGCAGTAGCGCGGGCCGACGCCCTCGATCACGCCCGAGTAGATGGGGCTCCGATCCAGATTCTCGCGGATGACGCGGTGCGTCTCCTCCGTGGTGTAGGTCAAATAGCAGACCGCCTGATTTTTGGGCGGCGTTTGCGTCGAAAACGAGAAGGGCAGGGGCGCTTCGTCGCCCGTCTGCACTTCCATTTGAGAAAAATCGACGCTGCGCGCGTTCACGCGCGGCGGCGTGCCGGTCTTGAAGCGGCGCAGGGGAAGGCCGAGCTTTCTGAGCGCTTCCGCCAGCGTCAGCGAGGCGTGCATCCCGTCCGGGCCGCTCTCGCGCACACATTCGCCGACGATCGTGCGCCCGTCCAGAAATGTCCCCGAGCAGAGGATGACGGCCTTGACCGCGTAAACGCCGCCCGTTTCCGTCACGACGGCGGAAACATGTCCGTCCTCCACGCGAAGATCGACGATCTCCGCCTGACGCAGCAAAAGATTTTCCTGCCGCTCGAGCGCGTGCTTCATCACGCTCTGGTAGCGTTTTCGGTCGGCCTGCGCGCGCAGCGACCAGACCGCAGGGCCTTTTCCGCGGTTGAGCATCCGGTACTGGATGCAGGCTTCATCCGCCGCCTTTGCCATCTCGCCGCCGAGAGCGTCGAGCTCGCGCACGAGATGGCCCTTGCCCGTGCCGCCGATGGCGGGGTTGCAGGGCATATTGCCCACCGCGTCTAAGTTGATGGTAAAGCAGACCGTCTTCATCCCGAGGCGCGCGCAGGCGAGCGATGCCTCGATGCCCGCGTGTCCCGCGCCGATGACGGCAACGTCGCAGCTTCCGGCTTGAAATTCACGCATGCTCTCAGCCCCTTTCCAGTGTGATGACCGCGACCTGCGGGCGGTTGAAGATGCGCGGGATGATCTTCGGCGAGTTGCCGAGCCCGCGGCTGACGAAAACGGACGCGCCGTTGTCTGAATAAAAGCCCGCCGTGTGCGTGGGGAAGAGGTTGCGCTGCGTGCCGAACACCCCGCCCACGAACGGGAATCTCCAGATGCCGCCGTGGCCGTGGCCGGAGAGCGTCAGGTCCGCGCCGAGGAGACTGTATTCCCGCGCAAAGCGGTCGTTCCGGTGCGCGAGCAGCATCCAGAAGGGGTCGCCGCAGGCGGCGTAGACCTCTTGGGCAAGCTCCTGCGGCGTTTCCTGATCGGCGTAGCCGTTCGGATCGTCGATGCCCGCGAGCACGATGGTATCGCCGTTTCGCGCAAGATACATAAATTCATTGGAGAGCACCGTCACGCCGCTCTCCCGCAGCGTGCGCTTGATCTCCTCCACGACCTTTGTGCCGTGACCCCACTCGTGGTTGCCCGTGACGTAATACGTCGGCGCGATGGCAGAGAGCGCCGTGCCGACCTCGCCGGCGTAGATGGTCGGGTTCTCGGTCTTGCGGTCGACCAGGTCGCCCGTCACGAAGATATACTCCGGCTGCGCGGCTTTGACCGCCGCGTAAAGGCGCTCGTTGTCCTCGCCGAAGTATTTGCCGTGCAGGTCGCTCAGGTGCACGACGCGGCAGCCGTCAAAGCCCGCGGGCAGCGCAAGCGAGGTGAACGTGACCTCGTCCGTTTCGATGCTGCTGTTGTCCCAGCAGAGGAAGAGGCCGAGCAGCACGATGAGGATAAGCAAATTGCGCCAAAAATGATGTTTTCTTCTTTGATTCGCCATGGAAACTCCTATCGCTATGCGCACAAATGCGCGGAAAAGGTAAGGGGCGGCTTTTGCCGCCCCTTATTGTAGCACAATGCACTGCCGCGAAACAAGAAATTTATTCCGCGCTCTTGAGACTCTCGACCATATCGATCTTCTTCATCCGGAAGTGCGCAAGCACATTGACAAAGAAGGAGAAGATCGTCGTCAGGATCGCCGCATAAAGGTAGGCCGCCGCCTTGGTCTGCCGCCCGAACATCATAAGGTCGATCTCCGTGGAGCGGACAAGGTAGATGTGCAGCCAGTGGCCCATGAAGCAGCCTATGAGGATGCCGAACACCGTCAGCACGATGTTCTCGCGGTAGACGTAGGCCGAAACCTCCCTGTCGTAAAAGCCCAGCAGCTTGATCGTGGCAAGCTCGCGCTGGCGCTCGGTGATGTTGATGTTCGAGAGGTTGAAGAGCACGACCATCGCCAGCGCCGCCGCCGCCAGAATGATGATGACCACGACGAAGTCCACGCGCTCCATGCTGTGCATGTAGGTATCCTGCGTGTCGCGCATGCGCGAGGTCGTCGCCACGCCGCTCAAATCGAGCAGCTTTTCGAAGATGGCGTTGCAGGTGTCGGTGTCGTCGCTCGTGAAGTTCATGAGGTAGGCGTTCGGCTCGCTCCCGGCGTGGAGCGCGTTTTCGTAGTAGGTGGGCGTCATGTAGATGAAGTGCCCCGTGTAGTGCTCGTAGATGCCCGCCACCGTCACGTCGCCGCGCCCTTCGCCGTCGAGGAAGAAGGTATCGCCGATCTTGACGCCCAGCAGCTCCGAGAGCTTCTGGTTGATGTACACGCCGTCGTCGCCCATGGTGATGGGCTCGCCGCTCTTGTAGTCGAAAAGGTCGACGACCTTGCCGATCTCATCGGAGGCCATCACCTCGATGTAGGCGGTGGTCGAATAGCCGGACGTGGCCACCGTCGCGGAGGACGCAGTGGCGGGAACGTAGCTGACGATGCGCGCATCGCTCGAGAGGAAATCCTCCACAGCCTCCCGCTCCTCGCTCAGCACATTGTCCGCAAGCGTCACCTGCGCGGAGTAGTGGAAGAGCTCGTCGTACTGGCGCGTCATCGTAAAGAGAAGAGATGAGCGCATACCGAAGCCCGCGATGATGAGCGCCGTGCAGCCGCCGATGCCGATGACCGTCATCCAGAAGCGCTTTTGGTAGCGGAAGAGGTTGCGCGCCGTCACCTTATGGGTAAAGGACATTCTTTTCCACAGGGGGCGGATGTACTCAAGGAAGACGCGCTTGCCAGCCTTCGGCGTGCGCGGGCGCATCAGGCTCGCGGGCGTTTCGCGCAGCGTGGCAAGGCAGGCCCAGAGCGTTGCAAGGGTCGTGCAGGCAACTGCCGCCAGCACGGAGAAAACCGAGATCCCCGGATAGGCGCGCAGCTCGATATCCGGCACCTGATACATGATCTGATAGGCCGTAAAGATCATCTTGGGGAAGAGGATGTAACCGATGACAAGGCCGATGAGACCGCCCGTCAGGCTCGGCAAGAGTCCGTAGAAGATGTACTTGCGCGAGATGGCGAGGCTGCTGTAGCCCATCGCCTTCAAAGAACCGATCTGCACGCGCTGCTCTTCGACCATGCGCGTCATCGTCGTCAGGCACACGAGCGCCGCCACGAGGAAGAAGATCACGGGGAAGACGCTTGCAAGGTTCGCCATGCGCTCGGCGTCCTGGCCGTAGCCCGTGTAGCCGGGGTTGTAGCTGCGGCCGAAGAGATACCACTCGCAGCTTTCAATGTCCGCGACCTCACGGCGGGCGTCGGTGATCTTTTTCTGTGCGTCGGCGATCTTTTCGTCCGCCTCCGCCTTGCCGTCCTCATACTCGCGCAGACCCGCGCGATAGTCCTTTTCGCCGCTTTGCAGCTCCGTGTAGGCCTCGGCCAGCTCCTGTTTGCCGTCGGCGTATTTCTCTTCGCCGTCGTAGTATTCCTTCCAGCCGTCGTCCAGCTCCTTGCGCGCGTCGCTCAGCTTTTGCTTTGCCTCCTGAAGCTGCGCGGGCACATCGTCGAGCTCTGCCTTCGCCTCGTCGAGCTGCTTCTTGCCTGCGGCAAGCTCGCGGCTGCCCGCGGCAAGCTCCGCGCGGCCGCTGCTGTACTCTGCCTGTCCCTTGTCGAGCTGCTGCTTGCTCTGCGCAATGCTCCCGGAGTTGACATCCTTGAGCTGGGCAAGCTGCTGCTCCATCTGCGCCTTCTGCGCCTCCGCCTGCGCAAGCCCCGCCTGCGCCTCGGCAAGTCCCTTTTCATAGCCCGCGCGTTCCTCGTCGCTGAGATCGGGGTTTTGCAGCGCGGCGCTCAGCTGCGCGATCTGACCGTTTAATGTGTCGATCGTGCTCTGCGCCTGCGCAATGCCCGCCGAGAGCTGCGCGCGCATTCCGTCGAGCGCGGCGTCCGTCGTCGCGGCGGCCGTCTGGTCGCCCTTGCCAAGATCTTCGATCAGCTGATCCGGTTTGCCCTCATAGGGCGAGCCGGTGCCGTCGAGCGCGCCGGTCACGGTGCTGCCCAGCGCATCGAGCTGCTTTTGACCCTCGTCCAGCTGCTTCTTGCCCTCGGCAAGCTCCTGCGCGCCGGCATTGAGCTGCTGCTGGCTCTGTTCGTATTTCTTCTTGCCGTCTTCATACTCGGCAAGACCCTTTTCATATTCCGCGACAGCCTCCTCGTACTCGGCAAGGCCGTCCTGATACTCCTGCTCGCCGTTCTCCAGCTCGGCCTTGGCATCGTCAAGCTTCACGCGCGAATCGGCAAGCTCCTGCTGACCGTCTCGGTAGTCCCGCCAGCCGTCGTCGAGCTTTTTGCGCGCGTCCTTGAGCTCCTTCTCCGCGTCGCCGAGCTTCTCGTCGGCCTCCGCCTTCGCCTCGTCCAGCTCCTTTTGCGCATCGTCGAGCTTCTCCGTCGCTTCTTCCACAAGCTCGTCGTGACGAAGCTGTGCGCGCGCATCGGCAAAGTCCTCAAGCGAGTCGATCACATCGTCGATGTAATCGTCGTAGTCGTCATAAAAGGCCGTCATCTCCGCCGCGCCGGAAACGCGCACGTAGGCCGCCGTATAGTAGTCGAGTGCAAAGGCGTCGCGCGGCAGATACAGGTATGCCCGCGCCGTGCCGCTGCCGATCGTGGAGGTGCCGCGCTCCACCGAGATATACACCGGCGAGCGCACGGTGCCGACCACCGTGTAAGTATCGTCCGCGAGCGCATCCTCCATCTTGCTGCCAGGCGTGAGGGTAATGGTATCGCCGATGGCGATGTCAAGAAGGCTCAGCATCCCCTCTTCCACCACGCACTCGTCCGCGCGCGCGGGCATCCTGCCCTCGCGCAGCAAAACGTCGCTGATGCCCTGCTCGCTCAGCGAAAGGATCTTCACGACTGTCTCCGCCCCGCCGGCGGCGGCGAAAGCGTCGAGGACATACTCGCCCTCTGCGTTCTCAATGTTTTCCTGTTCCTTGAGCGCGTCGATATCCTCGTCCGTCAGCCCGAGGGTCGAGAGCACCTGAAAGTCCGCCAGGTGCAGCGAATCGAGATAATCGTCGCCCGTGTGCTTCATGTCCGGCGCGGTCGCCTTGAGTCCCGAAAGGAACGCCACCGACAGCGCCACCAGGATCATAATCGAAAAAAAGCGGCTCTTCGTGTGTCCGACCTCGCGCCAGAAATCCTTTTGCATTGCGCTTTTCATCGTGCCGCCCTCCTTTTCTCCCGCATTCTTCTCACCATTCGATCGTTTCCACGCTCTGCGGCGTTTCGTTGCGCTGCATCGACTCCACCGTGCCGTTCTTGATGTGGATGACGCGGTCGGCCATCGGCGCGATGGCGCTGTTGTGCGTGATGACCACGACCGTCACGCCCTTTTCCCGGCAGGTATCCTGCAGGAGCTTTAAGATCTGCTTGCCCGTCACATAGTCGAGCGCGCCGGTCGGCTCGTCGCAGAGCAGGAGCTTGGGGTTCTTTGCCAGCGCGCGGGCGATGGCCACGCGCTGCTGCTCGCCGCCGGAGAGCTGGCCGGGAAAGTTGTTCGCGCGCGCGGAAAGGCCGACCTCCTCGAGCACCTCCCCGGCGTCGAGCGGGTCCTTGCAGATCTGCGCGGCAAGCTCCACGTTTTCAAGCGCCGTGAGGTTGCCGACGAGATTGTAGAACTGGAACACGAAGCCGATGTCGTGGCGGCGGTAGGTCGTGAGCTGGCGGGCATTGAAGTCGCTCACGCGCGTGCCGTCGACCGTGATCGTGCCGCCCGAGCAGGCGTCCATGCCGCCGAGCATGTTCAAAACCGTCGTCTTGCCCGCGCCCGAGGGACCCACGATAACACAGAACTCCCCCTTGCCGATCGTAAAGCTGATATGATCCACAGCGCGGATCTCCACCTCGCCGCTGTGATAGACCTTGGAAACATCTTCAAATGTGACGAACTCCGCCATTGCGCGCGTCCTCCGTTTCGAAAATTAACTTGTAGCCTATTATAAAGTACCGCTTGCAAAAATGCAAGTGTCCGCTTGGCACATTGCATGAAATAACTGTTAATTTTTTGGTCAAAACCATGAAAGCTGACCATTGAAATTTGCATTTTTCGCGTCTATAATACAAACTGAAATTGAAGAGAGAAAGGAGCGTGAAACACAATATGTTCGACAAGTTCATCAAGCAGGATGTTGACGATATGATCTTCGGCAGCACCACGCAGATCGTCAGCGAGCGCTGAGATCCATTTGTACGACCACGCGAGAGCGTGGCTTTTTTGTTTTTTCGCCAAAAAATGTGCAAAGCCGCCCCCCGCGGGAGTTTTTTACCCCGGAGGACGGATTTTTTCTTGCCTTTGCACGGCGCTTATGATATACTTTTTCGGCTAAAGCAGAATGTAATAAGGAGAAAACGCCATGGCTGTGATCGAATACGATTCTTATAAGCAGAAGCTGCTTGCGATGGACGAAACGCTGGAAAACCTGTGCAAGGCCCTCGAGATCGAGCCGGCCCGCATGGAGCTTAAGCGCCTTGAGCTTGAGGCGCACGAGGACGGCTTCTGGAACGATCTGGAGCGCTCGCAGAAGAATCAGATGCGCTCGAAGCAGCTCCAAAATAAAATTCACCGCTACGAAAAGCTTGTCGCAACGCGCGACGATCTGCTCGCGCTGATCGACATGGGCAGCGAGATGGACGATGCGAGCCTGCTGCCGGAGCTGGAAGAGGGCTACGAAACGCTCGAAAAGGAGATGGAGCAGGCGCGATTGACGACGCTTCTTTCCGGCGAGTACGACAGCTGCAACGCCATCCTCACCTTCCACGCCGGCGCCGGCGGAACGGAGGCGCAGGATTGGACGCAGATGCTCTACCGCATGTATATGCAGTGGGCGAACAAGCACGGCTTCGAGTTTGAGATGCTCGACTATCTCGACGGCGAAGACGCGGGCCTCAAGAGCGCGACGGTCATGGTCAAGGGCGAGAACGCCTACGGCTACCTGAAGGGCGAGAACGGCGTGCACCGCCTCGTGCGCGTTTCCCCGTTCGACGCCAACGCCCGCCGCCAGACGAGCTTTTCCGCGCTTGAGGTCATGCCCGAGCTGCCCGACGACATTGAGGTGGAGATCCGCCCCGAGGACATTGAGATGCAGGTCTACCGCGCCTCCGGCGCAGGCGGCCAGCACGTCAACAAGACGAGCTCTGCCGTTCGACTCATCCACAAGCCCACGGGCATCGTCACCGCCTGCCAGACGCAGCGCTCGCAGTTCCAGAACCGCGACTACGCCATGCAGATGCTCAAATCCAAGCTCATGGAGCTCAAGATCCAGCAGCACGCGGAGAAGATCTCCGACATCAAGGGCGTGCAGCTCAAGATCGAGTGGGGCAGCCAGATCCGCTCCTATGTCTTCATGCCCTACCAGCTCGTGAAGGATATGCGTACCGACTATGAGACCGGCAACATCCAGTCGGTCATGGACGGCGATCTTGACGGCTTCATCAACGCCTATCTCACCAAGGCCGCGAACGGGGAACTGAAGAAATAATTCAAAAATGTGCGAAGCACATTTTTGAGAGGGGCTTGCAGAGTGCTGCGCGCACTCGCTTTGCTCGCACACTTGCACTCTGTAAAGTATTTTTTGTCACGCACAGGTCGCGACAAAAAATGATCAAACTTTGATTCCGGCGCTACGGCGCCGGAATTTTATTGCCGAAACACTGATTCAAAGGGGAAAACCATGGAGGAAAACATCAGAGAAAACAAAATGGGCACGATGCCCATCGGCAAGCTCCTTGCCAACATGGCGGGGCCTGTGATGGTGTCGATGCTCTTTCAGGCGCTCTACAACATCGTCGACAGCGTCTTTGTCGCGCGCCTCAGTCAGGACGCGATGAACGCCGTCTCGCTCGCCTTCCCGCTGCAAATGCTGTGCATTGCCTTTTCCGTGGGCACGGGCGTGGGCATGAACGCGCTGCTCGCGCGCTCGCTGGGCGAGAAGAACCAGACGGCCGTGAACCGCGCGGCAGGCACGGGACTTTTCCTCACGCTCTGCACCGCCGCCGTCTTCATGCTCTTCGGCTTTACGATGGCCGCGCCCTACTTCCGCCTGCAAACGGCCAATGAGCAGATCATCGCCTACGGGCAGGACTATGTCCGCATCTGCATCGGCTGCTCGCTTGGCATTTTCGTGCAGGTCTACGCCGAGCGCCTCCTGCAGGGCACGGGCCGCACGAATCTTTCGATGATCTCGCAGATCGCGGGCGCGGTGTGCAACATCGTGCTCGACCCCATCCTGATCTTCGGCCTTCTCGGCTTCCCGCGCCTTGAGGTCGCGGGCGCGGCCCTCGCCACGGTCGCGGGCCAGTTTCTCGGCGCGGCGCTCGGCCTTGTGCTCAACCACACGAAAAATGTCGAGGTCCAGCTGCGCCTTTCGGGCATCCGCCCCCACCGCGCCACCGTTTCCGACATTTACGCCATCGGCATCCCCGCGATCATCATGCAGTCCATCAGCTCGGTGATGATGTTTGGCATGAATCACATCCTCATCTCCTTCACCGAGGCGGCGACCGCGGTCTTCGGCGCGTATTTCAAGCTGCAAAGCTTCATCTTCATGCCCTGCTTCGGCCTTAACAACGCGATGATCCCCATCGTGTCCTACAACTACGGCGCGGGGAAGTTCGACCGCGTGCGCAAGACCGTGCGCCTCACGGCCGTCACGGCCATTGCCATCATGTGCCTCGGCTGCGCGCTCCTTGAGCTCATCCCCGGCACGCTGCTCGGTCTCTTCTCTCCCACGGCCGAGGGACTTGCCATCGGCAAGACCGCGCTGCGCATCATCGGGCTGCATTTCCCGCTCGCGGGCTTCAGCATCATCGCCGCAAGCGCCTGTCAGGCCCTCGGCAAGCCCATCTACGCGCTCGAAAGCTCCGTCTGCCGCCAGATCGTCGTGCTGCTGCCGGTGGCGTACCTCTTGTCGCTCAGCGGGCAGCTTTCGCTGGTGTGGCTGTCGTTCCCCATCGCGGAGCTTGCCGCCGTGCTGCTCAACGCATGGTTCCTCAAGCGCGCCTACCGCGCCGCGCTGACGGGAAAATAACGCGCAGCAGCTCTGCGCAGCCTCAGAATATCAGAACGGAGGGCCCTTCCGCGGAAGGGTCCTCCGTTTTTTCGCGTTTTCGCCCGCAGGCTCAGTTTTCCGAATCGGTGCGGTTGCGCCACGAGATCTCCTGCTCGAGCTCAAAGCGCAGCTTCTTGTTCTCTTCGACAAGCTCATCGTAGTGCTCGCCCTGCACATAGTACTTCACAAACGTGAAGGTCGCCTCGTCAAGCTCCTCCTCCGTGTAGGACGGCAGCAGCGAGCCGTTCTTGCGCTGGAGGCCGGAGATGTTCACGACCACAAGGCGGCGGTGCTGCTCGGAAAGCTGGAAGAGGCGGAGCTTTTCGGGAATATCGAGCCCCAGATCGTAGGTGTTGTTCACGCGCTCCATGATGTTGCGGTACTCGGGCTTGGCCGAGACGATGACACCGTGCTTCTCAAAGAGCTTTTTCAGGTAGTCCACCGAAACATCCTCGCGGGTGATCGTGCCCTTGCCGAGGCCGGTGAGCATGGTGTTGGAAAGGTTCAGGCTGACGTAAACTTCTTCGCCGGTCTTGGGATAGCTCATGATAGACCCTCCATGATAGTCTGAGCCGCAGAGTGCTGCGGCAGCTTTTGATATTTACACTTGCATGGTAGCACGCGCAAGCGCAAAAAACAAGCGTCAGGTTGCATGAACCGACCCCGCCAATTTTGTCGGAATCGCCGCGTCGGGTTTTCCCTTGACAAGGCGCGGTGCAGATGATATGCTCTTGCCATCTTCATAACGGGTGCGTACCTACCCGGCAGCCAGGCGATAGTCTGGCTGCCGTTTTTGCATCTGTTGATTTTTCTGTGGGAGGAAATCTACCATGTCTTACATCTGGCCGCTCGTACTCATTGTCGTATCCAACAGCATCTACCATATCTGTGCGAAATCTCTTCCCGCAAAAGCCGACCCCTTCGCCGCGCTGACGATCACCTATTTCATCGGCACCGTTTTCTCTGCCACGCTGTACTTTCTGCTCAACCGCGGAAGTGCGGGCCTTGTACAGGAATGGAAGGGCCTGAACTGGACGCCCTACGTGCTGGGCTTTATCGTCGTAGCTATGGAGGCGGGCAATGTCTACGCTTACCGTGCGGGGTGGTCTGTCAATACGCTTCCGGTCGTACAGGCGTCCTGTGTTGCCGTGCTGCTGCTGGTTCTCGGCTTTTTGCTGTACCACGAGGCCATCACCCCCAGCAAGCTCATCGGCCTTGCCTGCTGCATCGTGGGGCTCTATTTTCTCAACAAATGAGTTGTGCCGCGCCCGCGCGCGTGGTATGATGGGGAAAACTGATTTGAAGAAGGAATTTTGATCTATGAAAGCTGCACGCGAATATCCGACCGTCACCGTCACCGCCAAGGGCACGCGCTGGCTCGAGAGCGGCCACCCCTGGGTCTACGACTCCGACGTTGCCCGCGAGCCGGGGGAGGGCGAGTGCGAGAACGGCGCGCTTGTGGACGTGGTGTCGGAAAAGGGGAAGTACCTCGGCACGGGCTTTTTGAGCCGCTTGAGCCGCCTGCGCGTGCGCATCGTCTCGCGCAACGCGAACGACCGCTTCGATGAAAACTTCTGGCGGCGGCGCGTGCGCTACGCCTGGGACTACCGCAAGGCGGTGATGGACTCTCAAACCGGCTGCTGCCGCCTCATCTTCGGCGAGGCGGACGCTTTCCCCGGCCTCACGGTCGACCGCTTTGAAAACCTGCTTGTCACGCAGACGCTCTCGTTCGGCATGGAGAAGATCAAGGATATGCTCTTCCCGCTCATCGTCGAGGTTCTGGAGGAGGACGGCGAGAAGATCGACGGCCTTTTCGAGCGCAACGACGTGCTGCTGCGCGAAAAGGAGGGCCTGACGCAGAATAAGGGCTGGTTTGCCCTTCCGGGGAAGGAAACGCCCGCAAGCCCCATCACCGAGATCTGCGAAAACGGCGTTTTCTACCGCGTGGACGTCGAAAACGGGCAGAAGACGGGCTTTTTCCTCGACCAGAAGTTCAACCGCCTTGCCGTGGCGCGCCTCGCGCGCGGAAAGCGCGTGCTCGACTGCTTCACGCATACAGGCTCCTTTGCGCTCAATGCCGCAAAGGGCGGGGCGGAGCACGTGACGGCGGTGGACGTATCCGAGAGCGCGGTCGAAATGGCGCGCGCGAACGCAGCGCGCAACGGCCTTACGGACAGGATGGACTTTCTCGCCGCCGACGTTTTTGACCTCCTGCCGCAGCTTGAAGCCGCGCACGAAAAGCCCTATGATTTCATCATCCTCGACCCGCCGGCCTTCACCAAGTCGCGCCGCACGGCGAACAACGCCGAAAAGGGCTACAAGGAAATTAACCTCCGTGCGATGCGCCTTCTGCCGCGCGGTGGCTATCTTGCCACCGCCTCGTGCAGCCACTTCATGCCCTCTGAGCGCTTTGAGCGGATGCTGCGCTCCGCCGCCGCGGACGCGGGCGTGGAGCTGCGGCAGATCGAAGCGCGCGCACAGGCAAGCGACCATCCCATCCTCTGGAATGTGCCGGAAACGGATTACCTCAAGTTCTATTTATTCCAGGTGGTATAATAGGATACAAAAGATCCCTGCTGTAAAAACAGCAGGGATCTTTTCTTACTTGCTTTCCTCGCCGGAGGGTTCGTCCTTCGGCTCATCCGGGGGCGTTTCCTCGTTCGGCTCGTCCTGCGGCTCATCCGCGGGAGATTCGTCCTGCGGAGCATCGGGCGCATCGCCCTCGTGCGGCGGCATCTCGATCTTTTCGCTCGTCATCGAGATGTGCTTGGCGGGCGCTTCGATCACGCTCGGCTGGGAGGGGCGGAAGCCCTCGTCGCCTGCGCGGGTGGAAGCGTAGGCCTCCTCCACGGTGGAGGGATCGCGGCCTTCGAGGATGGCGACCATCTCGCCGCCGGTGATCGTTTCCTTCTCAAGGAGGTAGGCAACGACCTTGTCCATATCCTCGCGGTTGTCGCGGATGACCTGCACGGCGGCCGCGTAGCACTTGTCGAGGATGCCCTTCACCTCACGGTCCATGATGGCGGCGGTATCCTGCGCGCAGTCGAGGCCGTAGCCGCCGTCGAGGTACTGGTTGCGCACAGACCCGAGCGCGACCATGCCGATCTCATCGCTCATGCCGTACATCGCGACCATGCTGCGCGCGATGCCCGTGGCCTCCTGAATATCCTGCGAGGCGCCGTTGGTCATCGTGTTCATCACGACCTCCTCGGCGGCGCGGCCGCCCATGGAGACGGCGATCTTTGCCATCAGCTCATCGCGCGTGCGCAGGTTCGTCTTGTCCTCCTCGGGCATGAGGAGCGTGTAGCCAAGGCTTCCCTCGGTGTGCGGCACGATCGTGATCTTCTGCACAGGCTCGGCGTTTTTCTGCTTGTAGGCGACCATCGCGTGGCCGACCTCGTGATAGGCGACGAGCTTCTTTTCAAACTCGGTGAGGACGCTGTTCTTCTTCTCGCTGCCCGCGATGACGAACTCG
>Ga0129314_1001371_pt1 | contig 17243 bp, 20 predicted proteins | sample O1111metagenome_FD_94431 | JGI IMG/M metagenome (GOLD analysis project Ga0129314, IMG submission 94431) | Orangutan individual fecal microbial communities from fecal samples from Wisconsin, USA - O1111 metagenome | ecosystem: Host-associated > Mammals > Digestive system > Large intestine > Fecal... | reverse complement strand
CTTCCTTCAGATTCCACCTCACGATGGACACCCTTGCTGTTCAGCTATGTACTTCGTCGTTGCCTACGCGTACTCGGGACTTACACCCGTTAGAGCGCGCCCATGGCGCGCAAACTAGAAAAAAGCGGGCCGCAGGAGCTTCTCTCCTGCAGTCCGCTTTTCATTTCTTATCCCATGTTATCTGTAAAGCACCTTCTTGAAGGTTTTCTTTCCTCTCCGGACAAGAATGCCGTCCTTCAGTTCTTCCTTCGTATACTTCTGCTTCAGATCCGTCACCTTCTCATCATTGACGGTAACGCCGCCCTGCTGAACGGAGGTACGTGCATTGTTTCTCGATTTCTCAAAGCCACCCTTTACGAGGATTCCGAGAATATCGATGGTTCCGTCCTCCATGAAGTCCTCATCGTGAAGCTCTGCTTCCGGGAGATTCTCGCTGTCTGCCGTAATGCCGGCGCCGCCGAACAGTGCCTGCGCTCCTGCCTCGGCCTTCTTTGCTTCTTCATCGCCGTGAACAAGCGTGGTCAGCTCATGCGCAAGGATTTTCTTCGCCTCATTCAGCTGAGAGCCCTCCCACTTATCCATTTCATCAATCTGTTCAAGCGGAAGGAAGGTCATCATGCGAAGGAACTTCAGAACATCGGCGTCATCCACATTTCTCCAGTACTGGTAGAAATCGTACGGGGAGGTCTTATCCGGATTGAGCCATACCGCACCGCCGGAAGTCTTTCCCATCTTGGTTCCGTCATGCTTCAGAAGAAGCGTGATCGTCATCGCATAGGCATCCTTCTGCAGCTTCTTGCGGATCAGATTGGCTCCGCCGAGCATGTTCGACCACTGATCATCTCCGCCGAACTGCATCTGGCAGCCGTAATCCTGGTACAGGCGGTAGAAATCATAGCTCTGCATCAGCATGTAGGAAAACTCAAGGAAAGAGAGTCCGCTCTCCATGCGGTTCACATAGCAGCGTGCACGGAGCATTTCGTTGACGTTAAACTCCGAACCGATGTCGCGCATGAACTCAAGGAAATTGAGATCACGCAGCCAGTCTGCGTTGTTGACCATCTGTGCCTGGCCGGGTCCGAAATCGATAAAACGGCTCATCTGCTTCTTAAAGCAGTCACAGTTGTGATCAATCTGCTCGATCGTCATCATCTTACGCATGTCGCTTCGTCCGGAAGGATCTCCGATCATCGCGGTTCCGCCGCCTACAAGAGCGATCGGCTTGTTGCCTCTCTCCTGCATGCGCTTCATCAGCAGAAGTGCCATAAAATGTCCGACATGAAGGGAGTCCGCAGTAGGGTCAAAGCCAATATAAAACGTCGCCTTTCCATTATCGATCAGCTCCGAAATCTCCTTCTCATCGGTCAGCTGTGCGAGCAGTCCTCTTGCCTTCAGTTCCTGTGATAATGTCATATTTGTTTCCATGGATTCCTCCTGAAATCTCTGTTTACAATCTTATTCCCAGTCGAGTGCATTCGACTCTATTTTCTTGTCACGAAGCATCAGATCGCGAACGGCATCTGTCGGGCTTTTTCCTTCGTCGAGCACCATGCAGACCTGATCAATGATCGGTGTCTCAATGCCATACTTGACGGACAGCTGATGTGCCGCCTTCGCACTGAACACGCCTTCCACCACCTGCTGAACCTCTTTCATCGCTTCTTCCGGAGTTTCTCCCTGACCAATCAGAATTCCGGCTCTGCGATTTCTGGAATGCATGGATGCACAGGTGACGATCAGATCCCCGATCCCGGTAAGTCCCGTAAAGGTCTCCACCTTTCCGCCCATGGCAATGCCAAGCCTTGCGATCTCCGTAATGCCTCTTGTAATAAGAGCTGCCTTTGTATTGTCTCCGTATCCAAGACCGTCCGCGATGCCGGCCGCCAGTGCAACCACATTCTTCAGGGCGGCACCAACCTGCATTCCGAGAACATCCGGACTCGTATAGACGCGGAATACCTCACTCATGAAGATATCCTGTACATACACAGCATCCTCCCGGCTGCGGGAGCCTGCAACAATGGCAGTCGGCATTCCTTTTCCGACCTCTTCTGCATGCGTAGGACCGCAGAGAACCGCTGTGCGGCACTGCGGAATTTCTTCCTCGATGATCTGTGTTAATGTCAGAAGAGAATCTGCCTCAATTCCCTTGGCTACTGAAACAATGAGCTGATTTTCACGGACAAAGGGCTTCATGCTGCGCGCCGTGCTTCTTGTAAACGGCGACGGAACGGCCAGAACCAGCAGATCCTTTCCCTCAATAACCCTCTGAAGATCCGTCGTTGCCTGCACCTCTGCAGGAAGCTTCACTCCGGGAAGCTTCACCTTCTGCTCATGTTCCGAATTCAGCATATCCACTTCATCCTGTGCAATCGACCAGACCGTCACATGATGTCCGCGGTTTGAAAGCTCAAAAGTCAGCGCGGTTCCCCAGCTTCCGGCTCCCAGCATTCCGATTTCTGCCATAGTAATTCTGTCCTCTCTTATTTCTCTGCAGATTTCCCTGCTTCTGTGCTGCTCTTGCTGTCCTTGTCCGAATGCGTCAGATAGAGCTTTCTTTCCGTTCCGGACTTCAGCCTTCCGATGTTCGAGCGGTGACGCCAGAAGGCCATCGCCGTGAGAATTCCCATGATTACATCCATCTCAATCAAGACCGGAACGCCTGTGTGATACATGCCCATTGCTCCCTCAATCACAACAGCAAGGAACGTAAGACCGTAGACGCACAGGGAGCCAAGCGACACATAATGCGTCAGAAGAAACGGGACAAAAAAAGCAAGAACCGCAGGGATAAAAAGGCTGATGTGATAGCTGAGCACAAAGCCTGCTATAACGGCAACTCCCTTTCCGCCCCGGAACTTCATATAGAACGGATAATCGTGACCGAGAACGACACCTGCAAACGCCCACATCTTCAGCAGGTAAACAAGCTCGGGATGCTCTCCTCCGAACAATGCACCGACCAGAAGAAGACAGATCAGTCCCTTACCGAAATCAAGAAAAAACACGAGATATCCCGTCTTCTTTCCCATGACGCGCATGGCATTGGTGGTTCCGGAATTGCCGCTTCCGTAATTCCGGATATCGATTCCCTTGTGTTTGCCGATCAGATAAGCCCACTGAATGCAGCCAAAGCCATACCCGATCAGCAGACAGATCAGCCGCAGTACGATGTTCATCTGTCAATGCTCCTTCCTTTTCTGTTCAGGATTTACTTCTTCTCATCCTCGCTGCGCTCACGGATGATGAACTTAATCGGTGTTCCGACGAACCCGAAGGTCTGTCGGATCTGATTCTCCAGATAACGCAGATACGAGAAATGCATCAGATACTTATAATTTACAAACAGGACAAAGGTGGGCGGCTTCACACCGGCCTGCGTTCCGTAATAAATCTTCAGCATCTTGCCCTTGTCAGACGGCGGCTGCTGCATGACAGCGGCTTCCGTCAGAATTTCATTGAGGACACCGGTCTGGATGCGCATGTTCTGGTTGTTGGAAACCATATCGACTTCATCGTAAATAACCTTCATGCGCTGTCCCGTCTTCGCAGAAATATAGATGATCTCTGCGTACGGAATAAAGGACAGCGTCTGATGAATCTTCGCCGTGAAGTTCTTCATCGTAGAGTTGTCCTTGCTGATGGCATCCCACTTATTGACCGCAATAATGACAGCCTTGCCCCGGTCATGAGCAATTCCTGCAATCTTCGCATCCTGTTCGGTCACTCCGTCCTCTGCCGAAATGACAAGAAGCGCAATATCGGAACGCTCTACGGCCGCGACAGCACGAAGCACCATGTAGTGCTCCAGCTCCTCGGAAATCTTATTCTTCCTGCGAAGTCCCGCCGTATCCACGAAAATATAATCCTTTCCGTTGTGGCGGACCTTTGTATCAATTGCATCCCGCGTTGTGCCCGCAATATCCGAAACAATCACGCGGTTCTCGCCGATCAGGCGATTGACGATAGAGGACTTTCCGACGTTGGGCTTGCCGATAATGGCAACGCGAACGGTGTCATCCTCTTCGATATCATCGGAGCCTTCCGGAAAATGACGGACAACCTCATCCAGAAGATCGCCGATTCCGGTCTTTCCGGCGGCAGAAACGGGGACCGGATCTCCGATTCCCAGGTTGTAAAATTCATAGACATACGGCTGCATCTGCACCGGCTTGTCTACCTTGTTGACCGTAAGGACAACCGGCTTGTGAGAGCGGCGCAGCATATCCGCGACCTTGGAATCCGCATCCTGCACGCCGGACTGAATGTCCACCAGAAACAGAATGACATCCGCCATATCAATGGCAATCTGTGCCTGCTCCCGCATCTGCGACAGAATGATATCATTGGAATCCGGCTCAATTCCGCCGGTATCAATCAGGGTAAAATTATAATTCAGCCAGCTGGCATCCGCATAGATCCGGTCCCTGGTGACTCCCGGAGTATCTTCTACGATCGAGATTCTCTCTCCCGCAATCGCGTTGAACAGCGTGGACTTTCCAACGTTGGGACGGCCGACAATGGCAACAATCGGTTTGTTTTTTCTTTTTGACATAAATGCTCTGAACTCCTGTAAATCTGAAAATCCGCCTGAAGGCAGACTCTCCCTGCACACATAGAAAATATTGTAACACATGTTCCCGGAAAACAGAATTTTTTCGAAGGGATTGAATTGTTCCCCGGAGCGAGTGTACAGTCTTGTATAAGACTTTACGCAAAAAAGGAGCACTGCTTACTCAATGGTTTCTGCGAAATCTCCGGTCATTGCCGGCATTATCATGGAATGCAATCCTCTCCACGACGGTCATCGTTATATTCTGCAGGAAGCCCGCCGCATCACAGGTGCATCGGCTGTGATCGCTGTGATCAGCGGAGATTTTGCGCAGCGCGGCATTCCCACTGTTTTTTCCAAAGAAGCCCGGACACGAGCCATTCTGGAGGCCGGTGCCGACTTGTGTCTGGAACTCCCTGTCTGCTGCGCCGTCTCCGGCGCAGAATATTTTGCAAGAGGCGGCGTTGCCATTTTACGGAAAACCGGCATTGTCACCGACCTGGTATTCGGCTCCGAGACAGGCGATGCAGCAGCTCTTCTGGAGCAGGCGGATTTTCTTCTGCATGAACCGGAGGATTTTCGGGCTCTCCTTCGTAAATACACAGCCGAAGGCCTGACCTTTCCGCAGGCAAGAACACGTGCTGCCACGGAATGCTCCGCCCATATTTCGCTTTCTCAGACTGCAAATGATGTCCTCGGTACGGAATATGTGAAGAATCTTCTTGCTGCCGGAAGCTCCGGAAAGCCCGCTCTTTCCTTCCATCCCATTCCGCGGATTGCAGCCGATTCTGCCACAAAGCTCCGGAAGGACATGCAGGAGAAAGCTCCCTCGGAAGGAATGTTTGCTGATGACTTCTCCGGCCTTCTTCTCGGAAAGCTTCTGTCCATCGACTATGACCGTGATCGCTCCTTCTGCGATTATGCGGATGTCTCAGAAGATCTGTCCAACCGGATTCACCGGCTGCTTCCTTCCTTTGAATCCTGGACGCAGTTCTGCGCCCTCCTGAAGACGAGAAATCTGACCTATACCTCCGTCAGCCGCGCTCTGACGCATATTCTTCTGGATATGACAAAGGACTGTCTTTCCCTCTGTGAGCCCTCCTATGCGCGTGTTCTTGGCTGCCGGAAGGAAGCGCTGTCCCTGTTGTCAGAGATCCGGAAGCAGGCACTCCTGAGCGGTTCTTCAAAAGCTCCTTCCCGCGGCAGCGGTCTTTTCCTCATTACCCAAAAGTCAGACGCGGACCGGCTCCGGGCACTTCCGGAATATGCAGACGCCGTAAAAAGCCTTGCACTGGATCTCCATGCCTCCATGACGTACCACCTTGCAGTAAACGCCAAGGCAGACAAAAACACGGCCGCTGCCGATCCCGGCAGTGCCGCGTTCTCTGATTTCTCAAAACCGTTTATAAAAATTTAAATTCCCGTGCCGCTTCGGAAAAATCCGCGCAGACGTTATTTGCCGACTGCGCGTGTGCTACTCATAATCATCCACTCCAAGGTAGGTGCTTTCTCCGAGATCCTCCTGCCCGATCAGCATGGTATCCTGCCAGATCTGAAGACTCGCCCGGTATCTGAGCTCTCCTGTCTGCTCCGATACCGGTACATATCGGAGTCCGTTCAGAAGCCTCCCGCCGTCCTTTGCCGCCGCTGCAACCATGAAGATTTGTTCTTCCTCGTCGTACCCGGCAAGCAGAACAACAGGTACCGTATATGAATTTCGGAAGCGGAAATCCATGGTTCCCCAGGAAACCGCAGCGTCCAGTCCGCCAGGTACGTACGGGACCAGAAGAGAATGCGGCGAACGCTCCAGCACCGTAAATCCGGACTGCAGACACAGGTTATAGAGAAGGGAGGAAATCTCACAGATTCCGCCGCCGAGTCCCATCTCCATTCTGCCCCCATTGATCACCGGTGCTTCCACAAAGCCATTCTCTTTGGTTCGTTCTCCGATTCTGTCATTATAGGAGAAGCTTTTTCCCGATGGAACAACCGCCCCGTTTAAAAGCTGCGCGGCCTTCTTCGCATTGTACTTGCTTCCGGAATTGGAGGGGTAAGGTGCTGCATAAAAGGAAATGATCACGCTTTCCTCAGGCCGTGCGTCTTTCTCCGATGTAAGGCGGATCCCCGCACTTTTTGCAGAGGACTCCGGTATATTCTGCAGGAGCTTTCGCAAAAGCTTCTCCTTCGGAGAAAGCTGCGCCGCAAGCCGATCTGCCTCTTTCTTCGCTTTTTCCCGTGCCGCTTTCTCCTCCTGAAGCTTTCTCTCCCGTTCCTCCTGCTCCAGAACGAGCCTTTGCTGCTCCAGTGTCGCCGCTTTCTTCTGCCGGACATAATGAACAGCCAGGGCCGAAGCGATCACCAAAACAGCGGCCGCGGCAACTGCCGCGACCGCTGTTTTCCTTAATTTCAGTTTTCCCGGAATCTGATGCTTCAATCCTTCTTATCCTCATCCGCTGCAGGAGCTTCCTTCGAGCCCTCTTTGGAAGTCTCCTTCTGCTCCGGGCGAATACCTGCCGCACGAAGAAGCAGCTCCTGTGCCTTATCCCTCGGAACAACAATTCCCTGTCCGCTCGGATTGATAATAATGCCTTCAATATTGCCTGCCACAAAGCGGAGCAGATTCTTATATTCAAAGCCAACCGGACGCATGTCGGTTTTCGCAAACTTCTTGCTGTACTCAAACAGATCGGTAAAGACCGGAAGATACATTTTCTCATTGACCTTGACGGCCGGGAACTGTACCTGCTTCGCAGCCTTCTGTCCCTCCGGAAGCTTCTCGATCTGCTCCGGTGTCGGTTCCGCCACACGGGAAGGAATGATAAATCGTCCGGACGGAATAAGCGCCATCATACGATCCGTCTTCTTCCGGAGAATTTCTTCTCTCTTCTCATATTTTACAGGCCATCTCATCTCGGAGACATAATCTGTCATAGCAAAAGACAGTGCCGGATTTGAGGGCGGGGTATTCTTGGGATCGCTGTTCCAGTCCATCGGTACCGAAATCTCACTTCGCTTCACGATGCCCTTGTACCAGCCGTTGTCCACCACAATATTCTCCGCACCGATGTAGTACAGATAGTCAAACAGCGTGATCGGCTTTGCACCGTTCTCCGGGGCGGGAGCACCTTCGCCGTCACGCTCCACCACTGCGATGTCACGGAACTGCGCTTTGTAAAGCTCAACTGCCTTCTCAGCCCGCTCCTTCTCCAGATAAACCGGAACGAAGCCGCCGTCAATCAGCGGATAGCCGGTTCGCTTGTCATAAAGGACATAGAACTTCTCAGCTTTATGAATCCTGTTCAGAAATTCATTGTAGACAACACGATGATTCTTCTCATAATTGCTGAGCGCAGCCTTCCGGTTGAACAAGGTCATGGTAAGCTGCACAAACAAAAGCTCCTGCAGCGTAAGCCCTGTCACCTGATCCGGTGTCAGATCCGGCTCAAATACAAGCGGTCCGATCTCATCCTTGCGTTCCGCTGTGAGCGGATCCTCTGCAAGAAGATTGCTGTCCTTGATATTCAGAATATTCAGGCGGGGAACCGTCGGCCAGGGCAGGTTCTCATGTGCCTTCTTCTGCGCATCCACCGCATTCTGATGCTCCTGCGCCTTCTGCTCTTCCAGAATTCTCTCCTGCTCTGCAGCACGGCTCTTTCCGCCAAACAAATCTCTAAGTCCCATAATATTATGTCCTTTCTGTGGTCTTCCCATCCGAAAGCGTTTTCTCATTTTCCCGTAAGCAGACAGGCTCCGGGCACTGACGCTTTCCATGCAAAACCAAGGAGTAAGTATACCTTAGCCGGCATTCTCACGCAAGAAGCAGGCGGCAGTCCTGTTATTTTCCTGACGTCCCAATCTGTGCAAACAATCTTTTTTTCAGGATCAGATAACAGGTAACCTGCATCACAATCGTTAACAGCCAGGATACCGGATAAGAAACAAACAGCACCGAAAGCGAACGATGCATCGGGAAAATACCATAAATCCACACCAGTCTTGTCCCGACTGTTCCGATAATGGAAAGAACCATCGGAGCCGCGGAAAATCCCATTCCGCGCAGAGCCCCCGGAAACAGATCCATAATACCGCACATGAAATAAGTCAGTGTTGTATACGACAGCACCTCCATGGCGCTTGCAATGACATCGGGCTCTTCGGTATACAGCTTCAAAATTTCCGGTCCGAAGGAATAAATGACACTGCCAAGCATCAGCGAAACCGCTGTCGTAAGAAACAGGCAATGCCGGAGAACCTTTCCCATCCTCTTCCACTGACCCGCACCGTAATTCTGACTTGTAAAGCTCATGCAGGCCTGCGTCACCGCATTGACAGAAGTATACATAAATCCGAACAGATTATTTGCCGCTGTATAGCCGGCCATCGCAGTGGAACCAAACGAATTTACCGAAGACTGCAGAAGCACGTTGGAGAAATTGATGACCGTGCTCTGAACTCCGGCAGGAATTCCCACCCGGAAAATCTGTCCGAGGCACCATCTGTTGACCCGAAGCTTCTTCCATTCCAGACGGTAAATGGCATCCGTCCGGATGAGGCAGCAAAGAACCAGAACGCAGGAAATCATCTGTGAAATCACCGTCGCAATGGCAACCCCGGCAACGCCAAGGCCAAATACCGCAACGAAAATCAGATTCAAAATGGCATTGGCGGCTCCTGCAATGATCAGAAACAGAAGCGGTCTCCTCGTATCTCCGATCGCGCGAAGAACCGCTGCGCCGTAGTTGTACAGCATGAAAAACGGCATTCCGAGAAAGTAAATTCTCATATACAGGGAAGACTGATCAATGACATCCTCCGGCGTTGCCATCAGCTGCAAGGCTCCTCTGGAAAACGCCAGACCGACCACCGCCATAACCATTCCGCTGACCAGTGCAAACCAGATGGAGGTATGCACGGTTTCCGACATCTTCTCCTTCTGCTGTGAGGCGAAAAATCTTGCCGCCAGAACATTGGTTCCCTGTGACACGCCAATAAACAGATTGATAAACACGGCAATCAGCGCGGTCGTCGATCCCACTGCGGCAAGCGCCGTAGGACCGCTGAAGCGCCCGACCACAATCAGGTCCACGGCATTGAACATCAGCTGAAGAATGCCGGACAGCATAAGCGGCAGCGAAAAGAGAATCAGCTTATCCATCAGACTTCCGCTGCACATATCGATTTCATATCTGTTTTTCTGGTTCATGTAATTCCGCACTTCTTTCCAGGGAACTTCGCCCGATAATAGCTCCATTCTGTCACAGTTTCGGCCTCTTGAAAAGAGTTTGCGAAAAAGGGCCTCTCACCATGTTCAGTGAGAGGCCCTCCGGCAGATTTCTGAAATTATTCTGCATATTCGCTGACAATCAATCCGCTGTCATAGGGAATGGTGACAAGCGACGGACCATAGGCGTAGGGAGCAATGTCGTAGTCGTTGAACAGAATGTTCAGACCGTCATCTCCCAGATACCACTGGACAGAAGAAGCAGGCATCGGGTAAAGCCCTGTCTCCTCACTGTTTGCGTCTGTCACTGCACTTTCAGAGTCGGAGTTTCCGTAAAACATCTCCTTTACGGTATCCTCATACCCATCAAAATAGCAGTTCTCGTTCTCCGGCTGCTTCTCATTCTCCGCAAGCTCATCCAGCACATACTGATAGACGTCGTCATAGTTTGCCACAACATCCTGAAGTGTCAGCTCACTGCCGGTCTTCGTGTCGTAATTCTTTCCGGCAAAAAATGTGGACGGATGCGCTCCGCCAAGCTGGCTGTAGCTCTCACGAAGATAGCTGACCACCTTGTCATCCGCACGCTTTTTCAGAACCGTGCTTTCCAGCGCAAAGGGAACAGCCGCCGATTCATTTTCCTCCACCATATTCTTCAGATCCTCGGCATTGTACGAATACTCCTCTTTTGCAAGCTCCAGGCTGTCTGCATTGTCCTTGTCAAGGGCCTTTTGCAGCGCGTCATAGCCGCTCTCGTCCACCTTGACATACTGGATTCTGGTAGAAAACGGAAGATCGGTGTTCTCACTTGCTTCTTCAAGCTCCTTGTCCGTGACAGACAGCTTCAGCTTCGTATCTGCACTCCTGCTGATGTTCTCCCAGCGTAATGTGCCGGAATCTCCGGCATTTTCTGCAGACTCTGTTGTTTCCGTTGTCCCCGCTTCCTCTGTTGTCACGTTGTCTTCCGTATTTGCAGAAGCATCCGCAGCTGCCTCTGTCACAGCTTCCGTGGATTCCTCTGCAGGCGCTGCCTCCGTCACGGCTTCCGTCGATCCTTCTGCAGGCGCTGCATTTGTTCCTGCAGAGCATGCAGTTGCCGCTGCCATCAGTGCTGCAGCAGTCATGACCGCCGCCAGTTTTCCTGTCAGAATCTTCTTTCTCATCATGGTACACTCCTTTCAAATCCTTCCCATTACCGACCCGGGTTTTCACACCCATCTGCCGGAAAGGGACTCGCATTCATCTGTATTATTTGTACTAGTACAGTATAGTGCGTGTCTTTGAAAAAGAAAGAGACTTCACGGAAAATTCATATTTTTTATATGCTGCGATGCAGAAGCTGCATGCGCTTTATCACTGACCCATTATAGTCTGCAGCCAGGTGGGCTATATGTCCCTTTCGAGCTTCAACCGCCAGTTTCGCAAGCTGACCGGCGAAAGCTCCCGTGAAATGCGCAGCCGTATGCAGAAAAAACAGTAAATGGCAGATCCCCGGTACTGGGAGGGGGACGGTTCTCTTCTCCTGTACAAACGTCTTGAGGACGGTTCTTTTTCTTTTAGTCCTGTAAGATTTACAAGAAGCCTGCCCGTTCTTCCGTCAAGTTCACTCTTCATCCCCCTCGTCACCTACGCCGCTTTCCAGCGCAAGCTCTGTCAATTCACGCAGCTTGTTTTGCAGGAGTGTCTTGTCAGGAAGACAAAGCCTATAATCCGCAACGAGTGTGGGCGACATACTGCAGCTTAAAGCATATTCGACAACTGCGTCATCCTTGCTTACGCAAAGAATAACACCTACACTCGGATTTTCATTTGGCTTCTTCACATCGCGGTCAAGCACTTCGAGATAAAAATTGATCTGTCCAATGTGTTCCGGCTTGAATTTTCCGATTTTCAGTTCAATCGGGACAAGACAGGAAAGCGCACGGTTATAGAACAGCAGATCAATGAAGAAATCCGTATTACCGACCTGAACACGGTATTCCTCGCCAATAAATGTATAGTCTTTGCCGAACTCTAAAATGAATTGCTTCAGATTTTCAATGATTGCTTTTACGCACATCCTGAGGAACAGATTCAGGCAGCGGTTTCTTGGATGAGAGCATATAGCGTTCATAGTACGCACTGCTGATCTGTCGCTCCAACTCGCGCTTGGGATAATGTTCCTTTGCGCAGAGAGCCATGTAAAAATGCCGTTCCTCTGTCGTCTTGGAGCCGGACATAATAAGCAGATAATTTGTCCAACTGATTTGTGTCACCAGTGGTGTCACAAATTCATCGTCCTTGTAAGTTTCGTAGAATTGCTTTATACGATAGAGACCACGCCGATTAAAACCTTTGACGCCGGGGCTGAATCCTCCGTAGCAGCATCGGGAGAGAATGGCAACCTTTTCGCAATTTTCTATTTTCGCACCGATCGTTTGCAGATCGCGCTTTTACTGTCACGGCGTAGCTTCCGCTTTCAGCGATGTTCACGGTAAAATCCGTTGCGTTTTGTCCATTTCCGTTCATCCGTGATAATCGCCGGTTGCGGAATCCACCGCAACATAGGGAACGACTTTTCCGTCGATCTTTACATAGACCTGATAAACGCCGTCACCCAAATCCTCATAATGGTCCGGCGTGACACCATAGTTTTCCAGCAGACTTTTCTCAAATTCCTTTTTCCACACCTCATCATTGGCAGAGGTGTCTGCATCCTCGATAGAGCTCTCATTAGCAGGTGCAGCTCCCTCATTCGACGGTTCAACTTGTGTACCAGCCGAAACTGATGACTCACTCTGGTCCGGTGCCGGTAATTCTCCGCAGGCCGGGAAGGAAAGCACCATTGCGGCCGCAAGGAATAGGATAAATGATTTATATTTCATTTTTATACTCTCCCTGTTTTTACATGTTTTTTCGTGTAATTATTGAAAAGCAATACAAATTTGAAGGTGTCCGTTTTCATATTCCGCCGTGATCGTGTCGCCCATCTTTTCTGTCAACAGCTTTACGATAGACAGTCCAAGACCAGTAGATCTGCGTGCGGACAGTGCATTTCCAACTCCTCCGCGCTCATCTCTTTTACCATATGTCCACCGTCTCGATGCCGTCGCCGCTGTCCCACATCCCAAGCTCACGCGTACCGGGCGTGTCGATGACAGTTCTTTCGCGGAAACAAACCCGTAATGACCGCATTGCTGTCGTCCTCCGGCCACATGGCAATGACATAATCCCCGACTGCGAGATGACTCTCGCCCGTAGCTCATTCATGTCTGTGCCTCCGTACCTTATCTATTTGTTCAGCGACCCGATTTCGATTGGTGCCGCATCTGCCACAAAAGCCATGGCGTCATAGGCATCCTGCGGGATGCGCTGGACGCGATAGCTTCTCGTAACGAAATTCATTAGGATGCTGTAATATTCGCCCAATGACCCCATCGGAACGCTATTAGCAATATACTCCATAAGCGCCGACCCTTCCGGCACCTTGGAAAAATCCAAGAAGCTTCGCTGTTCCATATCGAAGCCGTAGAAGCGAAGGTCGTCTCCCTGTGCGGCGGACACGTTGTAATCGCGCATCCACTCCACCAAATTCTCCATTTCTTCGGTGCGATAGATAGCAAAGCCGGTGGCGGAGAGAGCCTCTGCGGCCGTGCCACCTTCGCCGTGGATATAGCGATTGATTGCCTCGCATCCGCCAAAGCGGGAGTAGATTCCCGCGATGACCGCAGCCATACACAGCGCAACGATCAAACCGGTATGTCTTTTTCGCTTTTTCATGGTTCATATACCTTTCTTAAGGGACTGTTAGAGACTTTGCACATTCTATCGCGTATTGTTTCTGCGCTGTTCTATGAATTTCCGTCTTGTCATTCTCAGATCGTGATCTCGATCTGATTCTGTTCCGCGTCAAGGATGCAGCTTTCGTAATAGCCGTCGCCGGTGGTTCGAGGGCCGCTGACGACCTCATAGCCATCCGCTTGCAGTTCTGCGGTCAATTCATCCACCTTTTCTCTGCTGCCCACGCGAAAGGCGATATGTACATATCCAGTGCGGGCAAGGCTTTTGGGCGGATCAGACATCTCCGGCTTGCTCATAAGCTCAAGACGAGAGCTGTCCTCGAAGGAAAGAAAATACGAGCGAAAGTTCGTTTTCGGATTGCAATATCCGTCATTGGATGTGGCACCAAAATATTTCACGAAGAAATTACGGGATGCTTCCAGGTCATTCACATACAGCGCAATATGTTCGATTTTCATGTTATTTTTGATCTCCTCTTTTCCGATTTTTTCACAGAAAAACATACGGTGCTTTTCGGAGCAGACGATATTCGGCTCTATAACCGTGTCCTCGGTGAGCGTGCCGATTGATTGAAAACATTGGTTATGAATCGAGTTCAAGCCTCATAAGGATAATCGCCTGCCAGCCGCTTCTTGCACGGAACCCTCTTGGATTGCGACCATATTCCTGAAATCCGACCGATTCATACAGTCGGACAGCAGATGCATTCTCCGCTACGACTTCCAGCTCTATTTGCAGGTAGCCTGCTTGCCTCGCACATTCGATGCACGCAAGTGTCAGGGCTTTCCCGATGCCGCAGCCCCAGTAGGCTTTTTCAACAGCGATGCCAAAGTCTGCGCGGTGGCGAATCTTTTCCTTGTCACCAATCGGATCAATGCCCGCTGTTCCGACAATCCTGCCGTCAACGAAGGCCGCAATTTCGATGGCATTTTTGCTTTCGCTGCGCGCTTTCAGAAATTCCGCTTCCTGCCCGACAGTAAACGAATTTTCCTCCGGATAGGTCAGAAGATACTCTGTTTCTGTATGAGTGAGATTAAAAGTGCGGAGCACTTCGGCGGCATCAGCTTCACCTGCTCCGCGAAGAAGGCATTTCGCGCCATTCTTTAAGATAATTTCTTTTTCGTATTGCAATGGTTATTGCCTCCTGCTATCTTTTCGGCGGCATCGCATGACCGGTACCAGATCTAAATTCCCTTATTATATCCTGTTAATGGTTTCTTGAAGCCGCACAAGAAACTGCCCTGCATGTGCGCCGTCCATCTGAGTATGGTGGAATTGGAACGACAGCTTCAGCGTCGTTCTGAAAAGCCCCTTACGATATTTGCCCCAGATGATAAACGGATTGTTGAAAATGCCGCTGTTCATGCCCACGGCGCCGTCTATTTCGGTATCCACAACGGCGGATGTGCCTATGACCATGCTTTCGGTCAGATCGTGATTTTCGCAGCTTTCGGCTGTCTTGCGCGTCAGGCGCAGGTAGTCGGCGTTGAACCGCGCAAGATCGGTTGAAAACGGCACGTCGCAGGAGCTTACCTCGCCGGTCCTGTTTTTTACGATGGTGTTCACCGCGATGCTGTCATATTTCCAAAGCTCGCGCCCCACGGGGAGAAGGTAAAATTCCCCCGCCTCGCTTGCCGCTTTGCCGATACACCAGCACAGCAGCATGTTGAATTTATATCCGCGCCTGCGGCCGAACCTCAGAAGCGGCGTTACTTCCAGCGTTTTGAAAAATGTCACCATAGGGTTCGGGGCGCTCATCCAAAGCTTATACGCCTCGGCACGGGCGGTGGCCTCGGGGTCGATAACGATCGGTTTCACTTTGCACGCTCCAATGTTTCAATATCTCCCGACTGAATGACGGGGATATTGCGTTTTATTTTTTCACAGTCCCACCAGCGCAGGGCTTCCAGCTTTTCGATCTCCGCATCGTCAAAGCGGCGGCGTATGGGTCCGGCGGGAACACCGCCGACGATGGTATACGGCGGCACATCCTTTGTCACCACAGCCCGCGTGCCGATCACGGCGCCGTCGCCGATAGTCACACCGGACATGATGACCGCCTCATAGCCTATCCACACATCATTGCCGATGACGGTGTCGCCTTTGTTGTCCCATGCGTCGCGGATGTCTTTCGCGTCAAGACCCCACTCGTCAAAGAATATCGGGAAGGTATAGGTTGACAGCGACTTCATCGAATGGTTCCCGCTTGTGAACAGAAATTTCGCGCCGCAGGCGATGGAGCAGAATTTGCCGATCTTAAGCTTGTCGCCGTTGACGGGGTAGTGATAGAGCACGTTGTTCTTTTCAAAATCGCGGGGATCACGGACAAAATCGTTGTAGATAGTGTAGTCGCCGACTTCGATGTTCGCTCCCTTTATCACGCTTTTCAGATAGACCGTCTGCTTATCGTGCGCTCGGGGATAGATAATACTGTTCATCCTGCGTTCCTCCTTTCGGAAATGCGGCTTTATTTTACTGTTTTGTTCTTTCTCTTCGGCGACGGTAATTCATCGTACATCGCCTCAAACAGCTTTGCGAGAAACTCTTTGCTGTCAACTTCATCCACCGACAGCATTTCTTTTGCTCCTTCATACGGGAGCTCAGAAATTGCTGCAGGCATAAGTTCCAGAGCGGATCTTGTTTTCTTTACAAGCAGCCGATCATCATAGATCCCGCCGACGATTTTACCTCGGTAATAGAGGATAAATTCTCCCATCATAGGACGGTAAGAAATATCGTCCAAATCGGATAGCTGTTCCAGAATAAAATGAAGATACTCTTTACTGGATGCCATTTTTTCCTCCTGTTCAAAACAGCTGCCCCGGCAGTTTCAGCTTTTCCTTCTTTGGGAAAGTCGCTTCAAACTGTTCAAACGCTTCCGGATTCTTCTCACAGGCAAAATACCCCTCTGGGTCCTTGTAGGTGCCGGAGATACCGTCCAAAAAGCCGGGCGTCAGCTCGCGGATCAGGAAATAATCTGCCTCCGGGTCGTCGGCATAGCGGACACCCTTTGTTTTGGCCGGGACGAAGCCAGACTTGCCGTAAAACAGGATGTTTCCGGTGATGGCAAGCGCCCCTGCGCCCATTTCCTTCGCTTTTTCCATGGAATAGTCGAGCAGCTTCTTTCCGTAGCCCTTCCGCTTGTATGCGGGCGCAATGCCGATGGGGCCGAAGGTCATGATCGGCACCTTTCTTCCGTCGTCGCAGTCGATTTCCGACCGCACATAGATGACCTGCCCGATCAGTTCGCCGTCCAATTCCATTACAAAGTCCAGCTCCGGCACAAATGCCGGGTCATCCCGATAGCAGTGCAGCACATAGTGCTCCATGCAGCCGGGACGGTAGACATTCCAAAAGGCCTCGCGGGTCAGGTTTTCAACATTGCGATAGTCATCTTTCGTTTCCAAACGAATGGTAATCTTCTTTTCTGACATGGTGTTTCTCCTTATCTCTTGTCAATAATTTTGTCAATCAGCCCATAAGCAAGGGCTTCCTGCGCCGACATGTAGTTGTCGCGCTCCGTATCAGCGGCAACCTGTGCAAAGGATTTTTCATTGTTCACGCCGTTAAGTATCATCAGCCGCAAACATCGTTCAAACTGCGTTCTCTGATCCAATGATCCAGAAACTGCATTTGCTCCGCCGTATGGAACCAGTGCTCACCACCGGGCATGACGGTGAGTTTTGCGTG
>Ga0129314_1001370_pt1 | contig 17272 bp, 10 predicted proteins | sample O1111metagenome_FD_94431 | JGI IMG/M metagenome (GOLD analysis project Ga0129314, IMG submission 94431) | Orangutan individual fecal microbial communities from fecal samples from Wisconsin, USA - O1111 metagenome | ecosystem: Host-associated > Mammals > Digestive system > Large intestine > Fecal... | reverse complement strand
CGGGATGGAGAATCCACCGTCGCTGTACATTGTTGACCACATCAACCCTGCCGGCAGGATCGTGGAAGGGTCGATGCCTTCGGGGGACGTGGAGGCGCACACACCGAAGGTGGCCCACAGGCACGGACTCACTCTCGGCGAGATCTGCAACCTTTGGTACAACGAGATCGGAGCCTCCTTCGCGCTGCACGTCATCTCGGCGCTGGCCAGCGACTCTACGCGCCAGCTGCTTCCGTGGACGATCGCCCCGGCTTCCGACATCCCGGGGATGTTCACCTGCGGAATGTACAGCGGCGGCGGTCTTTGGAACAACACGACCATCACTCCCGCCATCGGAACAGCCAGGCCTTATGAATATCTCGGAGCGCCATTCATCCGTCACAACCGCCTTGAGGTACTGCCTGCCACAGCCGGAGTCCTGATGCGCCCCTGCACATTCACCCCGTCCACAGGACGCTACGAAGGCCAGCGCTGCAACGGCTACCAGATTATGCTCCAGCCGGGAGCCGAGTACCATTCACTGCTCCACACGCTCCAGCTGATGAGATACTTTCTGGAAAGATACCCACAATTCGAACTTCTTGAAGGTTTCGAGACGAAGATCGCCGACCCCGGCATGATGAGCTACCTCAAAGGAGAGATTCCGTTCCAGGATCTCCGCGAGCACGTCAAGCTGGAGGAGCAGAAATGGATCCGCAAGGCCAAACGCTACTCCCTCTACGACGACCAGCCGTACCGCATCAAATAATCAGCGTCCCACGGACAGACTCGCGGCATTTCTGAACAAGAATGCCACGATCCTCGCGTCCTGGAATCGTCCTGCGGCAATCGCCATCCGCCGCCAAGGCGAAAGATTAGTCCTTCCAGACTTTGAGATATTCCTGAAGAGCCCACATCTCGTCGCGGTAGCGGGCGGCCTCGTTGAAATCCAGGTCGGCGGCGGACTTCTCCATCCTGCGCTTGTCCTCGGCTATGGTCTTCTGGATCTGTTCCCTGCTCATCGAACGGATCACCGGATCCTGAAGCACGGCAGCCAGATCCGCCCTGACAAAGCCATCGACACAGGCCGTGTTGCCCTCCCTCTTGGAATCGTGTCCCAAGCCGACGGAGACGCTTCCCCGGCCAAGGTCGCTCGGATTGGGAATGTAGGTCGGATCGGAGACCGAGTCCGGGGCGCTGACCCTCCCGCTCGGGCCGTTCTTGACACGAGGGTTGACCGCCTTCTCGGGTTCGCCATAGAGTTCCGACACAAGAATATTCCTTTTCACCTCAACCTGCTTAGGGGTGATGTGGTGGAGTTTGTTATATTCAATCTGCTTCGTGCGGCGGCGGTCGGTCTCCCTGATGGTCTGCTCCATCGAATCGGTGACCGTGTCCGCATACATTATCACCAGCCCGTTGACGTTCCTCGCCGCGCGTCCCGCCGTCTGGGTCAGCGCCCTTCCCGAACGCAGGAAACCCTCCTTGTCGGCGTCCAGGATGGCCACCAGCGACACTGTCGGGATGTCCAGCCCCTCACGTAGGAGGTTCACGCCGACAAGCACGTCGAAGAGGCCGTTCTTGAAATCCTCGATGATCTCGACACGCTCGGCGGTGTCCACGTCGGAATGGATGTAGCGCACGCGGATGTCAATCTTGTCAAGGTAGTCGGTCAGTTCCTCGGCCATTCTCTTGGTCAGGGTCGTGACCAGAACCCGCTCGTCCCTCTCCGCCCGCTTTCGGATCTCTTCGACAAGGTCGTCAACCTGATTCTTCGTCGGACGCACCTCAATCGGAGGGTCCAGCAGTCCGGTAGGCCGTACAACCTGCTCTACCACAAGGCCGTCGGAGCGTTCCAGCTCATAGTCGGACGGGGTGGCGCTGACATAGACCTTCTGACCGGTAATAGAGTTGAACTCATCGAAGGTCAAAGGACGGTTGTCTGATGCGGCCGGAAGACGGAAGCCATATTCAATGAGAACTGACTTGCGGGCATGGTCGCCGCCGTACATCGCCCTGATCTGCGGAATCGTGACGTGGCTCTCGTCAATGAATGTGATAAAGTCCTTCGGGAAATAGTCGATGAGGCAGAACGGTCTCTGACCCGGCTGACGGCCGTCCAGATAGCGGGAGTAGTTCTCGATGCCCGGGCAGTAGCCCATCTCCTTGATCATCTCAAGGTCGTTCTCGACACGCTGCTGCAAGCGCTTGGCCTCCAGCCCCTTGCCAATCTCGTTGAAGTAGTCCACCTGCTTTTTGAGATCGTCCTGGATCATGCTCACGGCCTTGACGGCGCGTTCCCTCGTGGTCACGAAGTTCGTGGCCGGGAAGATCGGAGCCTCGTCCAAGGATTCAATGTGCGCCCCGGTCAGCGGATCGATCAGCGAAAGGGAATCAATCTCGTCACCGAAAAACTCAATCCTCACGGCCTCGTCAGAACCTCCGAGGAAGACATCGACGGTGTCGCCGCGTACCCTGAAGGTCCCTCTTTTGAAATCCACCTCCGTGCGGCTGTAGTTCGCGTCGACCAGATGGTAGAGCAGCCTCGTCAGGCTGCGCTTCTCTCCCCTCTTGACAACGACCGACTGGGCGTGGAAGTCCTCCGGGTTTCCGATGCCGTAGAGGCAGGACACGCTGGAGACCACGATCACGTCGCGTCGTCCGGACATCAGTGCCGAGGCGGCGCTGAGGCGCAGCTTGTCGATCTGGTCGTTGATGCTGAGATCCTTCTCAATGTAGGTGTCGGTGGTCGGAAGATAGGCCTCCGGCTGGTAGTAGTCGTAGTAGGAGACGAAATATTCAACGGCATTGGACGGGAAGAAGCTTTTGAACTCCCCGTAGAGCTGCGCCGCCAGCGTCTTGTTGTGGCTCAGGATCAGCGCCGGCCTCTGGAGCCTCTCGATGACGTTGGCCATAGTGAAGGTCTTTCCCGACCCTGTCACGCCCAGCAGCGTCACATCACTCACGCCCTGACCGAGCGCCTCGCAAAGCCCCTCGATAGCCCCCGGCTGATCCCCCGACGGCTTGTATGCCGATTCCAATCGAAATTTCATGGTCCACTCCTTTTTCCGCGACAAATGTCATTCCTCTTCGCAGATCACAAAAATAACAATATCTTTGCATAATATAAATTGTAATGATTATGAAACTGCCTGCTGAATGGGAGAGACAGAGCGGGGTGATGCTCACCTGGCCTGACGAGACGACACCTTGGTACGAACTGGAGAAGGTGCAGGAATGCTATGGACGGATCATCTCCGCGATACTGCGCTTCGAGAAGGTGCTGCTGGTGACGGCCAACATCGAGGCCGCCACGAAGAGGCTTACGGAACTGGGAGTGGATGCTTCCAGGATCAGGTTTCAGGAATGCCCGGTCAACGACACCTGGGCGCGCGACCACGGAGGCATCGCTATCTACGGCGACGAAGGGGAGAAGTACGTCTACGACTTCGTCTTCAACGGCTGGGGACTCAAATTCGCCTCGAACTTCGACAACGGAATCACCAAGAGAATGTTCTTTGACAATGCCTTCGCGGAGGAGGTCATGTGCGTGGACATGCGCCCGTTCGTACTGGAGGGCGGCAGCATCGACACAGACGGGGCGGGGACGCTGATGGCGACCTCGGAGTGCCTTTGCAGCGACAACAGGAATGAATATCTCACCCAGGAGGAGATCGAGGGCGAGCTGCGGCAGGCGTTCGGCCTGGAGCGTGTCCTTTGGGTGGACAGCGGCAGCCTCTCCGGCGACGACACGGACAGCCACATCGACATCCTGGCGCGTTTCTGCGACCCGGAGACAATCGCCTACCTCAAGAGCGAGGACGCGGAAGACCCTGACTACGAGGGGTTGATGAATATGGAGGCGCAGCTTAAGTCCTTCCGTACACCGGACGGGAAGCCGTACAGGCTCGTGCCGCTTCCGAAGCCGGAGCAGATGTTCCTGGACGACTACCCTCTCCCGGCATCCTATGCCAATTTCCTGATAATCAACGGCGCTGTTCTCGTGCCAGGCACCGGCTCGGAACTCGATGAGGTAGCGCGCGCCAGACTACAAGAAGTGTTCACGGACAGGGAGGTCATCGTCATCGACTGCCGCCCTCTCCTCTCCGGCCACGGCGGCCTCCACTGCGTCACGATGCAGTTCCCGGAAGGTTGGTTGGAATAACGGTCACTTCTCGCTCACCTTAACCTTTGAGATAAGATCAAGAAGCTGGGCTCTGTAGCCATAAGGATCGAAAGAGAGTCCTGACTTCACAAGTTCCGAAGCCATCTCAAGGGTAGCGTCACCTTTATATTCAGAACGAAGAAGCACCAGTCCGTAAGCGGCGACTCCCGAAGCGAATGACAGGTCCGAGGACATCTGTCCCTCGGCCACCTTTATGTCAACCGAAAGCGCCTGACTCTCAGTGTCCAGAAGAGATTTCTTGTAACGGCAGTCGAACTTGCAGCAGTTTTCGCCATCCTTATAGTTTTCTGTAGGTACAATCTCATAGAGAGCTGTGATAGTCTGTCCGGCACCGATCTCCCCGGCATCCTTAGAGTCATCCTCGAAATCCTTGTTGTCCATCACGCGCCTCTCATAACCGATAAGACGGTAACTTTCAATCATATCCGGATCAAATGTGACCTGAACCTTGGTGTCGTTGGCGACGGAAACGAACTTTGATCTTTCCTGAACAAAGACCTTGGCCATCTCCTCCTCGGAATCAATGTACTGGTAGGTGCCATTGCCCTTGACGGAAATCTTCTTCATCATCGCATCGTTAAGGTTGCCGGAACCGAAGCCACAGGCAGTCAAGTAGATTCCCTTACGGGCATAGCCTTCAACCAGTTCGGTAAGAGCGTCAGGATCTGTCACACCCACATTGAAATCACCGTCCGTACCAAGGATGACTCGGTTATTGCCATCAGGAATATAATTGGACAACGCTTCCTCATAAGCCATCTCGATCGCTTTCCCGCCGGACGTAGAACCCGAAGCGCTCAATTTTCCAATGGCCGCCTTGATCTTAGCGGCATCCTTGACAGGAGTCGACTCAAGCAATTTGCGGACAGCTCCGGAATATGTCACAATGGAAATCCGATCTTCCGGCTGAAGGTAGTCCAAAAGTGTGACCAAAGAGGATTTGAGGAGCTCAAGTTTGTCCTTTGAGCTCATCGATCCGGACACATCGACCAAGAATACATAGTTCGAAGCCGGAAGTTCATTGTCATTCAAAGATTTACCTTTCAGTCCGAGCCTGAGGAGCCTATGCTCCTTATTCCAAGGACAAAGCCCTGTCTCGGCATTGATCGCCACCAGGTCAGATCCGGTCGGTTCCGGATAATCAAACGTGAAATAATTCAGGAACTCCTCTATCCTGACGGACGCTGGATCGACAGCCCAGCCGTTTTTGACATATTTCCTCATTATGGTGTACGATGCCCCGTCAGCGTCGATGGAGAACGTGGAGACATTCTGATCCTTTGTCTTGACAAACGGATTCTCGGCGATCTTGTCGAAACGGTCACCACCGGTCATCGCTTCAGCAGTTCCGTTCATCCCGGAGTCATAACCCAAGAAGTCACTGTCATTGGAAATGGCGCAGGAATACACCGCCAAGGATAAAGCGGCAATGGTTACAAGTCTGATCATAGTTTTCATAACATCATATTTTTAAAGTCACAACTTACTAAATGTAAAACTTGTAAAACCCTGCATATATTATGATGAAAAAACTTATATGCCGCCCCCTAAGTGACCGCAAAACAGGAAGTGACATAATGATCAGAATGAATATGACAGCGTCAGCCCGAAAGTGTGGTAAAGGGCTCTTTTCTGTCTAAGTAAAAACTATATGATACATAATACACTGAAACATAATATATAAAGTATTATTACTGCTTCGTTGAGTAACAAATAAGAAACAAATTTTACCCAATATAAAGTGCTTGTTAAATGTTTGACGCCGTAACGACTCTGATATTAAGTCGTTTAGCGTCATTTATCCCATTTTTCGAGGTTATTCCAGAGATTTCGTAAAGTTTTGTATTCTTTTCTGAATTTATTTTTCCATCTGTCTATAAACAAAAAGCCCAGCCGATTCAAGCATTGTAAAGAGGCTCGGCTGGGACTAATGGGCAATGTATCATAAACCCAAAACGGTCATTAAAACCAGATTTTCACCTGCTTCCAATGACCGATTAGATTTTACCTACTGCTAGTAACCACTGATTCTATCACTAAAGTCTTTCCACCCTGCTGCGTTCTTATATATAGAAACTGCTGTTGTAGGAACTTTAATACTTTTAATATACTTTGTTCCTGAGCGCTCTTCATCTTTCATAAAGGCTCCTACACCTAATCTCGCCGGACTTTCTCCCTTACAAATGACCGTAGCTAATTTCTCACAACCATCAAAACATTTTTCGCCTATGGATATCACGATTCTGCCTATCGTTGCTTCTGTCAAAGATGTACATTGAGAAAAGGCTGTTTTTTCAATTTCAGTAACATTATCCGGAATCACCACTTTGGTTAATGAGGAACAACCAAAGAAAGCATCATATGCTATTATCGTCAAACTCTCCGGCAACGTAATCTCCTTAAGATTTACACAGTTCTTGAAAGTGTACGGTTCAATTTCCATAATCTTACTTCCGTTAAAAATCACCTTTTCTAATGGCATAGTTCCTGCATCACTACCCTCAAAAGCAGAAGCTCCCAAAGCTCCCACATTCGCCGGAATTGTAATCTCTTTCAACTGAGTTCCTAAAAAAACGGATTGGCCAATTTCCATCAGACTCTCAGGAAGAGTGATGGCTTCAAGACCACTATTCGAAAAAGCACTTCTATCGATAAAGGTAATTCCCTCTGGAAGAATAATACTCCGCAAAGATTTTTTACCATTAAATGCACTGGACACAACCCCCTTTATACTTCCTTTGAATGCCCATTTGCCTTTCTTATCAGAATCAGAGAATGTACTCTTTTCTTTTATGAATTCTACATCAATACCCGAAAAGGCTCCATCATAAGATAACTCTTCCGTCGCTCCATATTCAATATAAACAAGTACCTCCTTCACAATTGTCAGTTCCACAGTAGCGACATTATTGCCATCCGTTGCGTGAACCAACACTTTTCCTCCTGTGAAATTCACATCTGTCGTAATCGTCAACTTTTTAGCAGATTCGTCAACACTGGTGCGAACACCTTCGCCGATAGCAGAAACCTTTACATTGTCACCACCCGTCAATGTATAAAGCAAGTCTATCTGGCTACTTGCGTTCATTCCTATTGTCGTTTCCTCAAATGTGATGGTAATTGCGTTGTACAAAGGAACTTTGATTTCATCTCCCGAATTGAGCGTAAAGAAGACATACCGACCTTTTACTTCTACTCTCTTAATCGGACATGGCACAACTCCTCCTGTGGCAGAACCCAGTGTTTCCCAGCTCACACCATTATTGTAGGAAACATCCCAATTGCCGTCTTTAATCCGCAATTTAGGAGTCACGCCATTTTTCCCATTGTAACCATCTTTACCGTCCTTTCCGTTGTAACCATCTTTACCATCTAAACCTTGAGCCCGGACTTTATTTCCATCATTGTCTGTCAGCCAATTGCCGTCCAATGTCCAATAATAAATCCCGTCTTTGTCCTTTTTCACACCTATCAAAGGAGTATATCCGTCTTCCCCTCTAGCACCATCGGCTCCGGCTTTTCCGTGATAGATATGAATAGGATCTCTCTTGGCAAACTCAATCTTATAGCCGATTTCCACTCCATTTTCCACCAAATTCGAAATAGAAGTAATATGATTGGCCTCTTTTAATGCATTAACAATGATCTGCAAGGAGTTAATATTGGCATTAATCTGCTTACATTGTTCTTCCAATTTCGCCAAACGACCTTCCAAATTATCCACTCGTTCCACTAAATCCGAGTCATCATATTTGCATGAACCTAACAAGCCTAAAGACAAGCAACAAATACATAACAAATAAACGACATGTATAAATTTAACTTTCTTCATATAAATAATTAGCAACTCCTATTGTTCTCCAAATAGGAATGGTTTGACATAAGGAAAGCGTAGGGACTTTCTTGCATAGAAAATGTGCTTTTATATGCTCCTCTATGTTTTGCGTAACGAAGTATTTTTTGAATATTAATGGTGTATAAATCAAAGGCTGCTTGGTACATGTATGTTGTCTCAATACCAACTGATTAATTTCAAACTGCTCGTGATTTTGTGCATAATCCAATATACACTGTTTTATATTATAATCATCACTTCTCATTGCGTTCAAAGATAATATAAAGTCGGCAATAAACCAAGATTATTGCCGACTTTATATTGATAATGTGACCTTTTTTATCTTTTGGAAAGATTTCCTTTGAACCGACCACCACGCCGCGCGGATTGTTTTATGGTGCAAAGGTACTGCTGTGGGAGAATGCCAAGTACCGCTAAGGCTAACAAATCACCGGACTTAACGACAACTTTCCTCAATTTCCAGTAAGCAGAAATTGGGTTTTTCATTAACTCCCAGTTTGTTTTCTTGTCTTATCTCCCTTGTAACGCAGTCTTTAACGCACATAAAACATATCCCGGTGGCGAAGTCGGAAGGCTTCCAAGCAAAGGGAAACAAAAACAAGTTTAACAGATTAAAATTTACGATTATGCCAAATTGGTGCAGCACTGCGTATGCGATAGAGGGTAACGCAACAGAATTGAAAAAACTCTATGAGTTAATGAAAGATTTGGAAAAACGACAAAAGCCGTCCGTTAAAAATGGTTTTGGAACTACGTGGTTAGGGTGTCTTGTAGAAGCCCTCGGAGAAAGTTGGGAAAAGATATATTGCCGTGGAACGTGGGATAACCTTAAATTCAACGGAGAGGTGCTTACATTCAATACAGAAACAGCGTGGTCTCCCTGCAATGAAATGTTTGATATGGTATGTGAGAAATATCCTACACTGCGATATTTCTATCAGTCGGAAGAATCTGGTATGTGTGAGTATTGGACGAATGATGATTAGGGCAAATACTTTCCCGACAGATACTATGTTGATGTATGCACTTCGGAGGAAGAATACTATTCCGAGTATTTTCAAGACTTGAAAATCCATTTTTTATAACTCAAACAAATGTGGGATATTCATAAAGAATATTGTGGGAAGGTGATGCAAGGAACGGTTCTTGCTGGATTTAGGGAGTTGGTTAGTTAGGGCGGCGGGCAATAGCCGCTTTTAATGAATATATTCACGGAAGGCAATTGCCTGCCTGACAGGGAAAAGTGAGAGAGAGATGAACAAGAATGCAAAAAGGGTCGTGCTTTCGGGCATGGCGGTGATTATGATGGTGTCGTGCGGCACCGCGAAGAAGGGCGGACAAAGCGACACGGGAGTGGCAAGCAAAGGTGATATGGAAGCGATTGACAATGACTATCTGATCCTTTCTGACGCGCAAAGGGATCTTCTGGCGAAGAACAACACCTTCGCTATCAATCTGTTCAATAAGACCAACGGGATGGACTCACGGGTGATCTCCCCGCTCAGCGTGACCGGACTTATGACAATTCTGGCGAACGGGGCGGACGGCGACACAAGACAGGAAATCCTTAACACGCTCGGATGGACAGGCGCGTCGATGGAGGAGATCAACGAGATTTACGGCCTTCTGGTCAAGCAGGCCGGTGTCATCGACCCTTCCGTCACCGTGAACGTGGCGGACTACATAGCGGTCAACAAGGACAACAGGATCAACAATGAGTTCGGGAAGACGGTGGGCGACCTGTTCGGCACCGAGGTGCGGAATCTGGACTTCACCTCACCGAAGACAGTGAACACCATCAACGGCTGGTGCTCAAAGCACACAGGAGGGATGATCCCGAGGATCATCGACAACGTGGATCCGGGCGCCGTGGCCTACCTTATGAACGCCATCTACTTCAACGGCCCGTGGGCCGAGAGGTTCCAGACGAAAGACACGAAGGTGGAGGCGTTCAGAGGCTACACCCGCGACATCAAGAAAGTCATGATGATGCACAGGAACGATGAATATTCCTACACCGCCAACGGCACCTATTCCGCCGTCATACTCCCCTACGGCAACGGCTCCTTCGCGATGACCGTCCTCCTTCCGAACGAAGGCAAGTCGATCGACGACATGATGAGGGTTGTCAACGCCAAGGAGATCGCGAACCTTGGCCGCAAGATGGAGAACTGCAAGGTGGATCTGAAACTGCCGAAGTTCACCACCGAGGTTGAGCAGCCGCTGAACGAGGTGATCGCCGGCCTCGGCGCGCCGACAATGTTCAAGCCAGGCGCCGACTTCAGCAGGCTTGCGGACGGGAATATGTTCGTTTCCAAGATGTTCCAGAAAGCGAAGATCGAAGTAAGCGAAGATGGCACTAAGGCCGCAGCCGCGACCGCCGCCATCATGACGATGTCCGCCTACGAGCCGGAGCCTCGCCAGGTAGAGTTCCACGCCGACAGGCCGTTCGTCTACCTGATAAGCGAGTCCGACTCCGGAGCCATCTATTTCATCGGGCAGTTCACCGGCAGCGAGATCTAATCCACGATGAGGGATAGACCGTTCCGACCTGTCCCTCAGCGCATTGCGCATAAAGCAGGCATAATTTACGGAAAGAACGTCTCAACCAACGAGTACAACTGCTCGTTGGTTAAATTGTCTATGCCCGTCTTATCAATCCAGGCATATTCATTTTTCTTATTAGTAATCACGAATTTGCGGCCTTTCCCATCCACTTTGCACAGAAGGTGATAGTTCCCTCTGTACGTTCTCTCCACACGCACATCCTCAAAAAGGGTCTCGCCAATCCTGAACGATACATTCCTGCGCCGGTCACACAGTCCCCACTCGGCCAGATGATTATTGAGGGTGGTTTCTACCGCACCGATCCATCGCTGGCCGACTTCACATTCCTCCGCAAAGCTCCTGAATTGCCGTATCGAAGCAGCGACTTCATCTATGACGCTTTCCGCCCGCCGGATCCCATTATTCCTGGCCAGAGTCAGAGCATCTTCCTTGGTTTGACCTTGAAGTTTACCTTGCATCATCAGGCAGTGCGTCTTCTCCGGAAGGAAGCCACCAACATTGAAAATGTAGGTCACATCATAGGCCGGAGACAACCTCCAACATCCAGACTCGTCCATCAGGAACGAAAAGTTCTTGTTGTGGTCATCGGTATTGTTGGCGAGAATATTGAAAACCATCCTGCGGAAGACCTCCTCCTGGGTGCTTTCAGGCAGACGCATCTTACGACATACCATAAGAAGTTTCTCATAGCTGTCCGCTTCCGGATATAGGGCTGCCAAAGTCTGCATGTGCAGTTTGCGTTCCTTGTCACGGTCAAAGCGAAGCGTGATGAAGTGTTTCCGACCTTCAACCTCTACAATCCGGCAAGGTGCCATGCCTATACCAGCAGCATTAGCCATCTTATAGTAAGCCATCTCCAATTCGGCTGACGAACGCTCGGCATCGCCAAACTTCAGAATGTAATAGTCAAAGCCTCGGTGACCGGCAATCTGTCCGCTTCTGATTTCCCCAGTCTCCGGATTGACCGCAATGATCGCTTTAGGTTGGCGACCACCGGCTGAAGTGCCGACAGCCATCAACGAACGCATTGTCAGCGATTCTTCCGGCATCAGCCTGACATTCTCACGCTCAGTGAAAATTCTCTGTGCCAAATCCGTCAATGCCTTCATGTTCAGCCTTTCTGCCTTTCCAATGCCGGATGATTCAGGTACAAACTCCAAGGCACCCATGCCACGCCTGCCGATGAACGACAGGATTTCAAGTGGAGTGATCTCCTGATTGCGTATGCCGTTCTGTATGCGCCAGCACTCAAACACCTGGTCTCCCCAGGCATCCGGCAAAGAGTCTGCAAGAAAAGGTGGCAACTTACGGTAAAGCCTCGCTTCCTTGTCGCCGATGATTGGACGACGGCTTGCAGGCGACTTGACAGAAGCCACAAGGGGGAACGGATCGAGTTCACCCCCAAGAAGAGCGGGATTGTACTCGAAATACGAGACCCCTCTCCTTGCATCCCAGGACAAACGACCTATTTCCTTGTCCCAAAGCATTACCTTCAACAAACCCGCTATCATGGTTTCTTATGTCTTATTCGTTGAACTTTCTTCTCCCTCATGAGATACGCGGATGCCGGCAACTCCGGCATCAACTCGTCAAGGGCATCAATCTGACCTATTGCCTTAAGCAGCAAAAGGAAAGTCCCCAGCGAGACATTGCCGGATGCCCCATTCTCAAACTTGTGAATGGTTGTGATCGTAATACCCGATTGCTCCGACACCTCTTTCTGCGTCATGTTGCCGCGCAGACGGTAGTCCTTGAATCTGGCGCCAAGAAGTTTTACCAACTCCGGTACAGAATACTCGTAATAGTCAATCATAATCCTCCATTTTAATTTATATTCTAATATAAGTTAAATAGGCATACAACGGCTATCTTATATTATACTTACACTTATACGCACAAATATACACTTTTATTCTGAAAACTCAAAAAGAGACCCCCGGGGTTATTGGTCGATCCGGGGAATCGTTACCTGAAATCGTTACCTGAAGCTAGAGAATGTTGTCCAGCTGGTGTTGGTCTCGGCTTTGGACTGGAGAGTCAACGGCAGGTTGACGAAGAAGTCCAAGCCGGTCCACTCCTCGATCTGCTTCACGGAGACAGTGAACTGGTCATATTCCTCATCGCTTGAATAGTCCCGATGATCCATCCACACGCCGACGGCGCATGCGTCCGTGATGTACTGCTGGCCTACCGTGGAGCTTGGAAGCTCCAGCCAGCCGGCTACTACCGGGGACGGCGGGCGTCGAGGGCGCGCTGGAACTCGCGGGCGTTGCGGTTGTGTTCGGAGAGAGTTACGGCGAACTTGTGGGTGCCGTCCATGGCGGCGCTGGCGCAGAAGAAGAGGTAGCCGTGGCGGTCGGGATTCAGGACGGCCTCAAGGCTGGCCTTGTCCGGAACGCAGATAGGGCCCGGAGGGAGGCCTTCATGGAGGTAGGTGTTGTAGGGCGAATCGTATTCCAGATGCTTGAACAGGATCCTGTTTAGCGTGAAATCATAGCAGAAAGCCACGGTCGGATCGGCCTGGAGCCTTATGCCCTGACGGAGGCGGTTGAGGTAGACACCTGCGATGGACGGATACTCCGGGGCATAGTTGGACTCGCACTTCACGATCGAGGCCACCACGGAGACCTGCCTGGGAGTCAGACCCAGAGCCTCGGCCTTGGCGAGGTTCTCCTTCGACCAGAATGTGTCGTAGGCAGCCTTCTGCTTGTCCAGGATGTCCTTCATCGAGGCGGTCCAGTAGACCTGATAGGTGTCGGGCATGATCAGCGAGAAGACATCCTGCGGGGTGAAGCCGTAGCCTGCCAGAAGGGCGGAGTCATTCAAGGCTTCTGCCACCGAAGCGGAATCCAGCATCATCTGGTTGCTGATCTTACGGGCGATCCTGCCTTTAAGCCTCATCGTGCCGGACAACACCAGATTGACCGGCGACTGCCAGCCGTTCCTCAGCATCCTGACCAGATAGATGCTCGGCTTGTTCTTCTCCACAACGTAGTGGCCAGGCTCAAGATCACTGTCAGTCAAGCCCTTGCGGATCACCCTCGCAAGACCGTGGCGGTCGGCGACAATGCTGTCCGGGATCTGGGCAACCACCTCATCGACAGTCATCCCGGGGCGGACGTACAGATCGGCCTTCCCGGAAAAATTCGGCTTGCGGTTGTCGGCGAACCAACGGCCACCGACGGCGGCAAGAACAACAACCAGCACCAGAGCGGCGACCAGAGCCACCAGTTTCCACTTCCTCATCACTTTCCCGATCTCTTGCCGCGAAGGACGATCGTGTCACCCTCGCGAGGTTTATAATCCGCTGAGAATCCGTTCATCTTGACCACGCTCGACATCCTCACGGCGAAACGCTGGCAGATGTCGCGCAGTGACTCCTCATCCTCGCCCACGATGTACTTGTCAAGCCCCTTCTCGGACTGCTTCTTCTTCGCCTGAAGATAGACCACCGTGCCAGGCAGAAGTTCCTCAGGACGAGACAAGTCATTGAACCTCAGCAACTCATTCAAATAAAGATGGTACGACTGCGCGATGCTCGAATAGGTCTCCCCTTCCACCGAAGTGATGAACGGAACACCGTTGCGGGAATATGCCTCCCTGGTCAACGAGAACCTGAACACCTCAAGTCCCGTCTTGTCAATCCGCTTAGGCTCCTCCAACGACAGAGGCGAGGCCGGTATCACATCCGGAGCAGGCTCGGCCTTCTGGCGCCTCTTCCTGGCCTTGCGGCTCTTCCGCGCATCCTTGCGGGCCTTCTCCACGCTGGCCGACGACGGCTTCCCGTCCGAGGAGACCTTCGAACCGCCGGACGAGGCGACAGCCTTGTTGTCAGGAGCCTTGGCAAGACGCTCGGAGTCCTCGGTGGTCATGGTGTCATATTCATAAAGCCTGTAGTCCTCGATGTACTTTATGAGCTTGGCCGGATAGTTGGGATCGGTGGCGTAGCCGGCCTTCTTCAAGCCGTAGGCCCATCCCTTGTAGTCGGTCGTCTTGAGGTCGAAGAGGAACTTGTAGCGGTCCCGGTAGCGCAGGAAGTCCGAATGATCCTGGAACGACTCCTCAGCGGAGTCATAGACCCGGAAGCACTCCCCTTTCGCGTCGTCATCGTAGCGCATCGACTTGCCTTTCCAATCCTTGTGGCACTTGATACCGAAATGGTTGTTGCCCTCGGTCGCCAGCGACGAAAGCCCGTAGCGGGACTCCAGTATGCCCTGGGCGAGCGTTATGCTGGCCGGCACCCCGCTGCGGTACATCTCCCTGACCGCCGTCGGAGCCCACTTCTGAATGTAGCGCTCCTGCGGCGTGCCTTGGGCGGCAGCGGCCAACTGAAGCAGAAGAAGACTTATGAATATGATAACCTTTTTCATCCCGTAACAATTCTACAAAGTGTAAACATACACAAAAATCCGCTGTTTTCCCGCCACCTGCGGACAAAAAAGATGCTGTCAGGAGGAAATCTTTAGTCAAACCTCACCAGCGGAATGTCGAAGACGGCCTTGTCGCGCGCCGCGTAGGTCTCGGGAAACACCGTCCTGCACTCGGACTCGTAGAGGCCGATGTCATAGCGCCGGGACGAATAGTGGCCGATGACGAGTCTGCCCACACCCGCCTTCAAAGCGCAGGACGCGGCCTGGAGCGTCGTGGAGTGATGCCGCCGGGCGGCCTCGTCGGCAAGCTCGGCAGGATAGGTGGTCTCATGGTAGAGAAGGTCTACCCCCTTCACCCAGGAGGCCAGATCCGGAAACGGAGCGGTGTCGCTGCAATAGGCGAAAGACCGGGGATTGTACGGCTTGTAGCCAAGTTCCTCGAACGGCAGCACCTCCTTGGTGCCGTCCGGAAGCTCACGGACGACATCCTCGCCTCTTTTCACCGTCCCGATTTCGGTGAGCGATAGGGAATATTCATCAATCTTCCACTTCTTCACATTCATCTGAGGCTCCTTTTCCCGGAAAAGCCAGCCGAAGGTGTCGATCTTGTGGTTGAGCGGGAAGGCGTAGATCTCCAGCGATCTCGAATGGTAGACCTCCTGAGGCGACTTCATCGTCATGGGAACGTGACGGATCTCGAAAGGGATGCCGTCGCCGTAGTAGGAGAGGAAGAATTTGAGTATCGGGCCGAACCCCACCGGGGCGTAGATGTTCAGCGGAGCCATCCGGGAGAGCATCCCCATCGTGGAGAGCAGGCCGAAGAGTCCGAAAACATGGTCGCCGTGGATGTGGGAGATGAAGATCGCGTCAATCTTCATCGGCGAGACACCGCACTCCTGGAGACGGGTCTGTGTCCCCTCTCCGCAATCTATTAAAAATGAGCGCCCATGTACGGAAAGTACCTGAGCGCTCTGATTCCTTCCGGGGATGGGCTTGGCCGAAGCCGTGCCCAACACCGTCAATGTGAAATCCATAAATTATTCACCTTTCTCGAGCTTGTCCTTGAGGGCAGCGAGCTCGCTGATGTCACCGAGGGTGGTCTTCTCCAGGTTGGAGTTGATCTTCTTAACCGCCTTCTTGGTGTTGTCAGCCTCAACGGCCACCTTCTCGGCCTTGGCCTCAGCGTATGTCCTTACGTGTGAGAGAAGGATCCTGCGGGTGCTTCTCCTGAGCTCGATGACCTTGAACGGAAGTGTCTCGCCCACGATGGCCTGCTTGCCGTCCTCCTTGATGAGGTCGCGGCTGAACGCGAAGCCCTCGTCGTCACCCTCAAGCTTGATGTTGGCGCCCTTGTCGGTAAGGGAGGCAACCGTACCCTCGACAACGGAGCCTACAGGGTATTTCTCCTCGATGGCGTCCCAAGGGTTAGGGGTGAGCTGCTTGTGACCGAGGCTGAGCTTGTGGTTGGCCTCGTCGAAGTCAAGGATCTGAACGTCGATCACATCACCAGGAGCCACGAGCTCTGAAGGATGCTTGATCTTGTTCCAGGAAAGGTCGCTGATGTGGATGAGTCCCTCAACGCCATCCTCCGGCTCGGCGAACACACCGAAGTTGGTGATGTTGCGTACGACAGCCTTGTGGACAGACCCTACAGGGTACTTGTCGCGGATGCTCTCCCAAGGGTTAGGGGTGAGCTGCTTCAGACCCAGGGACATCTTCCTGTTCTCACGGTCAATGGAGAGAACCTTGGCCTCTACCTCGTCACCTACCTTGAGGAACTCCTGAGCGCTGTGGAGTCTTGGAGACCAAGACATCTCGGACACGTGGATAAGACCCTCAACACCCGGCTCGATCTCGACGAAAGCGCCGTAGTCAGCGATGAGGACCACCTTACCCTTGACAACGTCGCCTTCCTTGATGTTGGCGTCGAGGTTGTCCCAAGGATGAGGGGTAAGCTGCTTGTAGCCAAGGGCGATTCTCTTCTGCTGAGGATCGAACTCCTTGACAACGACCTTGATCTTCTGGTCGAGGGAAACGACCTCCTCAGGGTTGTCGATCCTGCCCCAAGACAGGTCTGTGATGTGGATGAGACCATCAACACCGCCGAGGTCAACGAAGACTCCGTAGTTGGTGATGTTCTTGACGGTACCCTCGAGGATCTGTCCCTTCTCGAGCTTGCTGATGAGCTCGGCCCTACGCTGCTCCTGCTCGGCTTCGAGAAGAGCCTTGTGGGAAACGACAACATTGCGGAACTCCTGGTTGATCTTGACGATCTTGAAGTCCATTGTCTGGTTGACGTAAGCGTCGTAGTCG
>Ga0129314_1001367_pt1 | contig 17317 bp, 10 predicted proteins | sample O1111metagenome_FD_94431 | JGI IMG/M metagenome (GOLD analysis project Ga0129314, IMG submission 94431) | Orangutan individual fecal microbial communities from fecal samples from Wisconsin, USA - O1111 metagenome | ecosystem: Host-associated > Mammals > Digestive system > Large intestine > Fecal... | reverse complement strand
GCGGGCAGGAAGCCGCGCAGGCCGATGTCGAGGATAAGGCCGCCCTTGACGACCTCGATGACCTCGCCCTCCACGTTCTGGCCGGCGTTGAACATCTCCTCGATGCGGTTCCAGGCACGCTCGTACTCAGCGCGCTTCTTGGACAGGATCAGACGGCCGTCCTTGTCCTCCTTGGTGAGGACGAGGGCCTCGATCTCGTCGCCCATGGAGACGATGGTGCTGGGGTCGGCATCCTTGCGGATGGAAAGCTCACGGGCGGGGATGACACCCTCGGACTTGTAGCCGATGTCCAGAAGGACCTCGTCATGACCGATCTTCACGACGGTGCCGTTGACCATGTCGCCTTCGTCGAAGTCGATGATCGTGTTGTCGACGAGGTTGTTCATCTCGTTCTCGTCAACGACATCAAGAGAGAAGATCGAAGGATTCTTAAGCTCGCTCAAGGGTTGATCCCTTCCAAACTGTGGTCCCGCCAAGCTTTGGGCGCCCCGAACGCGAAGATCCATTCCTCGCACGGGACGACCGGCCCGCAAGACCGATATCGTCAAGGCACGTGCCCCATGCACATGCGTCGTTAAAGATACGACATTTTCAAGGGATGTATCATCAAGAGTGCTCTCTAGATGCAAAAGCAATAAAATCTCTCACATACGAACCATCCGATACCGCGAAGGGGAGTTACCCAATGAACATCGTGCACGCAGACGGATCCGTTGCCGAGTGCCCTGCTGAAGAGGAGCTGCAGGTCATTCGCCACACGGCCGCCCACATTCTGGCCCAGGCAGTCAAGCGCCTCTACCCGCAGGCGCACTTCGGCTACGGCCCGGCCACCGAGAAGGGCTTCTATTACGACATCGACCTGGGCGACACCAAGCTCGGTGACGAGGACCTCGCCGCCATCGAGGCCGAGATGCGCAAGATCGTGAAGGAGAACCTCCCGATCAAGCCCTCCATCCTGCCCCGCGAGGAGGCCATCGCCCTCATGCAGGAGCGTGGCGAGTGCTACAAGGTCGAGCACATCGCCGACCTGCCCGAAGACGCCCAGATCAGCTTCTTCACCCAGGGCGAGTATGTCGACATGTGCACTGGCCCGCACCTTCGTTACACCAAGGCCCTCAAGGCTTTCAAGCTGCTTTCCATCTCCGGCGCCTACTGGAAGAACAACGCCGAGAACAAGATGCTCACCCGCATCCACGGCACCGCCTTCGCCACGCAGGCCGAGCTCGACGAGCACCTGCAGAAGCTGGCCGAGGCCGCTGAGCGCGACCACCGCAAGATCGGTCGCGAGATGCACCTCTTCATGACCGACGACCTGGTGGGCAAGGGCCTGCCCATGTTCCTCCCCAACGGCTACGTCGTGTGGCAGCAGCTCGAGACCTACATCCGCGACAAGGAGACGGCCCTGGGCTACCAGCACGTCCTCACGCCCTGCGTGGGCACCGTGGACCTGTACCGCACGAGCGGCCATTGGGACCACTACAAGGAGAACATGTTCCCGCCCATGGAGATGGAGGGCGAGAACTTCGTCCTTCGCCCCATGAACTGCCCGCACCACATGATGATCTACGCCAACCAGCCCCACTCCTACAAGGAGCTGCCCATCCGTCTGGCCGAGATCGCGCACGACTTCCGCTACGAGGCCTCTGGCACGCTCAAGGGCATCGAGCGCGGCCGCCACTTCTGCCAGAACGACTCGCACATCTTCGTGACCCCCGACCAGATCAAGGCCGAGGTCGCTGGCGTGTGCGACCTCATCTTCAGCGTCTACAAGGACTTTGGCATCACCGACTACCGCTGCGTCCTTTCCCTGCGCGACCCTGAGGACAAGCACAAGTACCATCAGGACGACGAGATGTGGGAGAAGGCCGAGGGCGCCCTTCGCGAGGTTCTGACCGAGCTGGGCATCCACTTCACCGAGGAGATCGGCGAGGCCGCCTTCTACGGCCCCAAGCTCGACGTCAACGTCCAGCCTGCCGTGGGCAACGAGTACACCCTGTCCACCTGCCAGCTCGACTTCTGCCTGCCGGCAAAGTTCGACCTGAAGTACGTCGACAAGGACGGCTCCGAGAAGACCCCCGTCGTGCTGCACCGCGCCATTCTGGGCTCGCTCGACCGCTTCATGGCCTACCTCATCGAGGAGACCAAGGGCCGCTTCCCCACGTGGCTTGCCCCCGTGCAGGTCAAGGTCCTGCCCATCTCCGAGAAGACCCACGAGTACGCCAACGCGGCCTACGACCGCCTTCGCGCCATGGGCGTTCGTGTGCAGATTGACGACCGCTCCGAGACGATCGGTTACAAGATCCGCGAGGCTCGCCAGGTCGACCGCGTGCCCTACATGCTCGTCATCGGCGAGAAGGAGGTCGAGGCCGGCCTCGTCGCAGTGCGCGACCGCGCGACCGACAAGACGCAGACCATGACGATGGACGAGTTCTGCGACAAGCTTGCCAAGGAGATCGCCGAGCGCGCCTAAGCCGCACCACGACCGCAGCTTGCGGTGCATGACATAGCATGATGGAGAAGGGGGCCGCAAGGTCCCCTTCTTTTTTGTATGCGACCCCTACGGGAAACACCTGCCCGATCGCTCAAAGCAAGGCGCACCACAGTGCGACGCATGACCGCTTCCCATTTCGGCCAGTAGCGAGTCAAACAAAGCGGGGTATCCACCGACAGATTGCGTCGCGCATATTAAAAAGGCCCCTTGCGGGGCCTTTTTACTTTCATGCTATGAGAAGAGCCTTGCAGCGCTGCCTTAGCGGACGTGCGTCCTGCAGTAGGGGCACACCTGCCAGTCGGCATCGAGCGGACGGTGGCAGTTGGGGCAGACGTTGCGCACCTGGGTGTCGCAGATGGGGCACACGATGAAATCGCGGTCAATGTGCGCGCCGCAGGTGGGGCAGGAGCCGTAGTGCTGCAGCTCGTGCTCACGCAGGGCAATCTCTAGCTCCTGCTCATCGCGATCGATGGCATAGGAGGAGGGACGCAGCACCAGGTAGGCGACGAGACCCGCAAGCGGGACGATGGAGACGATGCCCCATGCCCACCACGCCGCCGAGCCACGGGCGCGTGCGTCCTTGATGACGTAGAGAATCGACAGGAGATAGAGGAAGACGATAATCACGCCGATGAGCGTGAGAACCATCTGGACCTGCGGGGTAAAGAGTATGTTGATGAGTTCAGACATCAGCGATCCTTTCGAAAGACACTGATAGCGGATTGTACCAAAAGCTACGCGAGAATCGCGGCTATCTCCCCTATCAACGTAATCGTTCCGCAGGCAATGAAAGATTCTCCACACAAAGCGTCGAGTGCAGAGCGGGCATCCCCATAGACAGCGGCAGGCTTGACCCCGCAAAGGTTCTCAATCTCAGCCGCAAGGTCGGCCGCCGGGAAGGCACGGCCGCTGTCGGATTGCGTCACCACAACACGGTTGAAGAGCGGCACGACGCGCTCAACGATGCCCGCATGGTCCTTGTCGGCCAGCGCGCCGATGAGAAGCGTGGGGCGGCTTGCCGCATCGGGGAACGCCGCGCGCACCGCATCGCAGAACGCCTCGGCCGACTGGGGGTTGTGACACGCGTCGACGATAGCGAGGGGCTCGGTGCGAAGCGTCTGGAAGCGCCCGGGCACAGGACAGGCCAGAAGGGCCTGGCGGGCAACGGCGACAGGAATGGGCCTGGCAAGCACCGCCGTGGCAAGCGAGAGCGCACATGCGGCGTTTTGGGGCTGATAAACAGGCCCGCGCACCGTCATCTGCGGGTAGTCGGCCTCAATGAAACCGACGTCGGGAACGTCGACCGCCACGTGCACGTCAAAGGAGACGACACCCTCGTCGCCCGCACTCGCATGGACGGCAAACGTCGTGAGGTCGGCGTCGGAGGCGAGAAAATCGGGGTCGCACACGACGGGATGACTTGCATCCGACACGACGCAGGGCCTGACATCGGTGTCCTCGCAGCGCTCAGAGACGACTTCGAGCACCTCGGCGGGACTCACTGCCGAGGGGCCAAGCACAACCGGAATCCCGGGATGGATGACAGCGGCCTTCTCGCGGGCGATCTTGGCGAGCGTGTCGCCCAGAATCGCCGTATGGTCGAGGGCGACGCCTGTAAGCGCGCAGCCGACCGTGGGAACGGCGCTCGTCGCGTCCCAACGACCGCCCAGCCCGACTTCCAAAACGGCGTAGTTCACGTCCTCAAGCGCATACATCACAAGTGCCGCCGCAGTGAGGAGCTCGAACTCCGTGACGCCTTGGGCGCGCATGTCCTCATCGCGGGCGGCAATGCGCTCCCAGGCGGCAAGGGCGTAGCTCACGCCGAGGGCGAAAAGCTCCTCCCCCACCGGCTCACCGTCGACCTCCACACGCTCCGTGTAGCTCACAAGGTGCGGGCTCGTGTAAAGGCCGACCTTGCGGCCCTGCGCATGGAGCAGGGCCGCAGTGTAGCGCGACGTCGACGTCTTGCCGTTCGTGCCGGCCACCTGGACGCACTCATAGGAGTACTCGGGATGGCCGAGCTCGGCAAGCAAGCAGCGAATCGGCGCAAGCGACGGGTCGATGCCGAATCGCAGCGACGCCTCGATGCGCTCTATGGCCTGCGCAAAGGGCAGCCTTTCGGCTGCCTGAAGCGCGAAAGGACTAGCCCAGCTCACTGATCTGTGCCTCCAGAACGGCGATGGATTCGGCAAGGGCAGCCTTGCGCTCCTGCTTGGCGGCAATGACCTCGGGGGCAGCCTTGGCGACGAAGCCGGGGTTGGAAAGCGTCTTCTCGACACCTGCCAGCTCCTTCTTCTGGGCCTCGACCTGCTTGGTGAGGCGCGCCGCCTCGGCACCCAGGTCGACGAGGCCGGCAAGCTCGATGAACATCTCGAGGCCGGACTCGACGCTCATGACCGAGCCCGCGGGCTTGGCGACGTCGACGCCCACGGTGAGGTTGGAGAGACGGCCCATCTCGCAGACCGTGGCCAGCTGGGCCTGGAGTCGAGCGCAGTCCTGCTCGGCGGCACGCACGCAGACGTTGAGCTCCTGCTTGGGCGAGATGGCATAGCGGGCCCTCGTGGAACGGGCGGCGCCCACGACGGCGCGGAGCAGCTCGAAGGAGCGCTCGACCTCCTCGTCGATCCAGCCCTCGTAGTCCTCGGGCTTGGGCCAAGCGGCGAGCATGAGCATCTCGGAGGTCTCGTCGGCGCAATGGGGAAGCTGGCGCCAGATGAACTCCGTGACGAACGGCATGACAGGGTGGAGCAGGCGCAGCGAGGCGTCGAGGACAAAGAGCAGGTTGCTCAGAACCTGCGCGCGCTGCGGCCCCTCGGCACGCATCGGGGCCTTGCAGCACTCGATGTACCAGTCGCACAGCTCGTTCCAGAAGAACGAGTACAGGGCGCGGGCATAGTCGGCGAAGAGGTACTCGTCGAGCAGGGCAGGCACGTCGCGCACGAGCTTGCCCAGGCGCGAGAAGATCCAGGCGTCGGCGTTGGACTGCACCTTGGGATCGAGGCGCTCGAAGCCCTCCTCGATGTTGGAGAGCACGAAGCGGCTCGCGTTGTAGATCTTCGTGACGAACGCCTTGGCGGCCTCGGTGCGGGGCGACCCCAGGAACTCCTTCGTCTTCTTGTCGATGTCGGCGTCGAAACGCACGTCCTGGTTCGTGGTGACCAGGCCGAGCAGGCCAAAGCGCATGGCATCGGCGCCGTACATGCGCATGAGGTCCATGGGGTCGACGCCGTTGCCCTTGGACTTGGACATGCGGCTGCCGTCCTTGGCCAGAATCGTGGGGTAGATCACGACGTCATGGAAGGGAATCTCATGCGTGAAGTACAGCGAACTCATGACCATGCGGGCGACCCACAGGGCGATGATGTCGCGGGCGGTGACGAGGGCACGCGTAGGATGGTGCTCGGCAAGCTCAGTCGTGTCGTCGGGCCAACCCTGCGTCGCAAAGGTCCACAGCTGGCTGGAGAACCAGGTGTCGAGCACGTTCTCGTCCTGATGCACATGGTGGCCGCCGCACTTGGGGCACACGTCCACGTCGTCCATGAGGGCGTCTTCCCAGCCGCAGTCCTCGCAGTAGAAAACGGGAATGCGGTGGCCCCACCACAGCTGGCGCGAGATGCACCAGTCCTTGAGGTTCTCCATCCAGGTGAGGTAGGTCTGCTCCCAGCGCTGCGGGTGGAAGCTCACCTCGCCAGACTTCACGACGTCGGTGGCCGGGCCCTTGAGCTTGTCAACGGCGACGAACCACTGCTCGGAGAGCCAAGGCTCAAGCGTGGAGTCGCAACGATAGCAATGCATGACGGAGTGCTCGATGTCCTCGATGTGGTCGAGCAGGCCGTGCTCCTCGAACCATGCCACAACGGCCTCGCGGGCCTCGTCGCGGGTCATGCCGGTGAACTCGCCGTAGCCCTCGACAACGACGGCATGCTCGTCGAAGATGTTGATCTTGGGCAGGTCGTGGGCGGTGCCCATGGCGTAGTCGTTGGGGTCGTGGGCGGGGGTCACCTTGACGAAGCCGGAGCCGAAGTCAGCGTCGACGTGGTAGTCGGAGAAAATCGGGATCTCGCGGTTGACGATGGGCAGCATGACCGTCTTGCCCACGAACTTTGCCTTGTCGGGATCGGAGGGGCTCACGGCAACGCCGGTGTCGCCCAGCATCGTCTCGGGGCGCGTGGTGGCCACGACGATGTACTCGACGCCGTCGACGGGCTCAGTGAGCGGGTAGCGCAGGTGCCAGAGGTGCGAAGGCTCGCTGCGATACTCGGCCTCGTCGTCGGAGATGGCCGTGGTGCAGTTGGGGCACCAGTTCACGATACGCTTGCCACGGTAGATGAGGCCGTCGTGGTACCAGTCGCAGAAGACCTTGCGCACCGCCTTGGCGTAGCCGGGGTCCATGGTGAAGCGCTCGCCCTCAAAGTCGACCGAGCAGCCCATGCGCTTGATCTGGTCGACGATGATGCCGCCGTACTCATGCGTCCAGTCCCAGCAGGCGTCGATGAACTTCTCGCGGCCGATCTCGAGGCGCGAGATGCCCTCGGACTTGAGCTTCTTGTCCACCTTGGTCTGGGTCGCGATGCCGGCGTGGTCGGTACCGAGGATCCAGCGGGTGGAGTAGCCCTTCATGCGGTTGTAACGAACGATGGTGTCCTGGATGGTGTCGTCGAGGGCGTGGCCCATGTGGAGCATGCCCGTGACGTTGGGAGGGGGAATGGTGACGGTGCAGTCGCCCACGCCCTTGGAGCGACGATAGGCGCCGGCCTCCATCCACATATCGATAAGCTGGGGTTCCACCTCTTGCGGGTCGTAGTTCTTGGGCATCTCTTCCACGATGGCTCCTTAACGCTAGGTTGCGGTTTGCAAAGGCGTTGATATCAAAAATGCCCGGGGGCAGGGCGCCTCCCGGGCATGGACGTGCGACTGTCGCTTACGCCAGGTGTGCCGGGTCGGCAGGGTCAGCCCCGCGCAGAAGCTTGGGGGACTCGGTGCCTTCGACGCTGCCCTTCGTCACGACAACCTCGGTGACGTCGGGCTCGCTGGGCAAGTCGTACATGGTCTGCTGCAGCACGTTCTCGCAGATGGCGCGCAGACCGCGTGCGCCGGTGTTCTGCTCGACCGCCTTGTGAGCGATGGCATGGAGCGACTCAGCGGTGAAGGTGAGCTTGCAGCCTTCCATCTCAAACATGCGCTGGTACTGCTTGACCAGGGCGTTCTTGGGCTGCGTCAGAATCGGGATGAGGTCCTCCTCCGACAGGCCGCGCGTCTGGGTGATGACCGGGACGCGGCCCACGAACTCGGGGATCATGCCGAACTTGTGCAGGTCCTCGGGAAGCACCTTGCTGAGCAGCTCGTCGTAGTTCTGGCTCGCCTTGTCGGACAGGTCGGAGTTGAAGCCGACGCCGCGCTTGCCGATGCGCTCGGCGACAATCTGGTCGAGGCCCACGAACGCACCACCGAGGATGAAGAGGATGTTGGTGGTGTCGATGGGGATGAGCTGCTGCTGGGGGTGCTTGCGGCCGCCCTGGGGCGGAACGCTGGCAACCGTGCCCTCGAGAATCTTGAGCAGGGCCTGCTGCACGCCCTCGCCCGAAACGTCGCGGGTGATGGAAAGGTTCTCGGCCTTCTTGGCAATCTTGTCAATCTCGTCGATGTAGATGATGCCGAGCTGAGCCTTCTCGACGTTGCCCTCGGCTGCCGTGATGAGCTTGAGGAGGATGTTCTCCACATCCTCGCCCACATAGCCGGCCTCGGTGAGGCTCGTGGCGTCGGCGATGGCAAACGGAACACGCAGGAAGCGTGCGAGGGTTTGAGCGAGGAGCGTCTTGCCCGTACCGGTGGGGCCGAGCACGAGGATGTTGCTCTTCGCGAGCTCGACCTCGCCGTCATCGGGGTCCTGGCCCGTGGCGATGCGGCGGTAGTGGTTGTAGACGGCCACGCTCATGGCGCGCTTGGCGTCGTCCTGACCGATGACATACTGCGAGAGCTCGTCGAAGATCTCATGGGGGGTAGGCAGGTTGGTCAGGTCGATGCTGTCGTCCTGCTCGCCCATCTCATGCTCTTTGAGCATCTCGTTGCAGGCCTCGATGCACTCGTCGCAGATGTAGACGCCGCTGGGGCCGGATACGAGCTTGTCCACCTCGTCGCGCGAACGACCGCAGAACGAGCAGTGCACCGTCGGGTTCATGAATTCCATGTCCATGCGGCCTTATGCCTCGCTGTTGGAATCGGACAGAGTGGTGCGGTCGACGATGACCTTGTCGACCAGACCGTACGCCATGGCCTCTTCGGCGGTCATGTAGTTGTCGCGCTCGGTGTCGCGCTCGATGACCTCGAGGGGCTGGCCGGTGTTGCTGGCGAGAATGTTGTTCAGACGGTCGCGGGTCTTGCGCATGAAGTCGGCGACAATCTGAATCTCGGTCTGCTGGCCCTGGGCACCACCGGAAGGCTGGTGGATGAGGACCATGGAGTTGGGCAGGCAGTAACGCTTGCCCTTGGCGCCGGCAGAGAGCAGCACCGCGCCCATGGAGGCGCACTCGCCCAGGCAGATGGTCGAAACGTCGCACTTGATGTAGTTCATCGTGTCGAGAATCGCCAAGCCGGCCGTAACCGAGCCACCCGGGGAGTTGATGTACAGGGAGATGTCCTTCTCGGAATCCTGGCTCTCGAGGTGGAGCAGCTGGGCGATCACGAGATTTGCGCTGACGTCGGTGACCTCCTCGCCCAGAAAGACGATGCGGTCGTTGAGCAGGCGCGAGAAAATGTCATAGCTGCGCTCGCCGCGCGGCGACTGCTCGACGACGTACGGAACCAGCGACGAGCTGGGAGTCTGCAAAAATGCCATGCTGCGGACCTCCAAATAATCGAAGCCTAAGATACATGTAAGGGAGAAGGCCCGAAGGCCCCCTCCCTAGAGTGAAACCAGATGGGGCGTAAGACCTACTCGGCCTTCTCCTCGGCGGCGGGAGCCTCCTCGGCGGCCTTCTTGGTGGTACGCTTGCGCGTGGTCTTCTTCTTGGGGGCCTCCTCGGCGGCCTCCGCATCCTCGGCCTCACCCTCGGCGGCGGGAGTCTCCTCGGCAGCCTTCTTGGTGGTGCGCTTGCGCGTGGTCTTCTTCTTGGGGGCCTCCTCGGCCGGCTTCTCCTCGGCCTCAGCGGGCTGCTCGGGCTCGTCGGAGATGGTCACGACGGCGGAGTTCAGCAGCCAGTCGATGGCCTTGTTGCGACGGATGGAGACGCGGATGGCAGGCAGGCGGCCGTCGGCCTCGAACTCAGCCTTTGCGGCCTCCCAGTCGGGCACGCCGGCCTTCTTGAACTCTTCCTCGACGTCGGCATCGGTGGCCTCGAGGCCCTGCTCACGCACGAGGGCGTCGAGAGCGAGGGACTCGCGGGCGATGTCGGAGGCCTGGTGCTGCAGGTCAGCCATGAACTGGTTCTGGGAGATGCCGTTGGCAGCAAGCCAGTTGTCCAGGTTGGTGCCCTGGTTGCCGAGCTGCATCAGGAAGTTCTGGCCGAGCTCCTGGAAGATGGTCTGCATGTAGGCAGGCGTGGGGTCGCCCTCGAGGCGCTCAGCGAGCTTGCCGGTGACGCGGTTCTCCTTGAGCTGGGGAAGGGCCTGCTTCTTCTGCTGGCCGATCTCCTTGGCGATGGCGGCGCGCATGGCCTCGACGTCGTCGAAGCCGAAGTTGTTCTTTGCGAACTCGTCGGTCAGCTCGGGGAGCACGTGGTGCACGAGGCGGTTGACGGTGACCTCGGCCTTGGCGATCTGGGCCTCGGGGGCCTCCTCGCCCTCAGCGACGGGAGCCTGGGGAAGCTCGAACTCGACGGTCTTGGTCTCGGTGGGGTTCATGCCGATGAGGCCCTTGTCGAAGCCCTCGGGCATCTGGCCCTGGCCGAGGTGGTACAGGCGGTTCTCGAAGTTGATCTTCTCGAGGTTCTCGCCACCCTTGACCTTGATGTACACGAAGTCATCGGCCTCGACGGCGCGACCCTCGATGTCCTCGTACTTGCCCAGGTAGCCGCGGAAGGTGTCGATCTGGGCCGTGATCTCGGCCTCAGTGGCCTCCTCGGAGGGAAGCGTGATCTCGACGGGCTCGTAGGAGCTCAGGGTGAGCTCGGGGCGCACGGTGTAGCGCACCTTGAAGGAGTAGTCCTCGCCGGCGACAACGGGCTGGACATCGGCGAAGTTGGGATCGCCGATGGCAACGATGTCCTCAGCCTCAAGCACCTTCGGGGCGGCCTCGTTCACGAGGGCCTCGGTGGCCTGGCCCAGGACAGCGTCCTTGCCGATGTTGTTGTCGATCACGGGACGAGGGGCCTTGCCGGGACGGAAGCCCGGGAAGCGATACTTCTTGGCCAGCTCCTTGTACGTGTCGGCAATGGCCTTGTCCACAGCCTTGGCGTCAACGGTGACGCTGACCTCGACCACATTGTTCTCAAGACGCTCTGCCGAAGTTTGCAACGTTCCTCCAACTGATCGGATCCGGGTGCACAACTGCACTGACGAATGGTGCGGGCGAAAGGGGTCGAACCTTCACGGGTGTTACCCACTGGAACCTAAATCCAGCGCGTCTGCCAATTCCGCCACGCCCGCTTAGACGAAAAACCATCATAGTCTACCAGAAGAACCGCACAGAACAATCAACACTTTAGAACTCGATAGATTGCCATTTATTTGATGGAGAAAGAGTATCCCATGCCCCATGCCGTCTTCAAATAGCGCGGCTTTGCGGGGTTCTGCTCGATCTTCTCGCGTATCTTGCGCACATACACGGCAATGGAGATGGCGTCGTCGAGGTATTCCTTGCCCCAGACGGCCTCGATGAGCTCTTCCTTGCTCATGACCGTCTCTGGCTTGAGCGCCAGGGTGTAGAGGATCTGGAACTCCTTGGGCGTCAGCTGAACCGAGGTGCCGTTGAGCGCAAGCGTCTGGCGCACGGAGTCGAATTCAAACTCCCCCACCTTGAGCGTCTCACTGGGAGCCGGGGCAGCCTGCGCCTTCGCCCGCTGCGAGCGACGTTGCAGCGCCTCGAGGCGCATGAGGAGCTCCTCGCCGTCGAACGGCTTGACGAGATAGTCGTCGGCACCCCGCGAAAACGCCTCGCGCTTGTCTGGAACGGCGCCCTTGGCCGAAAGGAACACGACGGCAACCTCGGAATCGAGCGCGCGGATGCTCTCGCAGACCTGGTAGCCGTCGAGACAGGGCATCATGATGTCGAGCAGCACGACATCGGGCGCATAGGCCTTGAAGACTTCAATCGCCTGGCGGGAGTCCCCCACTCCGCGAAACTCGTGGCCCGCCGACTCGCACACCGACTGTACGAGCACATGGAAGCTGGGCTCGTCGTCAACAAGCATGACCTTCATGTCAGACCTCCTCAATGACTTTGACGGGCAACTCGACGGTAAACGTGCTGCCTTGACCGACCTTGCTGACAACGTGCACCGATCCGCCCATGAGCTCGCTGAGCTCCTTGACGAGCGTGAGCCCCAGGCCGCTTCCGCCATACCTCCTCGAGATGGAGGAGTCGGCCTGGCGGAAGCGCTCGAAGACGACACGCAGGTCTTCCTCGGGAATGCCGATGCCATCGTCTTTCACCTGCACGGTCAACGTGCCCGGGTCTGGGTCCACGCGCAAGACAAGGTCGACGTGACCCCCTTGGCCGCAAAACTTGATCGCATTGCCCACGAGGTTCATGACCACCTTGTGCACGACATTGGGGTCGACGACAACCATGGGCAGGTCATCGGGAACGTCAAGCCTCCACGCGATGGACTTCTCCTGTGCCAGGGGTGCGGCCACCGAGTCGACAGCGTTCACGACATCATACAAGTCGCACTCGACGGGGTCGAGCACGAAGCGCCTGGCCTCGATGCTTGCGGCGTCGAGCGTGTTGTTGATGGTGAGCAGGAGCGACTTGGCGTTGCGCTTGATTCCCTCGAGAAGCTTCACGTCGCGCTCGTCCGTGAGCCGCGCCTCGCGCAGGCACACCTCGGCATAGGCGTTGATCGAGGCCAAGGGCGTACGGAGCTCATGGCTCATCGTCGACAAGAAGGTCGTCTTGTACTCGACCTCTTCCTTGAGACGGGTGTTTGCCTGCTCAAGCTCAATCGTGCGCTCGCGTACACGGGACTCCAGCTCGTCGTGGGAAACCTTGAGCTGCTTCTCCATGAGCGCAAGGTCGGCCTTGAGATGAGCCACCTCGCCGAAGGCGACGCCGGTGCCGAGCTTGCCACCCAATGCGCCCTCTCCCACCTCGACCGCAGCACGCGAAAGCTGCTCGAGTGGCCTGCTCACCAGCTTGTGCAGCGCAACGACAATACATGCGACCAGCTCAACGGCAAGCACGACAAAGAGCCCGCCGAACAGCATGACGGACTCGGCATGGCCCTGCGTGTAGTTGGAAAGGGGTATGACGACGCTGACCGCGCCGCCCACGTCGGGAAGGGCCATCACATAGCGGTAGCAGACGTTTCCCTGATACGCGGCGACGCCGAAGAATTCGGACCGTCCGGATTTGAACGACGAGATGGCATCGAGCTCGAAAGGGTCGGACGAGGTCGTCGAGGTGGGGCGCATGTCGAGGAGATGCACGCAGACCTGCACGTCCGGGGCAAACGAGGCGGCGCTGTCCTGTGCGCTGTCGAAATCGCTGTTGCGCCAAAACGAGGCGACTTGCTGAGCAAGGAGACGGGATTCGGAAAGCGCAGTCTGCTCATTGGCCCTGTCGGTGTGCTCGGCAAACACAACGGCGTAGGCGCCGAGCGTGAAAAGAAGGAGCGCCAAGACCGCCACGACAAGCATGGTGGAAAGTCGGCCCGAGGGACGCTGGGAGTCTGACTGCTCATCGCAGGTAAGACCGACGGCTTCTTCCATGAAGGGCTCCTCACATCTCATCGACTCGGAGGTGCAGCAGCACGATACAAAACGAGCCCGCCCGACGCGAGGTGTCGGACGGGCTCGAGCAACAACAACTGGCGCCCCAAGTAGGACTCGAACCTACAACAACCGGATTAGAAGGCCGGGACTCTATCCATTGAGCTATTGAGGCGCATGACATGGCTCGTCTGAGAGCCAGATGCATTCTAGCAGAGCTGATACCCCCGCAAACGCAAGATTCGCAAAGCACAACCGTTTGAGCACGTCACGCAAGAGAATCAGTAGCAGTCGAAGAGGTTGCGGTACTGGATGAACGCATAGTCGTCGTAGACGTCCTTGATGGGACTGTCGAAGCCGTTCCAGTACCACATGCCGTCGGCGACATCGAAATACCCGTTCAGGTTGGTGGCGGGCATCGCCTCCATCAGCTTCAGGTGGGCCTTCTGCATGTCGGACAGAGGCAGGCCGAGCTCGTACATCGTCTGCGCGCCAAGGTAGCCCACAGACAGGTCGCACGTGGAGTCGCTGGCCGAATCGCGGTGAGAGTCGTCAATGTCGTAGTTCGCCCACACGAAGTACTGCGTAGAGAACCTGCGCTGAACCTGCTCGAGGGAGTCAGGGTCGTCCTGGCCGGCCGCGACGGCAAGCTCCTCGTTGAAGCCGGGCTGATGGTCGCCGAAGAACACGACGACGACGTGCTTGTCGAGTTTTTCAAGCTCTCCCAAAAACCAAGCAAGGTCCACCTCGGCGGCGTCGATGACGGAGAGGTACTCGCTCATGCCCTCGATGGACTCGCCGTTGACGGTCACGGAGTCATAGGGGTAGGAATCCAACAAACCGGTGGTGTACCCGCCGTGCCCCATGTAGGTGACGTCGAAGACAAACTGGGGGCCGTCCTGAGCGAGGACGTCGAGCACGGCCGCATACGTCTCAGAGTCGCGGGTCTTGTCGCGCAGCGTGGCAACGTTGTCGCCGAAGTAGCTCTCGCTCAGAAAGCACGTGAAGCCCAGTTCGTCATAGACGACGTCGCGACGCCAGTTGGAGGCGGCACAAGGGTGAATCGCAGTCGAGGTGTATCCCAGAGCATTGAAGAGCCTGGGGAGCGACTCCGCGCCGGAGAGGTCGTAGTACATGTACGGATACACGCCACCGCCGATCATGCCCAGGCTCGACCCGGTGAGGAACTCAAACTCCGTGTTGCATGTGCCACCGCCACGTGCGCTCACATAGAGCGTACCCTGTAGGAGGGCGTCAAGCGAGTCAACATACGTCGTGCCCTCATAACCCTCGACGCTTTCGTACATATTCAAGTCGCTGAACGACTCGTTCATGACGCAGACGACGCTGGGGGCCTCCTCGCCAGAGCGGTCTTGATAGTATTGGGCCAGAGAGTTCGGGTAGCCCGGATGCTCAGCATCCCACTGGGCCGCAAGGTCGGCAATCAGGCCGTCGGTTTCTTGGGCGCTGTACCCCGCGGGAGGCTCAGGTTGAACCTCTTGGAGACGCTCAAGAAAGCAGGGAACGGCGCCGTAGGTCATGTACGACACCTCGCTGCTCCAGACGTCGACGTCGATGTCGTATTCCTCGCCGATGTTGGTCGTGGCATACCAGTGCGTAAGACCAAACACAAACAAGCAGGCAAGCACGACATTGACGCTCACGCGCAGAGGCGTGAGATTGGGGTTGGGCAGGCACACCGCACCGGCCGCATACAGCAAAAACACCGCAAGGCAAACGAGGGCCGAATCCTGGAAGACCGGGGTGTAGCCGCCTGCCACCTCCACGGCAGTCGACAGGGCGAGCACGTCGGAGGGAAGAATCGTCGTTCCCTTGAAAAGCATGAGGAAGTAGTCGACGTACCCTGCAAGCAGACATATGGCGAGGCCGACGATCAGGCCCCACATGCGGCGCTGGCAAAACAGCCAGACCGCTAGAATGAAACCGGCGACGAGGGCCATGTTGAGGCCGACATAGCGAAGCCGCATCTCAAAGAGCATCGTGCTGTAGGCAAACTCGATGAGGAAAAACCCAACCGGCACGGCAAGGAGCACCATGGCGGGGCGGACCTTCGTGGCAACGCCGGCAAGCCTGCGACGAGCCTGCGGGGCAAAGAGCACGCATCCCACAAGGACCTGCATCGCAAGGGCGACAAACCCAGCCGCAACACCCGACGACGCGCTGACGCCGCCGAAGGCCGAGAACATCGACCAGGCAAACAGAAGGCATTCGAGAACGACCGCGCCCACCACCGAGCGGGTCGACGTGCCTTCCGTTGTGACGGCAAGGCGGTTGAGCACCCAGATGAGACTGATGACGCAAAGAAGATAGACGAGGGCACTAAAAAGCATATGTCTCCCCATTGCACAGTACGATACAGATAACGCCTGATGTCAGGCATAAAAAAGGACCCGCCAGTGACTGACGGATCCACATGAAAATCTATGGAGCGGCGGACGGGACTCGAACCCGCAACAATCAGCTTGGAAGGCTGACGCTCTACCAATTGAACTACCGCCGCATGGTCGGGGCGACTGGATTCGAACCAGCGACATCGTGCACCCAAAGCACGCGCGCTACCAGACTGCGCCACGCCCCGGGAAGAACCACGAACGTAACCACACGAAGAACTTGGGAATTATAGCCTATTTCTCCCCGGCTTTGTCAAGTAGGACACGTGCATGTTCTATGGTCGCTTCATCTTCGTCGCCGGAAAGCAGGCGTGCCACCTCGCGGACGCGATCCTCCCCCGAAACCTCGACGAGGCTCGTCACAGGCAGTCCGTCATCGCTGGTCTCGGACTTGCGCACCACATAGTGGCTTTGCGCCACGACGGCAAGCTGGGCCAGGTGCGTGACGACGATGACTTGGCGCGTTTGCGCGAGCTCGGCGATGACCTGGGCGACTGCGCGGGCGGTGGAGCCGCCCACACCTGCGTCGATCTCGTCGAAGATGAGGGTCTCGACGTCGTCTCGAGCGCCAAGGACCACCTTGATGGACAGCATGACGCGGCTGAGCTCACCGCCCGAGGCGATGCGCGCAAGCGGCCTGGGCTGCATCGCGGCACCCGGACGATACTGGAACTCGACCGCATCGGCCCCGCGAGGGCCCCATTGGGCGCGCGGGAGCTCCTCGATGCGTACATCGAGACGCGAGGTGCCCATTTCAAGCCGGGCCATCTGCGCGCTGACAGCGTCGGCAAACTGAGGGGCCGCGGCGCGGCGCGCCTGCGAGAGAGCCTCGGCAGCGCTGACGAGCGCCTGCTCGGCGTCGTCGAGTGCCGCCTGCAGGCGGCGCAGGACCTCCTGCGAGTCATCCACAAGCTCCACGACATGGCATGCCTGGGCATAGCGGTCGAACACGTCTTGCATCTCGGGACCGTACGAACGCAAAAGCCCGGCGAGCTCACCCATGCGGGCGTCGGCACGGGCATATTCAGCCGGGTCGAACTCGACGTCGTCGCGATACCTGCGAACCTCGTGTGCCACATCTTCGATGGGGAAAATGGCCTCGCGCAAGGCCTGGCAGATGGCCGCAAGGTCGGGGTCGAAGCGCTCCGCCGACTCCAGGCTCACGAGGGCCGCGTTGAGCGCATCGAGCGCGCCGCCCTCGTCGCTTATCGACTGGCGCGCCTGCTCGCAAGCCTCAAGAAGAGACTCGGCGTGCTCCATTTTGGGAAGCGAGCGCTGAAGCTCCTCGTACTCGCCCTCCTGGGGCTTCACCTCTTCAAACCGCTCGATGACAAAACGCGCCTCGTCCACGGCCTGGGCACTTTGATGGCAGTCCTGAAACGCCTGGTCGTACTCCTTCTGTGCGCGGGAACGCGCCTTCCACGCAGCCTCGTAGTCGCTCTTTTTTCCAGCGACGGCATCGGTTGCCCAGGCGTCAAGGAGGGCGAGGTGGTTCTGCTCGCTCAGGAGCTTCTGATGGTCGTGCTGGCCGCACAGGTCGATATGGGCG
>Ga0129314_1001366_pt1 | contig 17321 bp, 18 predicted proteins | sample O1111metagenome_FD_94431 | JGI IMG/M metagenome (GOLD analysis project Ga0129314, IMG submission 94431) | Orangutan individual fecal microbial communities from fecal samples from Wisconsin, USA - O1111 metagenome | ecosystem: Host-associated > Mammals > Digestive system > Large intestine > Fecal... | reverse complement strand
TTCTGTGACTGGGGCATCCCCCGGACGGAGTGCTGGGGCGTGCGGCTTCCCGCCGGTTATCAGGGCGAAGTGCCGCCCCAGATGCTGCTGGCGGATATCCCCGAGGGAGAATATATCGTCTTTGAACACGGCCCCTTTGACTATGAGCAGGAGAACCGCACCGTGGAGGAGAAGATTGAACAGGCCATGGCATCCTTTGACTTCTCCGGAAGCGGCTATTGTCTGGACACCACCCCCGGGCGGATCATGTACTTCTATTTTGATCCCGGACAGTATTTCAAGTATATCCGCCCTGTGCGGAAACGGACGGAAGACGAAAAAGCGTAACAAAACAGACGGGCGAGAGGCGCAGGCCTCTCACCCGTCTGTTTTCATGATCCGATAATATTATTCGCTGAGAAAACCCCGGGAGACCAGGAACTCATGGGCCACGTCGTCCACAGTCCGGCCCTCCACGTCCACCTGATAGGTCATCTCCACCATGTCGTCGTTGGAGATCTGCCCCGCCAGCAGGTTCAGAATTTCCTCCAGATCAGGCGCCGTCTCCGCGAACCGCTCAAAGGTGTCCTCCCGGACTAAGAAGGCGCCGTTGTAGTCCGGGAAGAAGCTGCGGTCGTCCTCCAGCACCTTCAGATTGGCCTTCCGGTTCAGGCCGTCGGTGGCGTAGACCTCGGTGACGTCGAAGCTGCCCTTTTCCGCGGCGGTGTATTTCAGGCTGACGTCCACGGACACCACGTCCTTGAAGCTCAGGCCGTAGAACGCGGTAAAGGGGCCGAATTTCATGCTGCCCTCCTGAGTGAAGAACTCATGCTCCGCGCCGAACACCAGTTCTCCCGCCACAGGGATCAGATCGCTGATGGTCTCCAGCCCATAGCGGTCCGCCACGTCCTGGGGCACCGCGATGGCGTAGGTGTTATCAAAGCCCAGCTTTTCCAGCAGGCGCAGGTCATGGCGCTCTCCGGCCACCTGATTGGCGTAGTCATAGATGGAGGTCCCCTCCGGCACGTCGGCGGTGTCCAGCTGCAAAAACGTGGTCAGCAGGGTACCGTCGTAGCTGATCATCAGGTCGCAGGTGTGGCTGTCGCCGATGAGGGACTTGAAGTTGTTCACCTGAGACATCTGATCCTGAATGGTGACGGTGAGATCCGTCTTGTCCTCCACCAGCATTTTCACCATGTGGTGCATGATCTGGGTCTCGGAGTAATCGCCGTCGTAGAGCAGCAGTTCGTTTTCTCCGCTGCCCTTGCCCATTCCGTAAGGCAGCAGCAGGACGAAGGCCAGCAGGATGGCCGCCACGGGGATCCACATCCCCTTAGACCCTCCTCTGGATTTCCGCATCTGCTTTTCAAACCAGCCCATCAGCAAGTCCAGAAGGACGGCAATGACCATCAGCGCGCCGGTGCCGGACAGGATCAGCGCCATGTCCTGGATGCGGATGCCCCGGTTGATGATGCTGCCCAGACCGCCGCCGCCCACATAGGCCGCGAACACCGCGGTGCCGATGGCGTTGACCACGGCGATGCGGATGCCGGTGAACACCGTGGGGAACGCCAGGGGGAATTCCACCATCAGCGTGCGGTATGCCTTGCTCATGCCCATGCCCCGGGCCGCCTCCTTCACGCCGGGATCCACCTCCTGGAGGCCCAGACAGGTGTTCCGCACGATGGGAATCAGGGAGTACAGGGTGATGCCGATGATGACTGTCAGCTTTCCCGCGCCGATGAACACCATAATGATGCCCAGCAGCGCCAGGGAGGGAATGGTCTGCAGCAGGTCCACCACCCGCAGGGTGACGGCCCGCACTCTGGGATAGACATAGGACAGGATGCCCAGCGGCAGGCCGATGGCGATGGAGAGGATGCTGGCCGCCAGTACGATGAACAGATGCTCCCAGATAATGGACCAGTTCATCTGCCCACCTCCTTCCGCATACCGCGGGGGGTGACACGCTTCTGCAAGATGTCGATGAGTGCGCCGATGACGATGGCCAGAATGGCCGCCGGAATGGCGCCCAGCAGGATCAGGGTGTTGTTATTGGAGGAGGTGCCCTGGTAGACGAAGTCGCCCAATCCGCCCAGGCCGATCATGGATGCCAGCACCGCCCAGGAGACGGTGTAGATGGCGGCCATCCGCAATCCCGCGATGATGGTGGGCATGGCCAGGGGCAGCTCCACCTTCATCAGCGTCTGAAACCGGGACATGCCGCAGCCTCTGGCGGCCTCCACGTACCGGTCCTCCACCTCCAGGATGCCGGTGTAGGTGTTTTTCAGCACCGGGAACATGGCGTAGATGGACAAAGCGATGATGACCGTGGCGGGTACCATTCCCAGCCACAGGAACAGCACGCCGATAAACACCAGACCGGGGATGGTCTGGAAAATGGAGATGACGGGCAGAATGGTGCCGGACCATTTCGGCACCCTGGACAGCAGGATGCCCAGCACCAGACCCAGGAGAAAGCCGGCCGCCACGGAGACCAGCACGTATCCGGTGTGGATGACGATGGCCTTTCCCAGCATGGCGCCGTATGTATCAAACAGCGCCCTCATTTCGCATCCCCCCACAGGTTCTCGGCCACCGACCGGGCCACGCTGGTCTTGGTGACGATGCCCGCGATGGTGTCGTCCTCATTCAGCACCACCACATAGGGCGCGCCGGAGTCCAGCAGGTAGTCAAAGCTCTCCTTGGCCTCGTCCCCCACCCGGACGGTGCGGGCGGTCTGGCGGACCATGGGCTCAATGCTGTTCAGTTCCCGGCCCCAGTGCCGGATGTCGCCGATGGAGATGGTGCCGGCATAACGCCCCTCCTCATCGGTGACCAGCAGGGTGTCCACGCTGCTGCGGGCCATGCGCTCGGCGCACTCCAGAACGCCCCGGTCCTTCTTGACGGTGATGGGGTTCGTCCGCATGAAATGCTCCACCGTGGAGGGCGCGGGCACGTCCGGGGCGTGCTTGCCCAGGAAGTTCCGCACCAGGTCGTTGGCGGGATGCTCCAGCATCTCCTCGGGAGACGCCATCTGCACGATCTCCCCGCCGGACATGAAGATGATGACGTCCGCCAGCTTCAGGGCCTCGCCCATGTCGTGACTGACGAACACGATGGTCTTGTGCAGCTTCTGCTGGAGATTCTTCACCTCGTCCTGGAGACTCTCCCGGGTCATGGGATCCAGGGCGCTGAAGGGCTCATCCATCAGCACGATGGGCGGAGACGCCGCCAGCGCCCGCAGCACGCCGATGCGCTGCTGCTGTCCGCCGGACAGCTCCGAGGGATACTTGTCCGCGTAGGCCTCCATGTTCACCATTTTCAGCAGGTCCCGGACGATGTCGTCACAGCGGGCCTTGTCGTATTTCAGCAGCTTTGGCACAACGCAGATATTCTGCGCCACCGTCATGTTGGGGAACAGGCCGATCTGCTGGATGACGTAGCCGATGTGCCGCCGCAGCTCCACGGGGTTCATTTTGGCGATGTCCTCCCCGTCGATGAGGATGCGGCCCTCGTCCGGCTCCAAAAGTCGGTTGATCATCTTCATGGAGGTGGTCTTTCCGCAGCCGGACGGCCCGATCAGCACCAGAAATTGGCCGTCCGGGACCGTAAATGTGAGGTCTTTTAAAACTTTTGTCTGTCCATAGTTTTTCGATACGTGTTCAAATTGGATCATTGACGGCCTCCTTTACAGACACAAATCGCCGGGCAGCCTGAGCGGCCGCGGCATTTCCAACCAATACGATCACATCTCCCTCGTACATCTCCGCGTAAGGTCCCGGGGACAGGATCACAGATTGTCCTCGGCGTATGGCCACGATGGTGGCCCCGGTGGACTGCCAGAATTTCAGCGCCCCGATGCTCTTCCCCAGGACGGGAGATTGGGGCGGCACCGTCACCTCATAGTTGGGCAGAGGCTCCTCCGCGGCGGCGAAGGTCTCCCGGCTCTTGATCAGCGCTGCCACCGTCTCCGCCGTCTTTCTGTTCAGCTCCGTGTACTGCTCCAGCAATCCCCGCAGCTGTTCCCGCAATGCCCGGGTATCCGCCGCCTCGGAGAAGTTCTCAATATACCGCCGGGCGTTGTCGGCGGACAGGACTGTGGCGCCGCTCTGGGGCCTGACCTCCACCACCTTCATGTCCGCCAGCAGACGCAGGGCCCGGCGGATGGTCTCCGGCGATACACTGTACTCCGAGGCCATCACGGACCGGCCATAGAGACGGCTGCCCTCCGGCAGGTTTCCATTGGCGATGCGCCCCGCGATATCCAGGGCGATCTGCAGATATTGAGACGGTGCAACCGTCGTCCGCATAGACTGTCCCTTCTTTTTATTTATAGGATTTGGTACTCCGCGATATACTAACAACTTATCACATTTTTTAAAGATGTCAGTTAACAAATTGTGAACAAGCTATAAATTTCTGTTAAGAAATTCATTACTTTCCCTAAATTTCCTGTAATCTTCACATTTTCCGGCAAGAAATGACAAGATCCCCGGCGGAGAAAAATTTCTCCGCCGGGGATCGTTTTTTCGTTTTGAAGCTCTCAGTAAGCCAGCTTCTCCGCCAGATACGCTCTCAGCTCGCTGATGGGGATGCGGACCTGCTCCATGGAGTCGCGGTCACGGACGGTGACGCAGTTGTCCGCGGGAGTGTTCTCGTCGCCCACGGTCTGGAAGTCCACGGTGACGCAGAAGGGCGTGCCGATCTCGTCCTCACGACGATACCGCTTGCCGATGGAGCCGGTGTCGTCGAAGTCCACCATCCAGTCCTTGGACAACTCCTGCTGCAGCTCCCGGGCCTTGTCTCCAAGCTTCTTGCTCAGGGGCAGCACCGCCACCTTGAAGGGGGCGATGGCGGGATGGAAGCGCATGACCACGCGGGTGTCGTTCTTCTCGGCGTCCACGACCTCCTCGTCGTAGGCCTCCACCAGCAGGGCCAGGGTCATACGGTCGGCGCCCAGAGAGGGTTCGATGACGTAGGGGATATAGTGCTCGTTCTTCTCCTGGTCGAAGTAGGTCAGATCCTTGCCGGAGTGCTCCTGATGCTGGGTCAGGTCGTAGTCGGTGCGGTCAGCCACGCCCCACAGCTCGCCCCAGCCGAAGGGGAACAGATACTCGAAGTCCGTAGTGGCCTTGGAGTAGAAGGCCAGCTCCTCCGGCTCATGGTCACGCAGGCGCAGGTTCTCGTCCTTGATGTTCAGGCCCAGCAGCCACTGGTGGCAGTAGTTCCGCCAGTAGTTGAACCACTCCAGGTCGGTGTCGGGCTTGCAGAAGAATTCCAGCTCCATCTGCTCAAACTCCCGGATGCGGAAGATGAAGTTGCCCGGGGTGATCTCGTTCCGGAAGGACTTGCCCACCTGGCACACGCCGAAGGGCAGCTTCCGGCGGGTGGAGCGCTGGATGGCCGGGAAGTTGACAAAGATGCCCTGGGCGGTCTCAGGCCGCAGATAGACCTCATTGGCGGTGTCCTCGGTGACGCCCTGATGGGTCTTGAACATCAGGTTGAACTTCCGGATGTCGGTGAAGTCGCTCTTGCCGCAGCCGGGGCAGGGCACCTGATTGTCCCGGATGAAGTTCACCAGATCCTCCTGGGTCATGGCCTCCACGTTGACGTCCAGGTTGTTCTCCTGGACATAGGCCTCCACCAGCTTGTCGGCCCGGTGACGCATCTTGCAGGCCTTGCAGTCGATGAGGGGGTCGTTGAAGGTGGACACATGGCCGGAGGCCACCCACACCTCGGGGTTCATAAGGATGGCGGCGTCCAGGCCCACGTTGTAGGGGTTCTCCTGAACGAACTTCTTCCACCATGCCCGCTTGACGTTATTCTTCATCTCCACGCCCAGAGGACCGTAGTCCCAGCTGTTGGCGAGGCCGCCGTAGATCTCGCTGCCGGGGAACACGAAGCCCCGGTTCTTGCACAGCGCCACGACCTTTTCCATGGTCTTCTGTCTGTTGTCCATGCTGTTTTCCTCCTGATGCTCTATCAAAAAATTTTGTCTGCTGTGAGTTGAAAATAAAAACGCCCCGAGCCGTATGGCTCAGGGCGAACTTTCCAGTCCGTGGTTCCACCTGAATTTCCCCATGTCGGGGACACTCTGCCCGGTAACGGCGGGGACCGGCGGCGCCTACTGGTGTTCAGCGCCGCGGCTCAGGGACGCCTTTTCCCCTTCTCCGGCAAGGGCTCGCACCGTCCGCCCTCTCTCTTGGCCTTCTGAAAGAGATACTCTTTCCCGTCATCGCTTTTCACATCTTTGGTCACTGTATCATCTTTTGAAATGCTTGTCAAGTGGGGATTTTGCAGGACACCACTCCCCTTTCCCCCAAAATATCTCCGAAAAAATTCCGTGAGATCAAAAAAGCGAGCAGCGGCCCGGATTTTCCGGGCCGCTGACAGTTCATGTATTCACTTCTTGTCCCGGTCGTAAGCCACGATCACACGGCGGTTGGGGTCCACGCCGGTGGAGTAGGTGGTGACGTTGGGGGTGTCCTGCAGAGCGGTGTGGATCACATGGCGCTCGTAGGCGTTCATGGGCTCCAGCGTCACGCTGCGGCGGTAGCGGACCACCTTTCCGGCCACCTTCTGGGCCAGATGCTGCAGGCTCTGCTCCCGGCGCTCCCTGTAGTTCTCCGCGTCCAGCTGAATGCGGACCCGTCCGCCGCCGGTGCGGTTGACGGAGTAGCTGGTGAGCTGCTGGATGGCGTCCAGGGTCTCGCCCCGGCGTCCGATGAGGGCGCCCAGGTCCTTCCCTTCCAGAATGACCTTGTAGCGGCCCTTCTCCGGCAGATACACCCGGACGTCCGCCGGGGTCTCCATCTGCTCCAGCAGACCGGAGAGGAACTTCTTGATGGCCTGGGCCTTCTCGTCGTCCACTTCCTCACCCAGCTCCACGGCGGGAGCCGCTTTCTCCACAGGATTCGCCGGCTCGGGCTTCCGCTCCGGACGCTTTTCCGGAGACTTGGCCTTGGCGGGTTTCGCCGCCTTGGGAGCGTACTTCTGTTTCTGCGGCACTTCGGGGGCGACCTTGGGCGTCTCACGGACCGGCAACTCCTCCGGCTCCGCCTTGACGGCGGCAGGCTCCGGAGCGGTGGGGGCCTGCTCCTGCTCCTCAGGCTCCGTCTCGCCGTAGGTCACACGAATCTTGGCGGGCTGACTGCCCAGACCCAGGAAGCCGGACTTTGCCCGCTCCAGGATCTGCACGGAGACATCGTCCCGCTCCAGTCCCAGCTGACGCAGCGCGTTGGCGATGGCCTCGTCCTCAGTCTTGCCCGTTACATCAATATAACTCATAATGCAGCAAGCTCCTTATTTCTCATCAGTGTCATAGCGGTCAGCCTTATAAGAGCGGCCCCTGGCGTAAGGACGGTCGCCGACACGGCCAGCCTCGGTGGTGCTGGGCTTCTTCGCTCTGGCCTCTTTCGCCTCCTGGGCGGCCTTCCGCTTCTCCTTCAGCGTCTGCTTCTGCTCCACCTGCTGACGCTGCTGCTCCTGACGCTTGCGGCCTTCCTCCTGGCGCCGCTTGCGGTCTTCATCGATCTGGCGCTGACGCTCGTTCTCCTGCTCCTCCAGCTTGGTGTTATAGAACTTGCCGAGGATGGCCTCCTGAATGGCGGAGAAAGCGCTCTGGGCGATCCAGTACACACCCAGTGCGGCGGGCAGGGTAAAGCCGATCCACAGGGACATCAGGGGCATCATCCACATCATCATCTTGTTGGAAGAAGCCGCGGCACCCTCCATAGGCTGACCCTTCATGGTGATCTTCATGGTGAGGACCTGGAAAGCGGCGGAGAGAATGGGAATGAGGATCAGGCCGATGGCGCCCAGCGTGATGCCGGTCTTCAGCATGGCAAAGGCGTCACTGGGGACAGTGGACAGATCCATGCCCAGGAAATGATAATCCACGTTGACCCAGTTGGGGTTCTCCGCGAAGAACTTCTGGACCGCGGGATTGGACGCGTTGTCGGACAGGTGCTTGACGATCTCGATCTGCGCATAGATGCCGTCTCTGACGGTTTCGCCGCTGGTGGTGGTACTCCAGCTCAGACCAATGCTGGTGACCACTTCCTTGGCGGCCTCCAGCACCTTGAGACCGTTGCCCCGGGTGCCGAAGTTCATGAAGTAGACGATGGGTTCCCGGATGATATAATACAGGGCCATCAGGATGGGCAGGGGCAGGAAGCTCCACAGGCAGCCGGACATGGGATTGACGCCCTGTTCGGCATAGAGCTTCTGCATCTCCTCCTGCATCTTCATCTGGTTATTGGCGTATTTCTTCTGGATCTCCTGCATCTTGCCGGACATCCGGCTCATGCGGACCATGCTCTTTTTGGACTTCATCTGGAAGGGGAGCAGGATCAGCTTGATGACCAGAGTAAACAGGATCAGAGACACGCCATAGGACCCGGTGAGACTGTAGAACAGCCGCACCAGAGCCGCAAACGGATAACAGATCCAGTAACCGATTGTTGCCATAAATGTTCTCCTTACGTGTTTCGTTGGGGATCACAACGAAGCCCCTCAAACCGGAGGGGCCATGAGAAAAAGCCATTTCCCTTTCCCACGATAGAAGAAAAGGGAGGGGCCAGGGAACCGCAGGTTCCCGGTTTGATTTGCCCGCGGCAAATCAAAGAATCATAATCATTTTCGCCGCGGCGTGTACGTGGCGAAAATACCGAGACTCCAGCCGCCTTGGGCGGCGTCACCAGTGACCGATGTCACTGGTGGGGGGAATCCAAAGGGGGGACGCAGTCCCCTCTTTGACTCACGGGACCGGGTCATACCCGCCCTTGTGGAACGGGTTGCAGCGCAGGATGCGGCGGAACGCCAGCCAGCCGCCCTTCAGCGCACCGTATTTTTCCAGCGCCTCCAGCGCATACTGGGAGCAGGTGGGCGTAAACCGGCAGCAGGGCGGACGGTACGGCGAGATGGCCGCGCGATAGAACTTGACCAGAGCGATCAGGATCCGTTTCATGGCGTCTCCTTCAAAAGCGACAGCTTTTTCGCAAGACGGAGATAGGCGGCGGTCAGTTCCTGAAAAGAGGCCGTCACCGTCCTGCCCCGGGCCACCACCAGAATGTCGTAGCCCACGGCCAGCTTGTCCCCGTTGAGACGGCAGACCTCCCGCAGGCGGCGCCGGGCCCGGTTCCGTACCACGGCCCCGCCCAGCTTCACCGATACCGTGAAGCCGTAGCGGTTCCGGCCCAGCTTGTTCTTCCGGCAGTAGACCACCATGCAGCGGTCCACCGCGGAGGCGCCCTTCTGGTACATCCGGCGGAACTCATAATTCTCTTTCAGGGTCACCGCCCGTTTCACCAGCCTCGCCTCCGCAGTTCCAGATTTCCAAAATTGTCCGGTGGTTCAGGAAACTCTTTTAGGGACGGAGGAATCCTTACAAATTCCCGCCGTCCCTGATAGAACGATTCCAGTGTTTCCCGCGCTTTTCCGTAAGCCTTAGTAGGACAGACGGGCACGGCCCTTGGCGCGGCGGCGGGCCAGGACCTTACGGCCGTTGGCGGTAGCCATTCTCTTGCGGAAACCGTGGACCTTCTGACCATGCAGCTTCTTGGGCTGATAGGTACGTTTGGTTGCCATGTTGGAAACACCTCCTACTCATATTACGGCCGCCGGACAAGCGGCGGCTCTGCCCGACGGAGACTCGCTCCGCGGCACACAAAACTCAGGCGTCTTTTGGACGCGCCCTCTAGTATACATACATTTTGAAAATGTGTCAATAAAAACTTGAAAAACCTGAAAAATCACGTCCGGCCTGTCAAAAGGTTTCCCATTTTTCCGATCTTTTCCCGTCGGCCACAAAATCTTGTGCGTTTTTTCTTCATTATGACTAAATACAGCTGTTTTTCCCCTCCAAAAACAGGACAAATAATGGAACTTATTTATTAGAATATGTGTTGTCATTTTTCCTGATTTCTGGTATACTTATTTTGTTATATTGCGTTCTACCCCACAGATTTTTACGGGAGAGAGGTGTTTCCTTTTGAATTCCGTTGCAGACATCTGGAACAACGTACTGCAGCAGCTGAAGCGCGACCTGTCCGAAACCACCATTAAGACCTGGTTCGACGAACTGGAGGCCGTGGATTTCCGGGACGGTAAACTATATCTGCACTGTGCCAACGATTTCAAGACCGGCTATATCCGTGATCTGTTCATGAAAAATATCCAGTCCTCGCTGAAGGATCTGTTCTCCACGGACATCGGCGTGGAGATCCTGGACGATGCGGCACTGGCCGCTTTTTCAGGCGCCGAGCCCGCCATGAAACGCGTCGGCGGCCTGGATCTGAACAAGGATCTGACCTTTGAGACCTTCGTGGTGGGTCCCTCCAACAAGATGGCCTACGCCGCCTCCGTCTCCGTGGCGGAGCATCCGGCGGAGCACTACAATCCTCTGTTCATCTACGGCGACTCCGGTCTGGGCAAGACCCATCTGATCTACGCCATCGCCCACGTCATCCGGAAGCGGGAGAAGACCGCCAAGATCGCCTACGTCAAGGGCGACGATCTGACCAACGAACTGGTGGCCGCCATTCAGGCCGGTCCTGCCAAAACCGCCGAAATGCGGGAGAAATACCGCCAGGCGGATCTGCTTCTGGTGGACGACGTGCAGTTCATCGCCGGCAAGAAGCAGACACAGGAGGAGTTCTTCCACACCTTCAACACCCTGTACGAGTCCGGCCGGCAGATCGTGCTGACCTCGGACCGTCCCCCCTCTGAGATGACCCAGCTGGAGGACCGTCTCCGCACCCGGTTTGAGTGGGGCCTGTTGGTGGACGTGGAACCCCCGGATTTTGAGACCCGTCTGGCCATCGTCAAGAGCAAGGCCGCGCTGATGGGCCTCAGTCTGCCCGACAAGATCTCCGCCTATGTGGCGGAGAACGTCACCGCCAACGTCCGACAGCTGGAAGGTACCATCAACAAGATCAAGGCTTACAAGGACCTGCTGGGCAGCGAGACCGACGAGGAGACCGCCGCCCGCGCCATTCAGGACATGCTGAAACGCAGCAATGAGTACATCCCCTCCCCCAGCGTCATCATCGAGTACATCTGCAAGTTCTACAATTTGGACGAGAGCGTCATCCGGGGCCAGCAGCGTGTCCGGGACGCGGTGCAGGCCCGGCAGATCGCCATGTACCTCATCCGCTCCATGACCAACCTGTCTCTGGACGACATCGGCAAGGAGTTCGACAACCGGGACCACACCACGGTGTTGTACTCCATCGACAAGGTGGAAAAGCAGATGAAGAAGGACTCCGCCTTCGCTGAGACGGTGAAGGAGATCAAAACCAACATCAATTCCAAGCGCTGATTTTTCCACAACCGCGGTGGAGAAAGAAAAAGTCGGCTGTGGAAAACCCGCCGCGAAAAATTGCTGTTGATAAGTCCCGCGATTTTTCAACAGAGGCGGTGGATTGAAAAATGCTGAAAAATCAAGGCTCCACGGTGTTTTCCACAAAAAAAATCCCTAGTGCTGCTTTTTCTAAAAAATATTTGCTTCTTTTCTTTTTAGAACAGAAATCTCCTTCCATCATTTGATACAGAGAGGAAGAACTGACCATGATGAAATTCTCCTGCGAAAAAGCCCTCCTCATGAACGCCATCAATGTGGCATCCCGGACAGCGGCACAGAAAAGCTCCATCCCCGCGCTGGAGGGCCTGCTGCTCCGGGCGGACGAGACGCTGACCATCTCCGGCTATAATATGCAGACAGGCATCCGCACCAAGGTGTCCGCCGATGTGGGACAGAGCGGCGAACTGGTACTGAATGCCCGGCTGTTCGGCGACATCGTCCGGAAAATGCCCGACGATATGGTGACTTTCACCGCCGACGACAAGCAGATGGTCCATCTCAGCTGCGGTGACTCGGATTTCGACATTCTGGGCCTGTCCGCCGCCGACTATCCGGAGCTACCGGACGTGGAGGACGACCACGCCGTCTCTTTGCAGCAGCGGACCCTGCGGGATATGATCGAGCAGACCTCCTTCGCCGTGTCCACCAATGAGAGCCGCCCGGTCCACACCGGCACGCTGTTCGAGGTAACGGATCAGGGTCTGACCATGGTGTCTGTGGACGGCTTCCGTCTGGCCATCCGGAAGGAGCCGCTGGACAAGGCCGACGGCGGAACTTTCTCCTTCGTCACTCCCGGCAGCGCCCTGAACGAGGTGCAGAAGATCTGTGAGGACACCGATGATCTGTCAAAAATTACCTTGGGTAAGCGCCACATTCTGTTTGAAGTGGGCGATACCCAGCTGATCTGCCGCCGTCTGGAGGGTGAATTCCTGGATTACAAGAACGCCATTCCCCGGAAAAACCCCATTAAAATCACGGTGGACACCAAGGAGCTGATCAACAGCATCGACCGCGTATCCGTGGTGATCTCCGACAAGCTGAAGAGTCCGGTGAGGTGCATCTTTGACCATGACAAGGTGCTGCTGTCCGCCAAGACAGCCAACGGCGAAGCCAAGGACATCTGCCGCATCGCCGGCGAAGGCAATGGGCTGGAGATCGGCTTCAACAACCGCTATCTTATGGAGGCCCTGCGCTATGCCCCGGCGGACACGGTGACCATTGAGCTGAACACCAGCGTCTCCCCTGCCATCATTGTTCCCACAGAGGGTGTGGAAAACTTCCTCTACATGGTGCTGCCCGTCCGTCTGAAGGCCGGGGAGTGAGATGAGCGGCGGCTGGAAAGCACGCCTGCGCACGGCCGCAAAGGCCCTGCTGGCGCTGGGCGGCATCCTGCTGGGCGTTTGCTGGATCTATGCTTCTAACAGGTATCCCGCGTATTTTGGATCGATCAGGGGGCGCCGGTCTCTCCTGGACGACGCGCTCACGCTGCTGACTCTCGTGAAAAACGAGCCATCCAGCGCGGTGCTGCTGGGGATCGCCCTGTCTCTCCTGCTTTTGGGCCTGCTATTCTATTGGATCGGCAGAGAGCAGTAACTCTCTGCCAGGGAGCGGAATATGAAAACCATCACCATTCATACGGAATTTATCAAATTACAGGATCTTCTGAAGCTGGCAAACGCCGTCGGCTCCGGCGGCGAGGCCAAGGAGCGCATCCAGGCAGGCGAGGCCGCCGTCAACGGAGAGGTCTGCGCCATGCGGGGAAAGAAGCTCCGGCCCGGCGACGTGGTGTCCTTCGACGGCCAGCAGTACGCCATCGCCTATGCGGGTCAATGAGCTGACGCTGCGGGACTTCCGGAATTACCAGGAGCAGACGGTGTCCTTTGATCCGCGCTGCAACGTCATCTTCGGCGAGAACGCCGAGGGAAAGACCAATCTGCTGGAGGCCGTGGTCTATCTGGCCTGCGGAAAATCCCCCCGGGCCCGGCGGGATCAGGAGCTGATCCGGTTTGAGGCGGACAGCGCCAGTCTGACGGGGAACGTCTTTTCCAGAGAGCGGGACTTTCAGATCCGGGCGGACCTCTTTCGGGGCCGCCGGCGGAAGCTGACAGTCAACGGCGTGGCGGCCAAAAGCGCCGCGGCGCTGAATCAGGTGTATCAGACGGTGTTTTTCTGCCCCGACGACCTGTACCTCATCCGGGAGGGCGCCGCCGCCCGGCGGAAATTCATGGACACGGCCCTGTGCCAGCTGCGGCCCCGGTATGCGGCGGCGCTGGCGGAGTACAACCGGGCCTATGAGCACAAGACCCGCATTCTCCGGGACTGGGAGGAGCATCCGGCCTTGCTGGACACGCTGCCGGAATTCAATGAACAGATGATCCGCTATGGAGCGGTGCTGATCCACTACCGCGCTCAATATGCCCGGCGGCTGGCGGAGTACGCCGCTGCCAACCATCTGGAGTGTTCCGGAGGCCGGGAGAGACTGGACATCGCCTATCAGACCGTTTCGGCGGTGACAGACCCCATGGCGGAGCAGGGACAGGTGGCGGAGCAGCTGCGCTCCCATATGAATGCCCACGCCGAGGCGGAACGGGCCTCCCGTCTTTGTCTCTCCGGACCCCACAAGGATGATCTGCTGGTGCGGATCAACGATCAGGAGGCCAAGACCTACTCCTCCCAGGGACAGACCCGGACGGCGGCGCTGTCCATGAAACTGGCGGAGCGGGAAATATTGAAAAACACCTCCGGAGAATATCCGGTGCTGCTGTTGGACGACGTCCTCAGCGAGCTGGACCCCCGCCGCCAGGAATTCGTCCTGAACCGCATTGCGGGCGGGCAGGTGTTTATTACGTGCTGCGAGGATGACCGGCTGCCGCAGCTTTTGGGCGGAAAAGTGTTTCACGTGAAGCAGGGCGCCATTGGATGATTACCGGTGGCGGCTGCTTACGAAAAGGAGAAAATCGATGTTTCATGTCTTACTGGGCCTGCCGGTGCTGGCGGCGTTCGGCGCCGTGGCAGGCGTTGTGCTGTTCCTGATGGGCCTGATCCTGGCGTTTGCCTTCTTCGGCCAGCTGCTGCTGGGACTGTTCTGCAGGACCATCCGCTGGCTGCTGTACATCCCTGTCATTCTGGGCGCGGCGGGACTTGTCCTGTGTCTGGTGGCGGGACTGCCACTGTCGCTGACGGTGATTTTGCTGTTCTGGGCGGTGTACGGCGTTCTGGCTCTGTGCGGCTGGGGAATCTCCCGGCTGCTGCTGGGACTGTGGCATCTCATTATGGGAAAGTGAGGATCGCTCATGTACCTGCACCTGGGCCAAAACGAGATCGTGCCGGACCGGCGGATCATCGGCATCTTTGATCTGGACAAATGCAGCTACGGCAAGCGCACCCGGGAGTATCTGGCCGCCGCCGAGAAAGAGGGCGTGGTGCTGGATATCTCCGGCGACATTCCCAAGTCCTTCGTGGTGTGCGATCACCCCTACCATCCCCAGATCGTGTATCTGTCCCAGCTGAACACGGCCACGCTCCAGAAGCGGGCGGAGAGCCGGAAGCTGGAATTGTAAAGAGAAATCGGCATTTCAACTGTTTTAGGGCAGGGAGAAGCGGGCCGGAACTGGTTCAGGCCCGGCTCTCTTTGCCCCGGAACCGGAAAGGAGTACTTTCATGGCAGAAATCGAAAATCGGAATCCAACCGCTGTGGACGCGGAGAACGAATACGACGCGTCGGAAATTCAGGTCCTGGAGGGCCTGGAGGCCGTCCGCAAGCGTCCCGGAATGTATATTGGTTCCACCTCCGTCTCAGGTCTCCACCATCTGGTGTATGAGATCGTGGACAACTCCATCGACGAGGCCCTGGCGGGCTACTGCACGGAGATCACGGTGGAGATCAACGAGGAGGACACCATTACCGTCACCGACAACGGCCGCGGCATCCCTGTGGACATCCAGGCCCAGACGGGCCGCCCTGCCCTGGAGGTGGTGTACACCGTGCTTCACGCCGGCGGAAAATTCGGCGGAGGCGGCTACAAGGTCTCCGGCGGCCTCCACGGCGTGGGAGCCAGCGTGGTGAACGCATTGTCCGAGTGGCTGGTGGTGCAGGTCCATAAGGACGGGAACATCTATGAGATGCGCTTCGCCCGGGGCAACATCACCCAGGAGATGAAGATCGTCGGCACCACGGACCGCACCGGTACCACCGTCACCTTCAAGCCGGACCCGGAGATGTTTGAGGATACGGTCTACAGCTACGATACCCTCCATACCCGGATGCGGGAGGAGGCGTTCCTGAACGCGGGATTGAAGATCCGTATCCAGGACCACCGTCCCGGTCAGGAGCAGGAGGACGAAATGTGCTATGCCGGCGGCATCAACGAGTTCGTCACCTGGCTGAACACCAACAAGGACCCCCTCCACGAGCAGGTCATCTACATGCGGGGCGTGAAGGACGACTCTGTGGCGGAGGTGGCCCTGCAGTACAACTCCAGCTATAACGAGACCATCCTCTCCTTCGCCAATAACGTCCACACTCCAGAGGGCGGCATGCATGAGGAGGGCTTCAAGCGGGCTCTCACCAGCGTACTGAACGCCTACGGCCACAAAATCAAAATGCTGAAGGACGACGAAAAGGTCTCCGGCGACGACTGCCGGGAGGGTCTCACCGCTGTCATCTCCGTGAAGCTGACGGACGCCCAGTTCGAGGGCCAGACCAAGACCAAGCTGGGCAACAGCGAGATACGGACGCTGGTGAATAATATCGTGTCCAGCAAGCTGGAGATCTTTCTGGAGGAGAATCCCCAGGTGGGCCGGATGATCCTGGACAAGGCCCTGATGGCCAACCGTGCCAGAGAGGCGGCCCGGAAGGCCCGGGAGAACATCCGCCGGAAGACGGCTCTAGGCGGAGCCGCCATGCCGGACAAGCTGCGGGACTGCAACGAGAACAATCCGGAGCTGACGGAGATCTATATCGTCGAGGGCGACTCCGCAGGTGGCTCCGCCACCCAGGGCCGGGACTCCCGGTTCCAGGCCATCCTGCCGCTGTGGGGCAAGATGCTGAACGTGGAGAAGGTCCGGGAGGAAAAGGTCTACGGCAACGACAAGCTCCAGCCTGTCATCACGGCGCTGGGCGCCGGTCTGGGTGAGGACTTCGACGTCAACAAACTCCGGTATCACAAGATCATCATCATGGCCGATGCCGATGTGGACGGCGCCCATATCCGCACGCTGCTGCTGACCTTCTTCTTCCGGTATATGCGGCCCCTTATTGAGCACGGCTACGTCTACTCCGCTGTGCCGCCGCTGTACAAGCTGACCCGGGGCAAGACCACCCGCGTGGCCTTCTCCGACGAGGAGCGGGACGCCGTGTCCGCGGAGATGCGGGGCGGCAATCCCAATGTGAAGATCGACATCAGCCGGTTCAAGGGCCTGGGCGAGATGAACCCCCACGAGCTGTGGGAGACCACCATGGACCCGGAGAAGCGGACCCTGCGGCGCATCACTCTGGACGACGCCGTGGCCGCCGACGCCACCTTCACCGTCCTCATGGGCGAAAAGGTGGAGCCGCGAAAAGCGTTCATCGAGAAGAATGCCAAGTACGCCGTGAACCTGGATTACTGACAAAAATCGACCTCTAAAGAGGAGGAAAACTACCAATGTCTAAAAAACCCCAATACGACCCCGAGGAGATCCGGTATCCGGACCAGAAGATCGTCAACTCTCCTCTGGTGCCGGAGATGGAGAAATCCTATATTGAATACGCCATGAGCGTCATCGTGGGCCGGGCCCTGCCGGATGTGCGGGACGGCCTGAAGCCCGTCCACCGGCGCATCCTCTACGCCATGTACGAGGACAACCTGACCTCTGACCGGCCTTTCAAAAAGTCCGCCACCTGCGTGGGCGACGTGCTGGGCCGGTACCACCCCCACGGCGACGCCTCCGTCTACGACGCCCTGGTCCGTCTGGCCCAGGACTTCTCCATGCGCTA
>Ga0129314_1001365_pt1 | contig 17339 bp, 10 predicted proteins | sample O1111metagenome_FD_94431 | JGI IMG/M metagenome (GOLD analysis project Ga0129314, IMG submission 94431) | Orangutan individual fecal microbial communities from fecal samples from Wisconsin, USA - O1111 metagenome | ecosystem: Host-associated > Mammals > Digestive system > Large intestine > Fecal... | reverse complement strand
GTTTCTAGTCAATTCCATTATACCAAACGGAACAGGTTTATGCCTTTTTTATTGGCTGAAATATTGAATTTTCAAGGTTCAACACACCGTATCGGTGTGGGAAGTTTTAGTTAGTTATGTAATAGGGTGAAAACAGCGAGAAACCATCGTGTGCAGTGCATGCCGCATGGAAAACCACATCACACCCCTTCATATACTCTGTCATCTTCTCAAGATTGTCACAATCTTCCTCATAAAATTCCACTTGTGGATTTACATTATCTAATGTACCGCCCACAAGATTATCCACACCAACAACATCCTCCCCGTTCGCAATAAGTTTATCAGCCAAATGGCTTCCCATAAACCCAGCAACACCAGTTATAAAAACTCTCATTTTAATTCCCTCTTATCTAAAATGTGGTTCAAAATCAATCTTGTATTCTTTATCTAACATTCTTTTTTTGCGAAGAATTGCTGGATTTCCATAGTAGATTCCGCCTTTTTCTGCAACACCTTTAAAACAACTGTTTGCTCCAATTACTGAAAACTCGTTCAGAATAGATCCATCTAATATCATAGCATTAGCTGCTATCCATACATTGTTTTTTATAATTATAGGGTTCGTTATATATTCAAAAAAATCAGAATCTGTCTTGTGTGTGCATGAATATATTTTGGTAAATGCAGAAATGGAAACATCATTTTTGATTGTAATCCCCCCGCTACCATCAAGTACACAATGATCATTGATAACACTTCTACATCCTATTGTTATACCTTTTGGACTTATTATTACAGTATTTATTCCAATTCTTGCCTTAGGTCCAATTTTCATCCCGCTGCATTTATAAAAAAAATTTCTAATAGTCCATGAAGGAATTGAACTTACTATCTGATTCAAAAAGATATATTGCAAATCCTTTTTAAAAAACGCCCAATCCATTTTCTTGCACCTTTTATTCAATCTCAATACTGTCTCCATGTTTTGCTTTTCTTGCAACTTTAAATAATTTTCCATCCTTTTTCTTAACCTGGACACTTCGATTGTCTTTTCTGCTACAGATTTCCAAGCCTATTTGTCCTTTTTCAATATATGGATGTCGTAATATTCTGGCGGTTGCACGATTGCACTCGTTTTTTACAAATGCCATATAGGAGTATTTTTCATCTTCATATGGAACATCTGCATCTTTCAGCATTTTGTGTGTTTTACTTCTCTGAACTCTACAAGTAAAATGACACCAATCATCTTCTGCTAAACGACATTCATTTTCATGCGGGCAAGGTGCTACTATATGTGCACCTTTTGATAATAGATAGTCGCGAGTATCTTTTAAAACTGAAAAACCAGCTGGCGTGCCAGGCTCAACAATCAAGAGCATCTCATTTGTCGCAGCCCAAAGATTATCAAGAACAAATTGGCGATCCTTTTTCGCCATCTCATTCATAACATATGATGAAATCACAATATCCGCAGATGTTGTTATCTTCGAAGATGTCAAGTCTGAACTAATCCATCTAGCTGAAGAGAGAACAGGCTCGCCTTCTTTCATCAATGCTTCACCAACTCTTCTCATAGCACCTTCTCGTTCAATACAAGTGATTCGTTCCAACGGCAATTGAGCCTGTGCCGCCCATGTGGCAGCTCCACTTCCCGCACCAACATCTAAAAGAGTTTTTATTTCTCCGTTAAAATATTCTAAAGAATAACTCAGTGCATCTGAAACAGCACCATATGTTGCTGGCATACGAACGAGTGCATATACTGCAGCTTCAATATCTTTAGACAACAATACCTTTCCAGCACCGCTTTCATTTCTGTATCTATCACTTAAATCTTGAGCTATTTTTTTTAACTGTGCTTGTTTATATCCAACAACTAATTTTTCTGATGCAGTTTTAAGCGCAATAGGTAAATCCATTATATTCTCCTTTGTTAATGTTTTAATAACTAAAACTTCCCACACCGATACGGTGTGTTGAACCTTGAAAATTCAATATTTCAGCCAATAAAAAAGGCATAAACCTGTTCCGTTTGGTATAATGGAATTGACTAGAAACCATTTTTACAAAGGAGATTTATGCCATGTCCAGTATACCACAAAACCATTTCGATGAGAACGACTTAATTGACTGTGTTCAGAGATTTTTTTCCAAACATCATGTTGGCAATCTTCTTGCCAGATGTAATGGGATGAAAGAAAAAGGTGTTTCACCTGTTTCTCTGCTTCGTTACAAACTCAGCAACATTTTTGTCGGAAGGAGTATGTATATGCAGCAACGGACTGGCTCTTTTAAGGAAGATTTTTCAAAGAACACTTTTTATCGTTTCCTTAATTCGGTAAAAACAAACTGGCTCCGTTTTACTTCTCTTCTTGCTGCTGATATCGTAAATAATGATCTCAAAGATCTAACGGATGATAACAGGAAAAATGTTTTCATCATTGATGACAGCCTTTTTAATCGTACCAGCTGCAAGAAAACAGAACTGGCATCAAAGGTTTTCGACCACACCGATATGCATTTCAAAAAAGGTTTTCGGATGCTTACCTTAAGCTGGAGTGATGGAAATACACTGATTCCGGTAAACAGCTGCCTGTTAGCATCTGCAAAAGATACAAATATCATCGGTCCAGTAAAGGACTTTGATAACAGAACCATTGCAGGGAAAAGACGCAAGCTTGCTCAGACAAAAGCGCCAGAAGCAATGATGACCCTGTTGGATACTGCCATCAGTGCAGGACTGAAAGCTGATTATGTCCTTTTTGATTCCTGGTTTTCCAACCCGGCACAGATCACAGCCATCCATTCAAAAGATATGGATGTGATTGCTATGATTAAGAAAAGCAGCCGTATCAAATATTCATACTGTGGTGAGCAGTTGAATATCAAAGAGATCTATTCCCGGAACAAAAAACGCCGTGGCAGATCAAAGTATCTGCTTTCTGTTGACGTTATGGTAGGAAAGGAGAATCCTATTCCAGCGAAAATCGTTTGCGTAAGGAACAAAGCGAATCGCAAGGACTGGCTTGCTTTTATCTGTACAGATACGACCCTTTCCGAAGAAGAGATTATCCGTATTTATGGAAAGCGCTGGCAGATTGAGGTTTTCTTCAAAACCTGCAAATCTATGCTGAATCTGATTGGAGAATGCCATAGTTTATCCTATGATGCACTGACGGCCCACGTGGCCATTGTATTTACCAGATATATGTTACTTGCAATGGAGCAGCGTCAAAATGAAGATCAGAGAACTCTTGGCGAGTTGTTCTTCTTCCTTGTTGATGAAATGGCAGACATTACTTTTAGCAGATCACTTGGCATCCTGATGGATGCCTTAATGGCAAGCTTTCAGGAAATCTTAAAGCTCAGCGATGAGCAATTGACAGCTTTTACTGCTGATTTCGAAGCAAGACTACCGAAATATCTGCGTAATGCACTCCATCCAGAGGCTGTGGTGGCATAAATCGCTATTTTGTTAGCTGAAGTATTGAATTTTCAAGGTGCGAAGCCCATTTTAGGTATGGGAAGTCTTAGTATTTAATTATAGCAGAAAATCGTGATTATTTCTACATGTTCAATAATAGATACGGCAGCGGAACACGCGGCTCCGCTGCCCATGGGGTGTATTGTCCTTATTTCAAGGTGGACAGTTTGGTGAGAATATCGTTCAGACGGGCAGTGGTTTCTTTCTGAAACCCCAGTATTTCCTCCAGATCGGTATCGTAGATGCGCCCGGTATCATGCAGATGTCTGGCAATCTGATTGATATTGGCATTTGCTCGCCTGAGCAGATGCAGCATCTCCCGAATCTCCGGCATATCCAGCCTGATGACCATGCCGTCAATGGCCATCTTCCGCAGGAAGGCGCTGAGGTTCGTACTGCCCGACAGCGCCATGTTCTTTTGAATCAGGTCATATTCCTCCTGCGTTGCCCAGAAGTGCATACTGATATCTCTGGTATCTGCCATAATCAGAGCTCCTGCGCTTTCTCTCTGCCGGGTTTCGGCGCGGTGTCCGGCAGGGGCTTCTGGAGCTTTTCCAGAACAGACGGCTTTTTCTCTCTGGGCGCTTTCTCCAGTTCCTTTCGGAAATGGGTAATGAACAGATCCGTCAGACCGGTGTGCGGCCTGTCCACCACGAAATAACAGTTGCGGTCTCCGCCCCAGGAATCGGGATTCGGCACGACCGGCACGGTCTGCGCCCACTCGCGGTTGGCACGGCTGATGCGTCCGTCCCAATCCTTATACTGCACGGTATTGGCCAGCACATACTGGATTCTCTCCATGCTGAATTCCGCACTGACCGCATCAAACACTGCCTGAGAATTCAGACGGTTGTTGCCGTAATTCTCGGAAATGGCTTCCTCAATCGCCTCCTTGCAGGCGATATTGGCCTGATAGGATTCTCTGTACAGCGACAGTTCTCCATGCTCACGGGCATAGGCTGCATCATGCCGGTATAACGGCGTATCCGTTGCGATTTTCTTTTCCATGTTCATCGAACCTCCTTCTCGGTTTCATTCTGTTTGGGATGACTGTCCCGCTGCGGCAGCGGGGCATGGAGTTTTGCCAGCACCGACGGCCTTTCGGATTTTGTACTGACCGCAGGGTGCACCTCCGGCTCGCTGTCTGCAATCTCGGCCATTGCCTCCATCGGCGTCCTGTCATCGATATTCAGTTCAATGTTCAGCTGCGCCAGACGGGCAGATTTCTCCTTCAGCTCCTGCTCCTGCGGAAAGGGCTTGCCCAGTTCCGCTTTGGCGGTCTCCATCTGCGCATAAAGGGAATCCAGCTTTTCCTGGACACGGGCAAGGCGCGTTTCCATGCCGGCAAGGGCATTGTCGATGCGGATGAGATTGCCTCTGGGGTCTTTGCCCAGCTCCACACGATGGGACATTTTCCCCTTGAGGGTCAGCACATACTGCTTGCCGAAATCCTCCAGCGTCAGAGACATCTGAAAGCCCCGGTAGCTGCCGATGGGCACCGGCTCCAGCCCCTTGACTTCCTTCATGGCATCAACCAACGCCGCACCGGCGTTTTCCTTATCGGTCAGAACATCGCCCCGCACTGTCATACCGGCAAAGCCGTCCTGCGGATGGGGGTGTTCTGCCAGTGTCTGCATATCTGCCTGAAACCCTGCGATGAATCCCTTGTTCTGTTCAATCTGTTCCGGGAAGTGGCGGAGAATGTTGTCCTCCAGCCGGTACTGCTGGCTCTGGTGGTTGGCCTTCATCAGCTTCAGCCGTGCCACGTCCACATCCAGATCCATCTTCTCCTTGATGCGCTCGTCACCGGCGCAGAGTGCCTTGATCTCAGCATAAGACAGAGCGGCTTCATCAATGTCCTCACAGCTTCTTACGGGGCTTTTGCTCGTCATAATCTGCGAAATGAACTTCTGCTTGTTTTCAAGCGTCTGCCAGAGATAAGCGTCAAAGGTGGCCTCCGTCACATAGCGGAAAATATGGACTTGCTTGTTCCTGTTTCCCTGACGGATGATTCGGCCGGAGCGCTGTTCCAGATCGCCCGGCCGCCACGGCGCGTCCAGGTCATGAAGCGCCACAAGCCGGTCCTGCACGTTCATACCGGCCCCCATTTTGAAGGTGCTGCCCATCAGCACACGCACCTGACCGGAGCGGACTTTAGCAAACAGCTCTTTTTTCCGTGCTTCGGTATTGGCCTCATGGATAAAAGCAATCTGCTCCCTGGGAATGCCTCTTGCTACCAGTTTCTCCCGGATATCATCATAGACGGTAAACTCCGGTTCCGGAGGAGCGTCCTTAACAGCGCCTGCGACAGCATGAAGCTCCGGATTATCCAGATTACCGCCGACTGCCTTGGCCGCTTTCGCTGCTGGCGCACCGGTTTTGGGTGTGCTCAAATCGCAAAACACCAACTGGGTCAGTCTGTCTGCCTGACCTTCGTCCCAGATGCGGTAGATGTTATCCACGCACATGTTGACCTTGCTGGACGGGTCATCCGGCAGATCGGGATTGATGATACGCTGGTCGAGTCCCAGCTTTCTGCCGTCCGTGGTGATGCGGAGCATATTGTCCACGCTGGCATCCACCGCACCGGCATGGACTTTGGCAGCGCGCTCGGACAGCTCCTGCACCATCGCCTGCTGAATCTCTGTCGGCTGTGCCACCACATTGTGATAGACTGCCTCCGGAACCGGAAGGTGGAGCTGGTCGGATGTCTTGATGTCGGCCACTTCTTTGAACAGTGTCATCAGCTCCGGCAGGTTGAAGAACTTGGCAAACCTTGTCCGCGCACGGTAGCCGGTGCCCTCCGGAGCCAGCTCAATCGCCGTCGTGGTTTCACCGAAGGTGGAGGCCCAGCAGTCAAAATGCGCCAGCCCTTTTTTCTGGAGCGTGTCATGCTGGAGATAGCGCATCATGGTGTAAAGCTCAGTCATGGAGTTGCTGACGGGCGTACCCGTTGCGAACACCACGCCCTTACCTCCGGTCAGCTCATCGATGTAGCGACATTTCAGCAGCATATCGGAGGATTTCTGTGCATCCGTAGTCGAGAGTCCGGCCACATTTCGCATCTTCGTATAAAGAAACAGGTTCTTGAAGGCGTGCGCCTCGTCCACATAGAGCCGGTCAACGCCCAGTTCCTCAAAGGTAACGACATCATCCTTTCTTCCGGATTCCAGCAGTTTTTTCAGCTTGGTTTCCAGTCCTTTCTTCGTGCGCTCCATGGATTTGATGGTAAAACGCTCCGCACGGCTGTTCTTCAGTTCTTCAATGCCCTCGGTGACTTCCTCAATCTGTTCCCGCAGAAGCCGCTCCTGCCGTTCCATGGAAACGGGAATCCGCTCAAACTGACTGTGCCCGATGATAATGGCATCGTAATCGCCGGTAGCGATGCGGGCGCAGAACTTTTTGCGGTTTTTCGGCTCAAAGTCCTTTTTCGTTGCCGCCAGAATGTTGGCGGACGGGTACAGCCTCAGAAACTCCGAAGCCCACTGCTCGGTCAGATGATTCGGAACCACAAACATCGGCTTGTGGCAAAGTCCCAGACGCTTGCTCTCCATGGCGGCAGCGACCATCTCGAAGGTCTTGCCTGCGCCTACCTCGTGTGCAAGCAGCGTATTTCCGCCATAGAGAATGTGTGCGACAGCGTTCAGCTGATGTTCCCGCAGATGAATTTCCGGGTTCATGCCGCTGAAGGTGATATGGGAGCCATCATATTCGCGCGGCCGGTTGGAATTGAACAGCTCGTTGTAGCGCGTCACAAGCTCCTGCCGTCTGTCCGGGTCTTTCCATATCCACTCGGAAAAGGCGTCCTTGATGGCCTGCTGTTTCTGCTGGGCAAGGGTCGTTTCTTTGGAATTGAGAACCCGGCGCTCCTTGCCGTCCGGGTCGGTCACGGTGTCATAGATGCGCACATCGCGCAGGTTCAGCGTGTCCTCCAGAATCCGGTAGGCGTTGGCGCGCTCCGTGCCGTAGGTCATATAGGCGTTTACGTCGTTGTAGGACGGCTGGGATTTTCCGCTGATGCTCCACTCCGCAGTGAACGGTGAGAAATGCACCTGAATACTCCGGCGCAGGTAATACGGCGGCTCAAAGGTTTCCTCCATGAACTGCTGGATGTATTTCTGGTCGATCCAGGTTGCGCCCAGGCGCACTTCAATTTCAGAAGCGTCCAGATCCTTCGGCTGGGAAGAACGGAGCGCCTCCACATTGGGCAGATAGGCCGGATCAGCAGACGCTGCCTGTTCCGCTTCCCGCAGCTTCTGGCGCACATTGCCGGAAAGATACTCATCGGCAGTCTGCCACTCGTTTTTCACCGGGTCACGGAAGATCACGCCCTGCAGGCCGTCAATCAGCGCTGACTCGTCCATGCCGGTCAGCTGCTGCATATACTCAAGATCGACGCAGGCTTTTTCCGAGATGGACAGTGCCAGTGCTTCGGACGGGGTATCCACGGATGTCACGACCTCATGGGGTTTGATGGTGCGCTTGGTGAAGATGTCTGCTTTGCGCTTCAGCTGCTTTTCCTCGTCCAGTTCCTCCAGCGTACACAGCAGGTAGTAGGAGCTGTCGTCCTGAAATGCCAGCGCATTGGCGCGACTGTTGATAAGGCCGTATTTTGCGGTAAAGCTGTCGTAGAGCGTGTTCAGCTCTGCCTGGGCCTGCCGGATTGCGCTGTCCGGAGTCATGGCGTCCATCTGGAGATCGATCAGGTGGTGCAGACAGTCGCGCAGTCCCACAAGCCCCCTGACGCGCTCCGATGCGGTCGCGTTCAGCGCCGGCCGGCTCATCAGGCTGTTCTGCCGGTAGTAGACTTCTCCGTCCACAACGGTATAGCTGTAGTTTTTGACATTCGGGTCTGCGGGAATGCTGTCCGAAAGTGCCTCGTCATCGCCGAGCTCCGGCAGCTCTGCCGCCTGATAGGTGCCGCGGATGTATTTCACCGCATCGTGAAGCTGATCTGCAAGTTCCAGTCCTTCGATGGGTTCTACGGTGAAATCCTGTCTGCCATACTGGGTGCTCTCGGAGGACTGCCGTCCCAGAATCATCTCCGGATGTTCCACAAAGTAGCTGTTGATGGCAAAGCCGTCCTCATTCCGCCCCAGATGTACCCAGTCCGGTTCAATCTCGATGGGACAGTCCCGCTTCTGGAGGAAGATGATATCGGAGACGACATCCGTGCCCGCATTGGCTTTGAAGGCGTTATTGGGAAGACGGATTGCGCCCAGCAGCTCTGCCCGCTGCGCAATGTATCTGCGGACTTCCGGGGACTGCTTGTCCATGGTGTAGCGGCTGGTGACGAAGGCGATCACGCCACCGGGGCGCACCTGATCGAGTGTCTTGGCAAAGAAATAGTCATGAATGGAAAAACCGAGCCTGTTGTAAGCCCGGTCATTGACCTGATACTGCCCAAACGGCACGTTGCCGATGGCAACATCATAAAAATCCCGTCTGTCGGTGGTTTCAAATCCAGCCACGGTAATGTCTGCCCTGGGGTAAAGCTGCTTTGCGATCCGCCCGGTGATGCTGTCCAGTTCCACACCGTAGAGCCTGCTGTTCTGCATGGATTCGGGCAGACAGCCGAAGAAGTTCCCGACGCCCATGCTGGGCTCCAGAATGTTGCCCGATTCAAAGCCCATGTTTTCCAGTGCCTCATACATGGCATGAATGACGGTGGGACTGGTATAGTGAGCATTCAGCGTGGAGGCTCTTGCCGCCTCGTATTCCTCCGGTGTGAGAAGCTCCTTCAGTTCCGCATATTCCGCGCGCCAGTTTTCCTTATCAGGGTCAAAGGCGTCTGCCAGACCGCCCCAGCCCACATACCGGGAGAGCACTTCCTGCTGCTCCGAGGTAGCCTGAAGTCCCTCGGCTTCTAGCTGTTTCAGCAGCCGGATGGCGCTGATGTTTGCCTGATACTTGGTCTTGGCACCACCTGCTCCCAGGTCAGAATCCGTGATGCGGAAGTTCTGCGCGTTCCTGTGGGTCTGCGCCCTGTATTCTTCGTACATTGCCTGTTCTGCCGCACCGGTGTTGGGAAATGTCTGCCACTCGCCGCCGATCTGTACGGAAACCGGATTTGCATTGATAGCATCATCTGTGCTGACCTCCGGTTCGGGTGGCGTATGCTCCGGCTCTGTGCGCAGCCGTTCTGTAACAATATCGTAGGGAAGGCCGGTCTGCTCGCCGGGGTAAACCTTATCCGTTTCTGTTGAATACACGACCTCATCCGCGTTGTCCGGCAGCGCATCCAGCATATCCTGTACTTCCCGGTAGTGCTGGGAGGAGAAGCTGATGGTTCGTCTGTTGTACCCGGCATTGGCAACCAGGTAGTCAATACCCGCCGCATCCAGCTGCGGGCGCATAATGGCAAGCTCCGCCTCGGTCAGTTCGGCTTCCAGATTCACCTGGGGCACCGTCGTCTTTTCCGGGAAGAGAATCCCGCGCACGGTCTCAACCGGTTCATTGCGGAAGATAGGAAATCCGGTTCCGTCCTGGAATGTGATATCCCGCAGGGAGGCGCGGCCATCCCTGACCTCCTCCACCGCAAAGCGTCTGCCGTCCAGCGTCAGCTCCGCACCGATCAGGTCGTTATCGTCCTGAAAATGGGGTACAGACTCCATTTCCGCAGGCTCTGCCTTCTCCGGCGAAGCGATACCCGGCTGCACATCTGCCGCATCGTTTTCCTCGGTCTGCGCCTCGTATTTGGAGCGCTCCACATACTCCCATTCGGCAGCTTCCCGCTGGGCAATTTTCTCTTTCAGTTCGAGCAGATAGTTCTCTGCCACCCACTCGGAATCGAAGTCGGCCATCACGCCGTCCTCGTCCACATAAAGGCCGTCATGCAGATCATCCCAGATGCCGTAGCCCTCGTCCGTTTCAATGACTGTGAAGCGTTCATAGGGTGCGACCGCACTCTGCACAGCAATCTGTTCCGCCTGTGCCAGCATCCGGTCGGCCTCGGTAAAGAAGCGTCCGTCATTCACCAGAATCCCCAGCTGACGCTGCACTTTTGCCCACGGCAGTTCCAGCGTTCCATAGTCGGTGACAATGGAAAAGGTATCCGCACCGCCGAACTCATCTTTCAGCCATGCGGCAGCTCCGCGCTCCCGTCCATGTGCCAGCATGTAGTCGTTGACACGGGATTTGCTTTCAAAGCTACCGTTCCAGCGAATCAGGGCATCGCTGATTTCATCGGCCGTGACAGGCTTCGGTGCAGCCGCCGGTTCAGTTCCCAATATGGGTTCTTTCCCCGCAGGAGGCACAGAAAAAACAGATGCATCCTGAGTTGCCGAGACGGTCATCTCGGAGATGTCCGCAAACCGCTGAATCTGTTCCTTTATCGCATCCGGCAGACTGTCATCATAGAATTTTACCTTCCTGTCCGAGTCAATATGGGCGATGGTCTTGTAATCACCGTGTTCGGTCTCTTTCCGGTTCCAGACCGTCACGCTGTTCCCCATAGCGCCGTATCCGATGTCGTAGCGGGACATGTCATTCTCCTGTGCAAATGCCCGTAAGGTATAAACGCTACGCTCTTTGCTGCCCTCCGGGGCTGCGGATATGGTCACATCAAAGTGCGCCCGCAGCTGCTCCACATACCCATCGAGAGCATGGGACGGTACGCCGCACATTTCCACATGACCCACACCGGGGATGTTCCGGGTGGTCAGGCGAATGTCCAGCAGGTCGGCGGCTTGCCTTGCATCCTCGCCATACAGTTCAAAGAAATCGCCCACCTGGAACAGCACCATATCGTCAGGATGGTCGTGCTTTACCTCGTTATAGGTGTTGTAGATGGAATTGCGCCGCAGGTTCTGCTGATACAACTCCTGTTCCTTCGGAGTCAGATACCGGTCTTTCCGGATCAGGGAATCCACACGCTCGGCAACCTTCGTCCAGTTCAGCTCCACAGGGGCACATCCGCCTTTGGTCAGCCGGATACCCTTGGCACTGTGATCTTCGGAGGAATGGTCTGCTCCGGACAGCGCGTGGGAGCGTCCGCCGATCCCGTATTCCTGCTTCAGAAAATCCGCTTTCTCCTTCATGGGGTGGTCTGCGGTAAAATAGGCGTAGATTCTGCCCTTGCCGCCCTCCACAGAGCTGCCGCCTGCAAGCGCTTCGCTGATTTCATCCTCCGTGATAAAGCCCTGCGGTTCTGCAAGCTCGGCAGGCCCGTCCGGATATCCCCGGCGCTCGGCAGAGATGTCTCTGACTCCCTGCCACAGCTCGTCCATCCGGTGATAATGAAAGCGCAGAAGTTCTCTGTTTTCCGCGTAGTCATTCAGAAATGCCAGAAATTCGCCGCGAAGCGTATCGGCAAAAGCGTTGTCCTCCATCTTCTCCGCAAGCGCTGCGGTGGCGTCCGGATAACCGGCAGGAAGGTCGTCCATAGTGGAGAAGTAGCCCACCTGGGTCGCTTCCTCACTCAGGTCATGCTTCAGATAGAGCAGGCTCTGCGCCAGTTCGGAACGGACACGCCCGCCGGCCTCGGCAAGCTCCACATTGGAAGCAAAGCTGCCTTCTTCCAACAGCTGGCCGATTCTTTCCGCCGCAGTTTCCCATGCGACGACCTGAGAATCAGCAGCATATCTGGCCTCACGGCCTTTGTGCAGATGAATGCCGTCCCCGTCGTACCACGCGGCATAATCGCCGTGTTCACCCCGGACGCCGTAGCCGCCATGGAATTCCCTTTGCAGCAGCGCCGCGATTTCCTCTATCGGTTTTTGCTTCTGAAACGCATCTGCGATATGTTCTCTGGCATGGCTTATGTTGCTGCCGAAACGGAGCATATCGTCGATTTCCGACTGGGAAAAAGAAAAAGCGGACAGCACTTCGGTTGTGCGATCCGCTTCATCAATTTGGGATATCTGCTCCTGTTCCGAGAGGAAAAGGTTCATGGAGAGCTGTTCAAACTCTGCCACGGCAGGATATCCGCTATTCAGTTCTTCCGGAGATTCCGGCTCACCGGCTGTTAATTGTACACCAGCTCGTTCAGAATGATCTCCTCGGCCTGTGCCTTCAGCGTATTCATCATGCCCGCCCATTTCAGCGGGTCTCTGCGCTTCAGTTTCTCCGTCACGCCGGCCTGCTTCGCCATCTGCGCCATCAGCTCGTCCAGCCTCCGGTGTGCCGTCCCGTCGATCTCCCGCAGGTGCGGATACAGCTGCTCCGACAGCACCAGACGGTTCCACAGAATCGGGCGATGCTCCTTCAGGTACTGTTTCCGCATCTGCCCGTACTTCCCGATGGGTGTATCCTCCTGTTCGCTCAGTCTGATGTCCGGAATCATATAATCCCCGTTCTGCCTGTACGTCATTTTCATATGCCATGCTCCTTTCCGCAATCTGTTCGCGTTCATAGTTTCGGATGGTCGCTCCGATTTCCCGCAGCACCTGCTGATTGATGCCGCTGACCGCCGTTCCCAGCGCGCCCGCCGTTTCCGGGGTATTGAAATCGAAAACGCTCATAAAGTCTTCGTGTTCAAAGTAGTTTTCCGGCTCCAGACCGCAGCGCAGCATCAGAGAATAGCTGATACTGACCTCTGCGGCATTCCGGAAGGCCACTCCTACATTGAATTCATCATACTCTTCCAGAAAAGAATCCTCAAGGATGCCGAGAATGTCCCTGCGGTTGTCCTCCCAGTATTCCCGTGCCAGTTGCGAGGCCACAGCCTCCAGCTGAACGGCAAGGCTTTCGCCTGCCGGAACGCCATAGTTTTTCTCCAGCATGGAGGATACTGCCGGAATATGCTCCTCCCGCAGTTCCCACAGGTTCAGGCTTCTGGAATTGGGCCGGGTGCCGGTGTCCGAAACATCAAACACATAGCGCAGTCGCTCGCGGTCGCCGCTGGTATCGATGAGCGCGATGCCCTTGGAACCGCGCCGCACATACCGGCGCATCGTATTGTTCCAGACGTCGAACTCCGCACAGGCGGTGGCATCCGGGCGCTGGGCATGGATCATGACCTGCTCGTGATACGGGTATTTGTACAGCCTCGACGCGGTGGCGAGGAAGGACTGCCAGCGCTCCAGGCTTCCGGTCAGCTGCCGCTGCGCCTCTTCCGACATTCTTCGGTACTCCTGCAATTTGCTTGCCATAGATCACGTCTCCTTTCAAAAGAAAAGAGCGCCCGTATCACACGAACGCTTTCTTCCTCCACATATTTTGATTTAGAACCATCCTATTTCGGAATTCTGCGGTTTCCCGCAAAAATCTGAAATAGGAATCGAGCCGTATTCCGAAATCGGGTGCGTCTGCACCTTTTTTCGGAATAGAATCAGATATCGAAATCGGGATAGAGCTCCAGCTGCTCGAACTCCTCATCGGTCATTGTTGCCAGTTTTGCAAGCGCCCCCTCGGTCAGCTCCAGAAGCTGCACCTCGTCGCGTTCCAGGTACTTCTTCATTTCCGTGAGTTTCTGCATCAGACCGGTACGGCTGCTGCCGGCGCTGTAGATGCACATCAGATTCATCTCGTCATTGGTGAAATTCGTCATATCAAATCCCTTTCTGCGCTTTTTGTCTGCGCGGTCTTTTCACTTCTGGACGGCGCGGGTGCATGGAGCTTCGCCAACACGGAAGGCTTTTTGCCCGGTTCAGGAGCCGTCCTGTCTTCCTCCACAGTACGCTTTGCTGCTTCAAACAGCGCCGATAAATCGGGAGTCTTGGGCTTGACCTCCGGCTGTTCCTTTGGACCGTTGTTGATGATGCCGTCGATCATCCCGTAATCGTCCTCCATGGACATCTCCGCATTTTTCAGGTAATTGTCCGGCAGGAACGCCGGGAACTGAACAAAGCCCACGCTGTCCACATAATGAGAGCTTACTGCACCCTGCTGCCTCAGCACAACAATGTCGCTGACGGACAGACTGTGGCCGGTAAAATCCTGCGGGTGGGCGGTGTTGAATTTCATGTACAGGTCATCCAGACGGGCTTCTGTACTGCCGTCAGACGGGAGCGAACCGGAATAGACCGCCTCGTAATGGTCAAATGCTGGCTCAAGCCCATGCTCCCGGAGATACTGAGAATTCATAAAGCGAAGCTCTGCCAGCTCCGGATCTCTGCGGAGCTGATAAATGCAGTAGCTGTCTGCCGGATTCTGCTGGAAGGCTTTCTGCCATCTGCTTTCCGTGATGACGGGAAACTGCTCCTTTACCGCCTCCCAGTCTGCGCGGTCAATGCCGAAGATACCGTCATGATTCAGAATTTCCGTCTGTTCAAAGGCCATCGCCTCGGTATTGTCCCCATAGAGAAGATATACCGGAACATCGCGTTCAAAGAGCTCCATGGCGCGCTCCTTTGTCAGCGGGAGCATCGCATCATCCGTATAGCCGTAGGCATTCCGTGCCTCCACGGAAATTGCCGGGTCAGGCGGAATATCCGTTTCCGGCTCCGGGTTCTCCTGCACAGGCGGCTCGATGGCAATCGCTGCATCCTGCGCGGCCTGCAATTCATCCAGTATCCCGATATCCGCAACCTGAAGCGGGGCGTTCTGCCCGATTCCATGGGAGTTGCAGATTTCAAGCGCCGATTCGGCCAACGTGCTGATTTCCATATCCAGCTGACCGCCGTCGATCTCCTTCATGGATGCCTTATCGTAAATCGTGTAATCCACACCGGTGTCCGTGCGCTGAACATGAAGATACCGGTCATCCACGGCATAAAGGCGCTCCATCGCCATGGCGGGTTCAGCGGCAATCAGCTCCGCCTCGCGCTCTTTCAGGATTTCCGCATAGTGCCGGTCGATATCGTTGATAAGACCGTCGGCGGTCTTGCTGATTACCTCCAGACTTTCCCGCAGCTCCGGCAGGGTTTTATCCTTTGACCAGGACGCGATATAGCCGAAGCTGTTGTCGCCGGTGGCGATGCCGTAGTAGGCGCACACCGCATAGGAGATGCTTTCTGCCTGCACTTCTTCGGTACTGCGGGAGAGTTCCGGCGTTTTCTCCTCAGTATCTTTGGCTCGATTGTGAAGCAGCGCGTGCGCCATCTCATGTATGACCGCAGATACCGTCTGCACCTCGCTCATGCCTTTGCGGATAGCGATATCCTGATGCTCCAGGTCAAAGTAACCGTCCATGCCGCCGCCCATCACTTCAATGGAAATGGGAACCGGAGAGGAACGGCGCAGCGCCTCCATGAACACATCGTAATTTGCCACATTACCAGACAGGTCATGAGCCAGCTGGGGCAAAGGCTTGCCCTCGGTCTGTGAAACGTCGAACACCGTCACCGGCTTGTACATGGGAATCTGGATGGTCTTTTCCTCCGTAATGATTTTCCCGTCCGCATCCAGCATGGGAAGCTGCGTATCCGGGTCGAGCTTTTCCTGCTCGATTTTCTTCTTGAAAGGAGTCGGAGCAATGATTTTAATGCCGTGTTCTCCCTTGATGACATTTCTGCCGAACTGATTCTTCCATTTGTTGAAGCCCGCCACCAGCGTGGCATCCGGCTTCTGCATGTGGATCAGCACCTGATTGTTGACGCTGTAATGGTGAAACCGGCTCATGGTCTGAAGATACTGCGCATAGCTCTCCGACTGGAACAGCTCCTTGATGCCGTCCTCAATACTTGCCGTGATCTCCTTCAGCCTGTCCCGGCTGCTCTGTTTTTCTGCCATATACCATCCTTTCCGGGAAACAGGGCGCAGAGCCGAAGCCCTGCGCCCATCTCCCTGTATTATTCATCCGAATTGCTGCTTTTGCTTCTGTCCGGCGGGACGGTACCAGCCTCCTTTGCGCGCCTGCTTGCCGCCTCGCGCCGCGCTCTGGAAAACGGCTCGCGGACGGAAACGCAGCTTTTCGGCACGATATAGCTTTTCGCACCGGCAGAGGAGCGTTTTTTCTCCTCATACACTTCTTCCGGACATTTTCTGCAAAGGACGTCCAGCTTTTTAATCAGCCTCCTGTCATAGGTGTAGACGCTGGCGGTATCGTCTGCATCGGAAAACAGGATGATTGTTTCGCGTTCTGCGGGGCTCAGCTTCATGCGCCGGTTTTCTCCCTGTCAAACTCCAGTGCGTAGCTGGATTTCTGCCCGTCGTCCGTCAGTACGAGGTAGGCAGAATAGCTTTTGCCGGTCTTTTCGGAATACATGCCGCTGACAAAGGTTTTTCCATCCTTCAGAAGCGCCTCCGCCATCTTTTTTGTCAGAATGATGTGCTTTGCGGACAGATAGCGGTTGTCCTTCCAGAGTCCGAAGCGGCAGTCGCGGCGCTCACAGAAAAAGCCGGTCTTGCTCTCCGTAACCGGACCGCCGCAGCGGGGACATTTTCCGACCACCGGGCGTCCGGACGGGAACAGAATCTCCGCACCGCTCACAGGTTCGTAGTCGCGCACCAGTTCGGAAACCATGCGGCTGATCTGCGCCATAAACGCCTCCGAGGAGAGCTCGCCGCGCTCGATCTCCTTCAGCATATTCTCCCATTCCGCAGTCAGAAGCGGAGACTGGAGCTGTTCCGGAAGTACCGTAATCAGGGAGATACCGATATCCTGCGGAACCAGGCTGACCGCCTTTTTATTCTTCTTTCGCTCCACAAAGCCGGAGGAAACCAGCTTCTCCAGAATCCCGGCGCGGGTGGCGGGTGTGCCCAGCCCCTTGCGCTCGGCATCATCCGGCATCTCTTTCGCCCCGGCAGTCTCCATGGCAGAAAGCAGCGTATCCTCGGTGTATCGGGCAGGCGGCTTTGTCTTTCCTTCCTCCAGAGAAACGGCAAAACCGTCAATAGACTGTCCTTCCGTCATCGGAGGGAGCACCTTTTCTTTCTGTTCGCCCGCTGCATAGCTTTTCCAGCCGGCGTTCAGCACCGTTTTACCCTTTGCGGTGAATACCTGTCCGCCGCATTCGACGGTTACTACCGTTTCCAGATAGGAGTACGG
>Ga0129314_1001360_pt1 | contig 17412 bp, 19 predicted proteins | sample O1111metagenome_FD_94431 | JGI IMG/M metagenome (GOLD analysis project Ga0129314, IMG submission 94431) | Orangutan individual fecal microbial communities from fecal samples from Wisconsin, USA - O1111 metagenome | ecosystem: Host-associated > Mammals > Digestive system > Large intestine > Fecal... | reverse complement strand
CGTGTCGCGCCCCGCAAGGGGCGCGTGGATTGAAATGCAAGCCTCCGATGGCTGAATGCCCTCCGCCCGCGTCGCGCCCCGCAAGGGGCGCTTGGGTTGAAATCGCTCAAGCGTCTGTGCCGCCGTCATCGCCTCTGAGTCGCGCCCTGCAAAGGGCGCATGGGTTGAAATAAACGTGATGCCGCCCTCAGAATGGTCAGACTGTCGCGCCCCGCAAGGGGCGCGACGATGCCTTATTAAGGGCATGGTCAAGCACATTTATAGTAGGAATGTAGTATATGAGAAATGAGCCAACAGCCTTGCTTTCATTTCATATGGTTAACAGCAATTTAACTCGTTTCTGCACCTGCTTCTCAATCATCCGCAGGCGCTTTTCAGGCAGATTATATCTGGAATGCTTCTTGAATTTGAATGTCAGAAGATGCCGCAGTTTTTCGTGCAGCTCCGGTGTCAGGACGCTTGCTGCTGTGCCGAGAAAATTATCGTACACGCTGGGGTACAGCGTTTTGATATATTCCTCCAGCGCGGCCTCGTCCGTCCATGCGTCCCCACCCGCAAAGTTAAAGAGGGAATTGCCGTGGTCAAACAGGGGAGCAGGGGAGACGATGGTATTCGTTCGATTACCGACCATCACGCCAAAGTTTCCAAAATGGCGGTCTACATTACAGATCACCGCGTCAAACACCAGCATTTCGTTCAGCGCATGGACAAACTCAGTTCCCAGCTTTTCGTAATATGCTTTAACGGCCTCCATGCCGCCCTTAGAAACGAGATGGCCGACAGGAAGGTAGGCATACTCTTTGCTAGTGAAAAGCTCGCAGGTGGAGCAGAGAACGCCTTTCCAACGGGATAAGCCGTAGGGAATTGCATGAAGGCCCATCGCGGCGGCGATTTGAGCGGCGTAAAACTCAGAATATGGTTCGTTGCCTGTATTGGCCGCACCCTCTGTGCCGCCCTTGTATAGATAAACCTTGCCGCCGACGCGACGCCAGCATTTGCGGAGCATTCCGTTGGTGGTAAACTCCGGGCTGGAGAACCGGGAGGGACGAATACTGCTGCCATAACCCGTAAAGGCAAGCTCGGCTAAAACATTGCTGAACGGGTTGTCATAGAGGTTGACTTTATCAAAAGGAATAGCATCGCCATCTTCAACAACCCAATAGCAATCGTTAAGCGATAGCCCTTTACAAACACTTATAATACTAAGCGGACGGTTGAGGTTTAAGCCGCATTTCGCCAAAAGATTATGAACATAGGCACGATTCTTCGGGATCGTGCGGCGGCGAAGCCAACGGCTCATTCCGTCCGGCGTAAGCGTCAAATCAAGCGGCAGAAATGCCGCTTTTTCTTCATTTGTCCAAAGAATTTGAATCTCCGGTTCGCTGGTATCCGTTGTCGCGGAGAATTTAACAAGCGGTTCATCGAACTGCTTTAGAATATAGTCCATGATAAATCCTCCTCAAAGCTGTCATTATTTTTGTTATCATACCACATAAGAGCTATGTTGAAAACATGAAAATTTCGTATTTCTTTCGTCTATTTTTCGCCTTTCTTCTTAGGGAGCTGCGTGAGTGTATCCAGTTCCTCATAGGTCAATTCACCGTTCACATAGCGATCTCGCGCATCCTCGGCCTGTGCTTTCCAAGTTTGAAACTCAGCATCCGTATAAATTGCCGGAGTACGGCGCACGCGCATATCATAGGTTTTAATTCGCTGTCGAATGAGCTTTAAGCCATTATCGGCAGCAATTTTCTTTTCATGTTTTTCCTTTATGGCAAGCTCTTTGCAGCTTTTTCCAGTATTGCCGACCAACCGATCACAGTAAAGAGCCTTGGATGAAAAGGGGATAAAGTAACGATGACAATATTCACACTTTTTCAATTCGATCCCTTGCTCGACCATTTCCAACAGTTCCGTCAGCAGCATTGCGCCTAAATCATCCGATCCCTCAATGCGGGCAAAACGGACGGACTTCGGCGGCTCTGTAATACGGTCTGCAATTAAGACCGGATCATAATTGCGTTCATCCACATACATCTTTCGTTCTGCGCGCATTTTCTGGTTTAGACCGGCGATCTTTGTGGCGATTTGGAAATCGCGGCTCATATAGAGTGCCAACCGCTGCTTGGCGTTCAAGTCAGAACGATCTAACAGAAGCACGGTATCAACAAAAGCAGAAAACTCTTTTTGCAGTTTCTCAAAGCCTGACAGCCGTTCATCAAATGCATCAGATAGGTTTTCTTCAAAAAATAAGGACTGCACAAATCGCTCCAAGAAAGGGTGTGCTGCAATCAGTTCATTTTTGACTTCAGTAATTGCCGCATTTTCCATCATAGGCGTTTGCCGTTCCCGCAATTTGGCACGCAAACGGTCAAAATCTGTGGACAAAAAGGTGATGAGAGCGGTTCCGAGCTGATATTCCACGGGCTTGAGGTCTGTTTCTACATATTCCTTTTTGCGGCCAAAACTCAAGCAATACAAAGCTCTCAAGGCTTTTCCTCCATTCGTTACCACAACTCCGCATGGCGTGTGGTATATCATTTGTAATGTAAATAGTTTACCACATATTGAAATCTCCGTCAACGCTTGCTATCATTTTTGTGGAGGTTGAAATTCAACAGAAACAATCTTTCACAAAATTGAATGACCGCCAGAGCATTTCTTTTTCGGGGAAGCAGGCCATGACCGTAAATAATGCGAGCGTGCCAAGAATGAGAAATCGAGTTTCCGTCAGGCTGGAAACCGCTTCTGGGAAAACGGCAAACAAGTTCACTGACCTCTCCGCATAATCTCAAAAGAAGGGAGGGGGCAGGATGGCAAGCAAGCCGGAGCTGTTACAGTACCAAGCGGCAGATGAGATCGGGCAGGACTTTCTTCTCGCATATCAGCGAGCCGTCCTGCTCTCCTTGCAGCAGCAAGGTATCCTCAACGAAACGCAGTTCAAAGACTGCGTACAAAAATTAGGGCAGCAGGTAAGAACAACAAACAAATCAAATTCTGTAAAGTAATAATACCTTTCAGTATTCGCACATTTGCAAAGGCATGATTTGAGCCGTATGATACCCACAAAGGAGGCGGTTCTATGTTACAGGTAGCGGCGTACTGCCGCGTATCCACTGATAAAGAGGATCAGGCGAACTCATTTGAAGCCCAGCAGCGCTATTTCCATGACTATATCGAGCGCCAGCCGGATTGGGAACTGCAAGGCATCTATGCCGACGAGGGCATCTCCGGAACATCTACTCGAAAGCGTGTGGAGTTCAATAAAATGCTGCACGCGGCGGAAATGGGGCAAATCGATTTGATCGTAACCAAGGAGGTCAGCCGATTTGCCCGCAATACGGTAGACGCGCTTCAGATCACCCGTGATTTGCTGAAAAGGAAGGTCGGCGTTCTGTTTCTTAGTGACAACATCGACACGAGAGACGACGACATAAACCTTCGGCTGGCGATGATGAGTACATTCGCGGAGGAAGAAAGCCGAAAGACTTCAAAACGCTCCAAGTGGGGACAAATGCGAAGTATGGAGCAAGGCGTCGTCTTTGGCGGTTCTCTGCTGGGATACGATGTGGTAGGCGGTAAAATGAGCATCAATCCAGAGGGAGCGGAAATTGTTCGGCTCATCTTCCATAAGTATCTGCAAGAGCGCAAGGGGTGCAGCACCATCGCAAAGGAACTGCGGGAGGCCGGCATTCTCAGCAGCAAGGGCAACTGTTTATGGTCGTCGGCCACGGTGACAAAAATTCTGAAAAACGAGAAATACTGTGGCGATCTGATTCAGAAAAAGACATATACTCCGGATGTGCTGACCCATGAAAAGAAATATAATCATGGAGATGAGCCGCTGGTAGAACTGAAAGACCACCATGAACCCATTATTGACCGTGAAACGTGGCAGGCGGTACAGCGGGAACTGTACCGCCGCAACACGGCAAAGGGCAGCGGGGGACACGGCAATCGTTACCCGCTGTCCGGCAAAATACGATGTGGTGAGTGCGGCAAGAGCTTCGTCAGCCGCACGAAAAAGCGCAAGGATGGCAGCAGCTATAAACGCTGGTGCTGTTTCACCGCCACCAACGAGGGCCTACGGCGCACCGACGGGGCAGGAAACCCGATGGGGTGCAGCGTGGGACGGCAGATACGGGATGACATAGCCATGGACATTCTGCGGCGCTCCGTGAACGCTGTGACGCTGGATAAGAAAGCCATCATATCGAACCTTACCCGCATCGTGGAGAGCATTCTGGCGTCCGGTGAGGACAGCGGCGAACAGGAGCTGCGGCGGCTGGAGATTGAGCTTGAAAAGCTGCAAGCCCGTAATGACACGATCCATGACCGCTTTTTCGACGAGAGTATCTCCAAGGCCGACTTTCAGCGGGCCAAAGCTCGCTGTGAAGGCGAAATAAATCGGGTGCAGGAGAAAATCACCGCTATCAAGCAGAGACAGGCGTTGAACACTGATACACAGACCTTAAAACCGGACATCCGTTCCGCCATCACCGGCATTGTCAGCGGACGCACGGCAAATGATGCCTTTTATGGGCATTTGCTCCAACAGATGACTGTGTATCAGGACGGCAGGGTAGAGGTGGCTCTGAATTTACTGCCCGCCAAATGGACATATGTGCTGGACGGACTGGAAAAATACCGAGCAAAAATAGGGGCGCATAGTGCTTCTTCTGTGCCGATGTCGGTCAGTAGCCCCTTCAGCTCCGGGTAGGGCATGGCGTACCGCTGACTCAGATAGCGCAGGGATGCGCCCAATTCTCCGTCTGGACCGCCGTACTGGGAAATAATTACAGACGCTAGCTTTGGGTTGGGAGTTTTGATCTTTACTGGATACTGGAGTTTTTTTTCATAGGCAAACATTTATTTCGTACCTCCTTCCTGGAAGTTCCAGGGCCAAGGGTCATTGAGCCAGGTGTAGGTTTTGCTCTCAGCAGTTTCACTGCGGAGTACAGGGCCGTGGTTGGCCACGTAGGCGGCTCTGGCTTCCTGTTCCATAGCAGTGTACTGACGGAAGAGTTCAAAGGCTTCCGCATCGTTGGGATGAGTATCCAGATAGAGCGCCAGCTCCTGGTTCACGAACTCCAGGGCCTGAAGCTCCGTCAGCGGCGTCACGGGCACGCTGGTGGCGGTAGCTTTGATGTGGAAAGGCAGATTCAGACCCGGGTAAAGCGTACCGTTGTTGAGCGCGTCGCTCTGTGAGTAACGCTTGGGGTTGGACTGCTGAAAGGGCACATAGGGAACAGCCAGAGGCGCGCACTCCGGCAAGGTACCGTAGTTGTCGCCGCAGGCGGGCATAGTTCCGTTTTCCGGATTCAAGTGATGTTCCTCCTTCGAAGGTATTGAGCGAGAGCCCACCGTACCGCGGCGGGAATCCCCTCCGTTCTATCATATGCGACAGGCAACGAAGTGGAACGCCCTTTTCAATCGTACAAATGTATGTTATAATCATTCCAATAACATATTGACGGGGACAGCCTCATAAAGTGCTGAGAGGGGGTGTCTGCGTTGAAAAAAGACAGCATGCAGAGAGGCTTGGCAATCTTGCTCGTATTCGCGCTGGCCGTCAGCACCAGCTATTACCTATTCCTATGGCCTGGACGGACCGTAGAGACGATGGCCCATCCGGGGCGCTTTGGGACGGAGACGGTGGTCATTGACGCAGGCCATGGCGGCGAGGACGGAGGAGCGGTCTCCAAGGCGGGGAACGTGGAGAGCCATGTGAATCTGGCAATCGCCACCCGCTTGGACCATATTTTGGGCCTGTTTGGGGCCAATGTCGTGATGCTACGCACGGAGGATGTCTCTCTCCACGATGACAGCGCCTCCACGCTGCGGGAAAAAAAGGTGTCTGATCTGCACAATCGGGTGGCGCGAATCGAGGCTACGCCGCATGCAACGCTGATCAGCATCCACCAGAATACCTATGATGGCAGCTCCAGATACCATGGTGCGCAGGTATTTTACGCCAATGGAGCTTTGAGCCTGCCGCTAGCCCAGTATACGCAGGAGGTCCTGCGCCGGGCGCTGGACCCGGAAAACAGCCGTCAGGCCACAAAAATCCCGGATTCCGTTTATCTGATGAGCCATATCTCCTGCCGGGCGATTCTTGTGGAGTGCGGCTTTTTATCCAATCCCTCGGAGGACGCCCTGCTGCAGACCAGCGGTTACCAGACAAAGATCGCTGCCGCATTGGCGGGGGCCTATTTGGGATTTGACCCAGAAGAGACGGCCGATATAAGCGAAGGGGCCTGAAGGCCCTAGGGAAGGGAAGACCCCTATGCCAAAAGCTAAAACGATTTTTTACTGTACGCAATGTGGAAATGAGACGCCGAAATGGGCGGGGAAATGTCCGGCCTGCGGAAGCTGGAATACCATTGTGGAGCAGCCCGCTGAACCCAGGAAAAAGGCGTCGGTCGGACAGCAGGGGGGCGGTATCCGCGGGGGGCTGCTGAACCGCCCCAAGCCGACGGCGGAGGTGGAGACCACCGACGAGCTGCGGTTTGAGACCGGACTTTCCGAACTGGACCGCGTCCTGGGCGGTGGGGCGGTGCAGGGCTCACTGGTGCTGGTGGGCGGTGCGCCCGGTATTGGAAAGTCCACCCTGATGCTGCAGATCTGCGACAACCTCTGCCGCTTTTCCAGGGTCCTGTATGTATCGGGTGAGGAGTCGGAGCGCCAGATCAAGCTGCGGGCGGAGCGCCTCCATATCCGCGGCGAGGGCCTCTATCTGCTGGCGGAGACCAGCCTGGAGGACATCCTGGAGGCGGTGCAGGAGCAGAAACCGGACGTTCTCATCGTGGACTCGATCCAAACCATGTACAATGGGGAGCTGCAGGCCTCGCCGGGTAGCGTCGGACAGGTCAAGGACTGTACCATGGCGCTGATGCAGTTGGCGAAGGGACAGGGCGTTACCGTGTTCGTGATCGGCCATGTGAACAAAGAGGGCTCCATCGCGGGCCCCAAGGTACTGGAGCATATGGTGGACTGTGTACTGTACTTTGAGGGGGAACCCCACATGTCCTACCGCATTCTCCGGGCAGCGAAAAATCGGTTTGGTGCTACCAATGAGATCGGCGTGTTTGAAATGGGGGACAGCGGCTTGGCGGCGGTCCCCAATCCCTCTGAAGTGCTGCTGTCCGGCAGGCCGAAAGATGCGCCGGGAACCTGCGTGACCTGCGTTATGGAGGGTGTCCGGCCGGTTTTGGCTGAGGTGCAGGCCCTTTTGGCGCCCAGCGGATATGGAAACGCACGGAGGACCAGCAATGGATTTGATTATAACCGCGCCATGCTTCTGCTGGCGGTCCTGGAGAAGCGGGGAGGCCTGATGGTCAGCGGCTGCGACGCCTATTTGAATGTCATTGGCGGGCTCTATTTGGACGAGCCGGCTGCCGATCTGGCGGCTGTGATCGCAATGGCTTCCAGTTTCAGAGACAAGCCTGTGCCCGGCAGCCTGGCCGCAATCGGCGAGGTGGGGCTGACCGGAGAGCTGCGCTCGGTCAGCGCCTTGAGCCAGCGGCTGTCTGAGGTGCGGCGTCTGGGCTTCACCCAGTGCCTGATTCCGGCCAGAAACAACGCTAAGCTGGCCGAGCCGGATGGCCTACAGCTCATCCGAGTCCGAAATATTCGGGAGGCGCTCCGTGCGGTGCTGTAGCGGCCGGGAACCTGCGGCGGGCCTGGGCAGAAAATTCACGCAGGGGTCATGGGCGCAGGGCAGTCCGGCAGAGTCGGCGCGCGCCAGTGAGCAATATCCATCTCGTTGGTGTACGCACGCACTGGTGCAGGCAATGAGACTCATACAAGATCCACTCCAATCAGATCAGAAGGGAGGCAAAACAACCTCCGAAACGAACTCAACAAAATATATGGCGGTTTTGTTGAGGAAGCGCGGGAGGTCAGGAAAGCGGGGGCCATGGGTAGTGTGCCCATGACCCCCGCTTTTTACCCACGTCCCCGCCCGTGGCGGCGCGGGGACGCCCACGGCGTCCCTTGCCCTTGCGCCTCCCCCTCCCACGGAGGGGGACGGGAGGGGGAGACAAAAAAGCGCCCGCCCTCTACCTTGGTCTTGCGGCCAGCCGGAAGGCTGGCGGTAGAGAGCGGGGCGCCCTTGCAGCATCATAGTAGCACGGATGTTCCGCCCTGTCAAGCCCCACGCCGGGGGGCGGGGGCGGAAAGGGCGGGCGGAGCCCGCCCCGAGCCCCCCGGCGGGAGGAGCGGCGGCGGCGAAGCCGCCCGAAGGGGCGCGAAGGGGGGGCCCAGGGCGGCGGGGAGCAGGGAGGCGCGGCGCAGAGCCGACCCCGCCCCCACGCGAGGCGGGGGAGGCGGGCACAGCGCCGACCGAGGACCCGGAGGGACCCGCCCGCAGGCGGGCCGCACGGGGGGGAAGAGCGACCGCCGCGACGGGCGAGGCCCGCGCCGACAGGCCGAGCCAGGGGCCGACATGGCCCCGGTGGCCGCCTCCAGGCGGCCAGGCGAAGCCGAGAGGGGGCGAGGGCGACGCGCAAGCGGAGGCCGACCCCCCGCCAGGGAGGCCGACCGAGCACAGCCCGAGCCCCCACGAGGGCGAACGGGGCCGAGCACACCGCGCGAAGTGCCTCGCTGCAGCGAGGCACGGCCGGACGGGGTGGGGCCCGACCCCCAGGGAGTGGCCCCGAGGTCCCTGAACGGCGTCATGCGGCCTCCGCAACCGCCTGGCCTCCGCTACTTGATATAGGGACGTTATTCCGTCACAGGCAGGCCCCAGCATGGCCTACGTTCACAAGCCGCTGTCCGTCTCGGCCCTGCTGGGCCGCGCGGCCTCCACCCCGGGCGGCGTCTGCAAAACCGCCAGGGTCAAGACCTTCCCCGACGGTTCCGTGGAGGTCTTGGCCTGCGACAAGGCCATCTTCCACCCCGTGGGGTGGGAGATGGCCCGCAAGCCCGCACGGGCCCCCGGACGGCCCGCCACAGCCCCGGAGGTCGGTCGGGACACTCCACCCGCTCCGGCGGACCCTGGGCGCTCCATGCGCCGGGCTAGGGCCCAGGTCCGCGATTTGGCCCTGGCAAACCCCTTCCGCTGGTTCGTTACCCTCACCTTGGACCCCGCCAGGGTGGACCGCCACGATATGGCCGCCATCACCCGCAAGCTCAATGCCTGGTTGGACAACCAGGTCAGGCGGCATGGCCTGGCCTATGTCCTGGTGCCCGAGCGCCACAAGGACGGGGCCATCCACTTCCACGGCTTTTTCAACGATGCTGTGGCCGCCGTGGACAGCGGCCACACCGACCGCCAGGGGCATCCCATCTTCAACCTGCCCGGCTGGTCTTTGGGCTTCACCACCGCTTTGGAGCTCTACGGCGACTACCACGCCGCTGTGGGCTACGTCTGCAAGTACATCGGCAAGCAGGGCGAGAAGCCCGGCGGGCGCTGGTACTACTCCGGCGGGAACCTCCGGCGGCCCGAGGTCTCCTTCTCCGACGTGGGCGTCCGGGATATCCAGGCCCTGGCCGGGGAGGGGGGCGTCTACGCCTTCCAGGTCCCCGAGGCGGGATTGTCCTTCGCCATGCTGCGTACAAGACCTACCCAGGATATCGAACGCATGTTCCCCTCCCCTCAACAACAGATAGAACAGACGTTCGAAAGCCCCGCCACATATTTTGGAAATCCTGGGAATTTACATTTTCAGGACTGTCAAGCACCCGGCGATGGGCTGGGCCCCAAGGGCCCGCGCCCCGTGGGTGCACGAAGTGCCCCCCAAAATCCGGGGGGCGGAAAGGAGCGTCTATGACAACCGCATACCTGTTGGACCGGGAGGTCTCCCACGTGCTGGCCGCCCTCACGCCGTCAAACCGCCTGGTGTGCCGGGTCTGTTTACACACCGGGCTCAGGCTGGGGGATGTGCTGGCCCTACGGACACAACAGCTCCAGCCCCATTTCTGGGTGCGGGAGAGCAAGACGGGAAAGCGGCGGCAGGTGGGGCTGCCCGCCGGGCTGCTGGCCGATGTGAAGGAACAGGCCGGGGAGGTCTGGGCCTTTCCAGGCCGGGACCCCGCCAAGCACCGCACTCGCCAGGCCGTCTGGGCCGACGTGAAGCGGGCGGGGAAGGCTTTCCGGCTGCCCCAGAACGTGGCCCCACACAGCTTCCGCAAGGTCTACGCCGTGGACCTGCTGCGCAGGTACGGCGACCTGGACCGGGTTCGCAGGGCCCTCAATCATGGCTCCTACGCCACCACCATGGTCTACGCCATGGCGGACCGCCTCATGGCCGCCAAGGGCCGCGCCCACACCGACCGCGCCGGGGGCGTCTGTGAGCGCTGAGGTAAACTCGCAGTTGACAGACCCGCCGGTCTGTGGTATCCTGTTGCCAACTTGAGGAAAGGAGGTGCGGCCTCCATCTGTGACGCTCTCCCGGTTGCCACGGCAGGGAAGCGCTTCCTCAGCAAAACCGCTGTTTTGTTGGCGTTTCCCGCGCGGAAGTTCCATAGGTTCGCAAGAAAGGAGGTCGGTGACCTCCTATAAAAAAACCTATGGAACTCAACAAAATAAAAATTTTGTTGAGTAGAGAGGGGGCTGAAGTCTGCCATGGACTATCGTACCGAAGCGCCTGCCATCATTCGTGACTTTTTGGTCTATCACGAGACGATCCAGGGCCACTCCAGAAAAACAGTCGATGAGTATTACCTGGATCTGCGGAACTTCTTCCGATTTATGAAAATTGAAAAAGGAAAAGCATCCCGGTCCGCGGAACTAGATGAGATCGCGATTGATGATGTGGATCTAGATTTGGTCCGCTCGGTAACCTTGACCGATGTCTACTCCTACATGAACTACCTCAGCCGCGACCGCGTCAGGCACGCCAACAGCCCGGGCGCCGGTTATGGGCTTGCTCCGGCCGCCCGCGCCCGAAAGATTGCCGCCATCCGCTCGTTTTATAAGTATCTCACCAACAAGGCAAAATTAATCGCGGAAAATCCCATGCAGGATCTGGACTCTCCCAGACTGAAAAAAACCCTTCCGCGCTATCTGGATCTCCACGAGAGTATCCAGCTTCTGGAAAGTGTAGATGCGCCAAACAAGGAGCGGGACTACTGCATTTTGACCCTCTTTTTGAACTGTGGACTTCGGATCTCCGAGTTAGTCGGCCTGAATCTGACGGATGTTCGAGGAGAACAACTCAGAGTGCTGGGCAAAGGCAATAAAGAGCGGATGCTCTATTTGAACGACGCCTGTCAGGGGGCGATTGAGGACTGGCTGGCAGTCCGCAGCCATTTGGCTGCAGCGGATAAGAATGCCCTGTTTCTGACCCGTAAGCATACCCGCATGACTACGGACGCAGTCCACTACATGGTTAAACAGCGGCTGAAAAAGGCGGGGCTGGACAGCAGCCAGTATTCCAGCCACAAGCTGCGCCATACGGCCGCCACGCTGATGCTCCAAAACGGCGTGGATGTACGGACCCTTCAGGAATTACTGGGCCATGAGCATTTGAATACCACCCAGATTTACACCCATGTGGACTGTGATGATTTGCGTCTGGCGGCCCGGGCCAATCCACTGGGAACGGTTAAAAAAAGATCTGCAAAACCCGAGAAGCCGTAAAAAAGGGACCACGGCCACCCCCTCAGACGGGCGGCCGTGGTCCCGGCATCTGCGGCCAGGGCTGGGGTGCATAGGCCCCTAAAATGTGGAGGAAGCGGATTTCCTGAAAGAAGTAACTGCTAACCGGCCGCCAGTCGGCATCATAGGAGTGGGCGGCGACCAGCGTATTGTCCAGTGTGGGAGGTTCTCCCATGGCCACAATGATCGGCGTGTGGCCAAAGGCCTCTTTGTTGAATCGGAACTGGATGAAATCGCCAGGCTCCAGGTGGTCTAAGGTGGTCTCAACACCAAAGGGGCCTGGACTGATCTCGTCCCGGGTGATAAAATTATAAAAATAGACCACACCGGTCCAGGCAGGGGCTTTGTTGTTGGCATCAATGTAGTACCAGCCGTAAGTGGGCGTAAAATTCATGACGCCGGTACCGGCATAAAGGCACTGGGAGGCGAAATTGGTGCAGTCGCCGCCCAGCTCCTCATAATCGTAAAAGGCGGGGTTGCGGCTGAAGGCCCACTGATGCGCATAGCGCACGGCCGCTTTTCTGTCGTATGGAATGATGGGCAATGCCAAGGGCAGCTCCCTCCTTTCCAAGGTTCTGCTTTATCCTATGCGGGGAAAGCACTTTGGGGCCATAATTTCGTTTGGAAGGAATGGAGAGAAAAATGAGACGATTCGATACCGTGATCTTTGATTTGGACGGCACGCTCCTGGACACGCTGGAGGACCTGGCGGACAGCACCAACTATGCCCTGCGTGAGAACGGGTTTCCCACCCGCAGTCTGGCGGAGGTGCGGCAGTTCGTGGGAAACGGCGTGGCGCGGCTGATCCATCTGGCTTTACCGGCGCGGGTTTCGCCGGAGCTGGAGGCAAAATGCCTGGAGACGTTTAAGGGCCATTACCGACTTCACATGCGGGATAAGACCGGGCCCTACCCCGGCGTCCCAGCCCTGCTGGAACGGCTTCAGGCAGATGGATTCCGCATGGCGGTGGTATCCAACAAACTCGATGACGCGGTCAAGACGCTGTGCGGGGAATACTTTGGCCCCCTTATCCCTGTCGCCCTAGGCGAGCGGCCCGGGATACGGAAAAAGCCCGCACCGGACTTGGTGCGGGCTTGCATGGTTGCGTTGGGCGGCGCGGCGGACCGCTGTGTCTACGTGGGGGACTCCGACGTGGATATCCAGAGTGCGCAGAACGCGGGTCTTCCCTGCTTGTCGGTCTCCTGGGGGTTCCGGGACAGGGATTTCCTTCTGGCACATGGGGCCGGGACCATCTTGGACACGCCGGAAGAGCTGGAGCGGGCCCTACTTTAACCTGCCGATCTCCCCATCCGGCAGACTCCGGCTAAGGATGGCATTTAGCCTGGCCGCCGGGTCCCCCGAGCCCTCCGGCGGTTGGGGGGCCAAGCCCTCCCAGGCCCGGGCGGTGCCATAGCGGTAGGTGGACCAGTTGAGATTAAGCCAGGTACCGTTGGCTATGGCGGTGATGTACCGCTGCTCCAGCAGGAAGTCCATTGCCTTGACGAAATCCTTCTGTCCCAGCAGGGAGTTCTCCCGCAGCTCCCCGGTCTCAATACCGTGGGACTGCTCCAGCAGCGCGTAGAGCAGGGCGGCCTGGTCGGTCATGGGGCGCTGGGTCCGGCAGGCTTTCAGCAGGTAATAGACCTCCGGGGACAGGTAGATGGTCCGCTTTCGGTAGTTCTTGCAGTAAAACACCTCATGGGTGTCGATGAGAGCCACCGCGTCGGCCCAGGTACAGCCGATGTCGTCCAGGGCCGGGAGATAGGGGTTTACGTTGCAGGAGAGGATCCCCGCCATGTTCAGGTAGGTTTTCAGAGCTTCGGCGCTCATCTTGTACTCCTCCCGGTTTGCAGAGAGGGGACGGCAAACGAATTGCCGTCCCCTTTCCTTTTCTTTTGTGCGCTGGTTATGCCTTGTGATCGCAGCCCAGAACGTCCACGATCTTATGAGCCACCAACTCCTTGATGTTTGCGCGGGCGGGCTTGAGGTATTCGCGGGGATCAAATTTGTCAGGATGCTCGTTGAAGAACTGTCGGATGGTGCCCGTCATGGCCAGGCGCAGATCAGAGTCGATATTGATCTTGCATACGGACATGCGGGCGGCCTGGCGGAGCTGGTCCTCCGGCACGCCAATGGCACCAGGCATATTGCCGCCATTCTCGTTGATCATCTTCACATACTCCTGGGGCACGGAGGAAGAGCCGTGGAGCACGATGGGGAAGCCGGGCAGGCGCTTGGATACCTCCTCCAGCACATCGAAACGGAGCTGGGGCTTGGTGCCGGGCTTAAACTTATAGGCGCCGTGGCTGGTGCCGATGGCGATGGCCAGGGAGTCGCAGCCGGTCTTGGTGACGAACTCCTCCACCTCTTCGGGGTGCGTATAGGAGGAATCTTCAGCAGAGACCTTCACGTCATCCTCGATGCCGGCCAGGGTACCCAGCTCCGCCTCCACCACCACGCCGTGGTCGTGGGCGTATTCCACCACCTTTTTGGTGATTTCAATGTTTTCGGCAAAGGGCTTGGAAGAGGCGTCAATCATGACAGAGGTAAAGCCTCCGTCGATGCAGCTCTTGCAGGTCTCGAAGTCGGGACCGTGGTCCAGATGCAGGACGATGGGGATGTTGGGGCACTCGATCACGGCGGCCTCCACCAGCTTCACCTGATAGGTGTGGTTGGCATAGGCGCGGGCGCCCTTGGAGACCTGAAGGATCAGGGGGGCGCTCAGATCCCGGGCGGCCTCGGTGATGCCCTGCACGATTTCCATATTGTTGACATTGAAAGCACCGATGGCATAGCCGCCCTCATAGGCCTTCTTGAACATTTCGGTGGATGTGACCAGTGGCATAGCAGATCAACTCCTTTTTTATTTTGTAATTCAATTTTAACAGCAATAGTTGATAAATGCAAGAGGGTGTGCTATTATATTTAGGCAGAAACGACTTTCTAGCGAAAGCATTTTGAGAGGAAACGAAAAATACTATAATTGCGATAGGAGGATTTCATATGAGCGAATTGAAAGGCGCGTGCATCATCGGACAGTCCGGCGGCCCCACCGCCGTCATCAATGCCAGTGTACAGGGGGCTATCCAGGCGGCTCTGGAGGCTGACTGCATCACCCGCGTGCTGGGTGCAGCCCATGGCATCAAGGGCGTGCTGGAGGACCGGCTGTACGACATGGGGCAGGAGGAACCGACGGAACTGGAGCTGCTGCAGAACACCCCCTCCTCTGCCCTGGGCTCCTGCCGGTATAAGCTGGCCGACCCCGACGTGGACGACACGGACTACAAGCGCATTCTGGAGATTTTCCAGAAATATAATGTGCGCTATTTCTTCTATAATGGCGGCAACGATTCCATGGACACCTGCAACAAGATCTCCAAGTATATGCAGAAGGTGGGCTATGAATGCCGCATTATGGGGATTCCCAAGACCATTGACAACGATCTGAACGGCACGGATCACTGCCCGGGGTTCGCTAGCGCCGCCAAGTATATCTCCACCTCCTGCATGGAGGTCTGGCAGGACGCACATGTCTATGATACCGGCATGATTACCGTGGTGGAGATCATGGGCCGCCATGCCGGCTGGCTGGCTGGCTCCGCCGCTCTGGCTACCTGGGCCGGGTTCGGGCCGGACCTCATCTACCTGCCCGAGACCGACTTCGACATGGAGCGGTTCATCGCGGATGTAGAGGATATCTATCGCCGGACCGGAAAATGTATGATTGCGGTATCTGAGGGCATCCACTACGCCGACGGCACGTTTGTGTCCGAGGCCAAGACCTCTGCGACCGACGGCTTTGGCCACGCTCAACTGGGCGGGCTGGCCACGATGCTGGCCGAAGTGGTGAAGCAGCGGACCGGCGCCAAGGTCCGGGGCATTGAGCTCTCTCTGCTTCAGCGCTGCGGTTCTCACCTGGCCTCTCAGGCCGACGTGGAGGAGGCTAAGCTGGCCGGCCGGGTGGCGGTGGAGTCCGCCGTGGCCGGCGTGACCGACAAGATGGTGGCGTTCGAATGCCTGCGGGCCGGAGAGCGGTATGAGTGCAGAACCGTGCTCCAGCCGTTGGATATCGTGGCCAATTTTGAAAAAAAGGTGCCACGCGAGTGGATTAATGAGGCGGGCAACGGCATTGAGCAGCCCTTCATTGACTATGTACTGCCGCTGATCCAGGGAGAACCAGAGCGCCCCAGAGAGCACTCCCTCCCCCGCTTTGCAAGGTTGAAAAAGGTTCTCACCACAGAGATGTGATCCCAAACGGCACGGCCGTTCGATGGGCGAATAAAAGTGCAGGGTATGACTTTTCCATACCCTGCACTTTTCTCTTTTATGGACACCCGGCTTTGGCTTTTGATCATTCCGCCCCCACGCCGGTCAGGGCGCGCATAACGGTATAGGTCTGCTCATTGAGATCTTTTTTCATTTTGAGGGCCTCCGTGATGTCGTAATCCACATAGGTCTCACCCTGAACGCAGACGACGCGGTTGGTCTTTCCCTCCGCCAACAGGCGAACAGCTTCATAGCCCATATAGGTGGCCACCACACGGTCGCGGACCGAGGGGGCTCCGCCTCGCTGGACGTGTCCCAGTACCGTGACCCGGGTATCGAGAGAAGTGGCCTCTGTGATGTGCTTGGCTACATCGTAGGCACTGGCCACGCCTTCGGCCACGATGACCATGAAGTGTGTCCGGCCGCCCAAGCGGGCCCGACGGATGGGTTCAATGACATCCCGCTCAAAATCCACCTTCCGCTCCGGCACCAGCACGCAGGTGGCCCCGCAGGCCACGCCCACATAGAGAGCCAGGTGCCCCGCGCGGCGCCCCATTACTTCCACCACCGAGCAGCGCTCATGGGACTGCATGGTGTCGCGCAGTTTATCGATGGAGTCCAGGGCAGTATTGCAAGCGGTGTCAAACCCGATGGTATAGGTGGAGCAGGCAATGTCATTGTCGATGGTACCGGGCACGCCTACTACGGAGATTCCCAGCCGGGAGAGCTCCAGAAGACCGCGGAAGGTGCCGTCGCCGCCGATGCCGACAAGGCCCTCCAAGCCCAGCAGCTTACAGGTGGCTGCTGCTTTTTCCTGACCGGCCTCCGCCCGGAATTCTTCACTCCGGGCGGAGTAGAGCATGGTGCCGCCCCGGCGGCTCAGGCCGCTGACGCTTTCAAAATTCAAGGGGGTGAAGTCTCCTGTAATCAGGCCGTGATACCCCCTGCGGATACCAATGCACTCAATACCCATGTGCAGAGAGGTGCGGACCACGGAACGGATTGCGGCGTTCATACCGGGCGCGTCACCGCCGCTGGTAAACACGCCGATACGGCGTACTGCACTTGCCATACTGCTGACCTCCTTATTTCATTTAGACCTTTAATTCCACACTGCCGGTGCTCAAGGCCTCCGCATGGCGCGCCAGAACCGGCTTCACGCTGCCCTCCAGGAACTCCGTCACCTGCTCCGGGCAGCGGCCGATATAGCGGGAGGGCTCGAGATGGGCGGTAAGCGCTTCCCTGTTCATGCCAAACATGGGGTCCGCGGCGATGAGCTCGATCAGATTATTGGACAGGCCAAACTCCTTTACATTCCGCCCCGCCTCCTGGGAGAGGACCCGGATGCGCTCATGGAGGGCCTGCCGGTCGCCGCCCCGTTTCACCGCGTCCATCATGATGTTTTCCGAAGCCATGAACGGCAGCTCTTCCAGGATGTGCTTTTCGATGACCTTTTCATGGACCACCAGACCCGACACCACGTTTTCATAGATATTGAGGATGGCATCTACCGCCAGGAATGCCTCGGGGACCGAGATGCGCTT
>Ga0129314_1001359_pt1 | contig 17416 bp, 15 predicted proteins | sample O1111metagenome_FD_94431 | JGI IMG/M metagenome (GOLD analysis project Ga0129314, IMG submission 94431) | Orangutan individual fecal microbial communities from fecal samples from Wisconsin, USA - O1111 metagenome | ecosystem: Host-associated > Mammals > Digestive system > Large intestine > Fecal... | reverse complement strand
TCCGAAAGGCCCAGCAAAAGCTATTACCAACACCACCAAGGAATGATAGACAAACGAAGCGAAAGCAACATAAGCACCTATGAGTCGAAAAAGGCCGCCGTCCGCTCCCACATAGGGAGCCGAACGGCGGCCTGCCTTCTTATTCTTTATTCTTTTTTAAGCCTCAGTGTTCGAACCACACCAGACCACAAATCTGGCAGGGCGCATCTTCAAAATGTCGCCGCTCGTTGGGTAAAACTGAAATTTTGAAAAATCGAGTTTTTGCAACTTTTTCATTCTAAAAGTGGCGTATTATATGCGAAAACGCCGCACTTTCGTGCGGCGTTTTCGGCGTTGCATCTTTCATCAACACATTTTGGAGCTGCTGGGCAGATTCGAACTGCCGACCTCATCCTTACCAACTGATTGAGGGCCTTCCAACCCTTAATTTTTAACACTTTCCAGTCCTATTTGCTCTGAAAATATGAACTATTCCGTCTTCTTGTGTCCATTATTTCCGCCCGCTCGTTTCCTCGTGTGGGTCAGGGTGTGGGTCAATCAAAGAACACTTTAATGGTATATGATAGATGCCTTTTGCGATCAACTCAGATTTTGCGTAGCAGTAAACAAAAAAGCGTCTACCCCAAATGCCAAACCCGTCACATCACGCTTTCATTAGACAAACTGGTTTTCAAATGCTATAATTTAATAAAATTGTTGTAGGTTTATGCTTGATGAACACATTGCATCAAGCAAGTAGAACAGAACCGTAAAAAACGGAGGAATTATAATGGATACAGCAGGTCTTGTGCTCGAACTGCTGAAACAGAAATGCACGATTACTCCTTTAGAGCAGGACATTCTCGATACATACCATGAGTTGAGCAAAAATCCTTTTAGCCGAGACTCTGCAATCAAAAAGATTACTGAAAACAACATAAATCACCCTGATATTTTCATGGCAATAGCCACAAGTCCCACTACAGTGCTGAAACCTTGGAATACTGTTCCGGATGAAGATGTATGCTCTAACCTGACGAGCCAGTTTGAATCATTGGTAAAAAAGGAGTTGGAGGTGTTGAAGGGTGGCCAATAAGCTGGAACTGACATGGTATGGCAAGGACGAACCTATTAAAGTGGAACCGCGTCTGCTGATTGAAAACACGGCGCTGTCCAATACCGCCTTTGACTCTAACACGGAGAATATGCTGATTCACGGGGACAATCTCCTTGCCTTAAAAGCATTAGAGAAAAAGTTTGCCGGGCAGGTAAAGTGTATCTATATTGACCCACCGTATAACACTGGTTCGGCGTTTGAAAAATATGATGACAATATGGAACATAGCATTTGGCTGAGCCTGATGAAAGCACGACTTGAAATTTTACGCCTATTACTCCACATAAACGGGACAATATGGATGCGAAACTTTTTTCCACTCGTTATGACCATACCCTTGTTTATGCGAGAAATATTGAACAAGTTTTGATTAACCAAGTTAAAACAGATGAGATTCCCGAACACTACAATAGGAAAGATGGGAATGGCCGGCAATATTATTTAAAGCCGCTTAGAGCAATGGGGAAAAATGATGCCCGGGAAGCTCGTCCAAATTTGTACTATGCCATGATTGCGCCCGATGGAACAGAAGTGTATCCTATTCGCACAGATGGTAGTGATGGCAATTGGCGTTGGTCTCAGGAGAAAGTTCGGGCAAATCCAGACTTAATCGAGTGGGTCAATGGTAGAAACGGATGGTCACCATACTATAAGATTTATGCAGACGAACATTCCTCTCGCCCGCCTGAAACTCTATGGAGTTTCCAATTTGCGGGCAGTAACAGAAATGCAAAAGCTGAAATAAAAGCCTTGTTTGAAGGCGATAAATCTTTTGACACGCCGAAGCCTGAGAGACTTGCAGAGGTTATTCTTGGCATTGGCTCTAACCCCGGCGACCTTGTGCTGGACAGTTTTCTCGGTTCCGGTACCACCGCCGCTGTTGCCCACAAGATGGGCCGCCGGTATATCGGCGTTGAGATGGGCGACCATGCCTACACCCACTGCAAACTGCGGCTGGACAAGGTGATTGCCGGTGAGGATAACGGCGGCATTACAAAGTCCCAAAACTGGCAAGGCGGCGGAGGCTACCGCTTCTACGAGCTGGCCCCCACGCTCATCAATGAAGACGCTTTCGGAGAGGCGGTCATCAATCCAGATTACAGCGCCGACGCATTAGCGGCGGCAGTCGCCTTACATGAAGGCTTTACCTATGCTGCATTTCCTGGCCAGCTATCCCGGGCAGGTATTTACACGGGAACAGCTCTATACCCGGATCTGGGGATGCGACAGCGATTTCAATGTGGATGAGTCGGTGCGCTCTCACATCAAGTTTCTGCGGAGAAAACTGGCTTCCTCCGGCAAAGACTACATCCAGACCGTCTGGGGGATCGGCTACCGCTTCGCGCCGTAGAGGCAGGACACAGCATCAAAAATTGCCCTGTGGTAAACAAAAGGGAGGATGATTTATTGGCGGGCAGATGGATCTGTGCGGGATACTACCGGCGCTATGACGGCAAGGTCGTCTATGTCATTTCCCTGGCCACGGACTCCGACAACGGCGAGGAAACGGTCATCTGGACCACCTACCCCTTCGCGGATGTCCCCAGGTACTACACCTCCAACAAAAAGTCTTTTTGTGCTTTTGTGGAGGTGAGCGGGGAGAGACGGGCCAAGTACAAGCGGCTGACCAACATGAAGATCTCAGAGGCCGCCATCGAGCGGTTGGAGGATGAGGGATTCCGGGGGCCGGTGCGCAAAAGTCCGCCCCGGCAGATGGATGAAGAATATGACTCCCGAGAGTATCAGCAGGCCGCCAACTACCACGCATACGCCAAGGAGCTCTGCGAGAACTACAGCTTCGATTCGCAAAAGTATCGCTTTTGTGTAAACCAAAAGCGGTATGCTGCCATTACCAAAAGCGATTTCGGTAAACTGAAGGAAGATTTGTGTTTTCTGGACAACGCTCTGAAAACAGTTCTGGCGGACTACCGGGATTACTTTCGGGAGCGGTTTGTAGACGGCCTCTCCATTCGCAAGTACGCATCTGCCCATCTACTCAACCGGGGCAGCGTGGATTACCTGCAAAAGAAGTTCCTCTCCGCCCTGGCACATCTGTTGAAGGAGCGGGACGAGGCGGAGGGCAAATGCCGCCTGCGGAAACCAGTAAAATTTTGAATTTACCCAGTCTCAAACGGAGCGTCTGCTGATAAAGCAGGCGCTCCGTTTTTCTGTCAAAAGTGTGTCAAAAGGATACATTTTCCGCAATAGAAAACAGAGAGTCAAAACGAGCGGACGAATGAGAGTATGTCAGTTCTATGTTGCGTGATAAGGGTCCTCGGCTTAAAGAAGAGAGGATAAGATTTGGAGGTTGGCATTATGAAAGAATCTACCTACAAAAACTACGATGACCTGCCGCTGTTTCTCAATGCGGAAATGATGGCAAAAGTACTGGGAGTATCCCCATCGTCAGGCTATGAGCTGATGCACGAGTCGGGCTTCCCGGTGCTGAAGATTGGTAGCCGCATGGTAGTACCCAAGGAGCAGTTTATCCAATGGGTGAATGAGCACACAGGAGGTGGACAATGAAGTACGGCAATTACAGGAATGGTTTCTTCCTGCCCAATGAGATTTTTCTCTGGGGACTGAACGCTGGTGGTTTGGCCGTGTATAGTTTCCTGCGGCGGTGCGAGAATCGCAAGACCCACCAGTGCTGGCCAAGCTGCAAAACTATCGGGAAGGCAGTGAACATGAGCGGGAACACCGTGCGCAAGTACATCCGTCAACTGGAGGAACGTGGCATCATTACCACCGAGCCGACTGAGGTCACCACCAAGACAGGAGAAAAACGCAACGGGAATCTGCGCTTCACTCTCCGCCCCATCCAGGAGATGATCGACGAACACTACGCCCGCCAGATGAAAGAATTGGAATTGGCGGCGGAGCGGCAGCGGGTGGCACAACTCCTGGCAGAGCGGGAAAGCCCCGCTTGACCGCCTGTGAGCCACTGTGCGGGCCTTTAACCGGCAGGGCAACACCCCCGCCGTGCACTGGCTGGCTTTCAACGCCGTGTTGGGGCTGTGTGCCGGAAATTGAAAGAGCAAAGGAGTAAGAGGTTTTCACCCCACCAAAGGGTGAACCGAGGGGTCGAAAATAGTGCAGGATAAAGGCCGGGGGTCGCTTGCGACCCCCGGCCGGGCCACACCGCCCCGCAACGCGGGGCGGGACAACGGTTTGCGAGATTTGCAGGGTGGGGATCATAGGTGGTCGGTTTGGCTCACTTCGGGGGTCACGAGTGGTCGGAATTGGAGGATTGCGCCCTCAAAGCCGCATGAAATCAGGGCTGTAAAGGTGAACCTGCGGGGTTCACCTCGGGGATAGCGGTCGTTTTTGGCATAGATTCAGGATACCAGGTCTCAGTGCGACATCCATCAAAAATTGCGCCGCAAAACAAAGAAAAAGACCCCGAAAAAATGTGAATTGTTTGATAACTCTGCGCCGTGCCCCTGGATAGTTTTCTCTTTCTGCGGTATGTTGTGTCGTTACAAAGGAGGCGAGCACCATGGCAAAGAAGCGAGCCAACGGCGAGGGAAATATCAGAAAAAGGAAGGATGGCCGGTGGGAGGGGCGGTACACCGCCGGATATGACGCCAAGACTGGCAAGCGGATTATCAAGAATGTGCTGGGTAAAACCCAAGGGGAGGTCAAGGAAAAACTCAAGAAAGCGCTTGAAGAAACCAACGGTTTAGACGTCAGCAGAGCAGCGGATGAGTACACCGTGGCAAGCTGGCTGCGGACGTGGTATGAACTCTACGCCAAGCCCAACGTCCGCAATCCGGACGGAAGCTTGGAGCTTACAAGACCCAAGACAGAGAATTCGGTTCGGCTGGTGTCTATCCCTCAAACTGCGGTAGATCTGCTGGTCCAAGAACATGCCCGGCATCCAGATAATCCGTATATGTTCCCCTCTCCCCTCACCGGAGAGTTGTACCACCCGGACAGCGTGGTAAACCTTCACAAGAAGATCCTGAAGGACGCCGGACTGCCTCACATTAGGTTTCATGATTTGCGGCACCCGTATGTCAAGCTCACGACAAAAAAATTTGCAACTTTTTTTGAAAATTTCCGGGCAACCGCATAGCTGCCCGTAGCTGTTCCATACGGCGTTCATGGCTCATGCCTCCTTTCACGGTTCCGCAGTTGCTAAGAAGTCCTGCGTAACATATTCAATCTCAATCCGGTCTCCCGGAAAGATATAGACCTTATTGATAAGCCGGTCAATCAGGGCTTGCGTCAGAGTGCCGGCACTGTCTACTTCCTGAACGATTTCACGCTGTTTCAGTCTTGCTTCGTAATCGCTTTGTATCTGTTTGGTCTGTGCGGTAATAGCGGCATGGACATTCTTTGCCTGCACCAGTTCCGCGTCATATACCGCTTTCCGCTCCCTGTAGGTTTCCAGGTCAATCTCTCCAAGCGCATACTGTTCATAGAGCTGCCGTTTACTGTCCTGGATAGAGTGCAGCTTATCTTCATGCTCGGCCTGCTGAACCGTCTGCAAATCCAGCTTGTCTTTGCTGCTGTCAATTCCCAGCGCCGGACACATCTGCGCCCGGATTATCTCAAAAACCGCCTGCTCCAGATCAACCATTTTTACCCTTACCCCGTGACAAGGAAGATTTTCTGCCACTTCGGAATGACGGCAGTAAAACCAGACATCATTTCTGAGTGACATGGCATGGTCGCAACATCCACAGAATACCTTTCCACGGAGAAGGTAGTCACGCTGCTTTTTATTGGGAAGGGAGAACCGCTTAATTGAAGCATTGGCTTTCTCAAACAGTTCCTTGCTTACGATTGCCTGGTGGTGATCCGGGATTTTGAACCACTCGCTTTCATCCTTCAATTTCATGCGGCGGCTGCCAATCTCCTGTACCTTGCGCTTACCGATCACATAGGTGCCGATATACCGTTGGTCCGCCAGCATCCGCAGCACCGTTGAACTGTTCCAGACGCCATGCGTTCGGGAAACATTGTAGTGATCTTTGCCTTTATTCCTCCGGTATTCTCCAGGCGTAGGAATCTTCATGGCGTACAGTTTCCTCGTGATCTCTGCGGCGGTATTGCCGTCGGCTGCCCATTCAAATATCTGCCGGACAATTTCTGACACTTCCTCGTCCGGTTCCATACGCCCGTCTGCGCTCTTACGGTAGCCATAAGGACAAATGACGCTTTGATACTCGCCCCGGCGCATCTTTGCGTATTTGGCGCTTTTCGTTTTCATGGACATATCCCGGCTGTAACACTCACTGATAAGATACTTAAAGGCAATGTCAATCCCTCCGGTATCTCCTTTGAAATTGGCGGTATCAAAATCGTCGCTGACAGAAATAAACCGGGTATGGTAAAGCGGAAACACTCGCTCAATGAAATAGCCGGTCTCAATGCTGTTGCGGCCAAACCGTGAAAGGTCCTTCACAATGATACAGTCAATTTTCCCGGCCTGCACCATTGTCAAAAGCTCCTGTACCGCGGGACGTTCAAAGTTGGTTCCTGTATGGCCGTTATCAACAAATTCCAGGACTTCGCTGTTATCCCATTCCTGCAGCGACATGGCCTTTTCCAGAAGGAGCAGCTTTTGGTTGGGAATACTCAAACTTTCCGTCTTGAAGTCCTCCACAGACAGGCGGATATAAAGGGCAATCACATATTTCTGCTTCATTTTACCGCCTCCCCCTGAAATTCACTCTTAAACCGGAAAAAAACACGGATATTCCGCTCATGGTCGATCTCAATCCGCTCAATCAGCCGTTCAATCAGTTCCGCCGTCAATACATGGTCCTGAGCCAGTGATTTTGCGTCTTTTTCCATTGCACGGTAGCGTACAAGCTGGTCATCCAGGGCATCCATATCTTTTTCAAGCGCCTCAATATCGCCGGAAAGGACAGTGATAGATTCCTCATAACCTGCTTTCAGTTCAAAATATTCATCGCTGGTTAAAATGCCCTGTACGAAGTTTTCATACAGCCCCCGGATTAAACGCCGCTGTTTCTCTATTTCCTGCCGTTTGGCAGACATTTGGGATTTCAGCCCGTCTTTTTTCTGTTTCTGCCTTGCCTCCAACTGAAAGAGAGGAAGGGACATACCCAAAGCAACGGACAGCTCTTTTTCTAAAATAGTGGTGACGGTTGCAATCAGCTCTGTCTCCTGCATCATCACGCCTTTGCAGGTATCTTTCGCCACACGGCTGTTCGTGAGGCAATGGAACCAGTAAATATCCGGGCCTTTTTTACGTTCCGCCCGTTGCCGGTGGAGGCTCCTGCCACAGTCGGCGCAGAATACCTTACCCTTGAAAATATTCGGGGTATAGGGGCGTTTGGGGACCGCCCGGCTTTCCTCGCAGACCTGTTTCCGGTATTCCTGTACCGCAGTAAAGAGTTCATGGCTGATAATCGGCTCATGGGTGCGTCTGGCAATAATCAGGTTGTCATCGTCAGCCTTGACCTGCTGGTGGTCCACCATCTTTGTTTTGCCCTGCACCAGATCGCCGGTATAAACTTCGCTTTCTAAAATCTTCATTACCGTGCGGGTCTGCCATTTGCCGCTCCCAATCAGGCCGGGGCTGGTGATTTCACCGGTGGATTTTTTGTAGTGGCTTGGCGCCGCAATCCCCATTTCATTGAGGTTACGGACGATACGGTTCAACGCTACGCGCTCATAAGCCCATTCAAAAATCTGTTTCACGACAGGAGCCGTATTCTCATCGATCAGCAGCTTGTGGCAGTTATCCGGGTCTTTCCGGTAGCCATAGGGTGCCCGTGCGCCAATATAATCGCCGTCTTTCATGGCCTGTCTTGCCTGTGCCTTGATCTTTCTTCCAATATCCAGAGAATAGGCTTCATTTATCATATTCTTCAGGGGAAGCATAATGCCGCCGTGAAGGTTGCCGGGGTCCGCCGTGTCAAACTGGTCCGTGACCGCAATAAAACGGACATTATGCGCATAAAAATACTGCTCAATATAATAGCCGGTATCAATAGAATTGCGTCCAAGCCGGGAAAGGTCTTTAACGATCACACAGTTGATATGGCCCGCTTCAATATCAGAGAGCATCTGCTGAAATCCGGGGCGGTGGAAATTTGTACCCGTCAGTCCATTGTCGATGTATGTGTCATAGACTACAAAATCCGGTTTGTCCGCCAGAAAATCATTCAGCACCAGCTTTTGGTTCTCCACGGAGCAGCCCCGTTTCTTGTTATCCTCCACGGAAAGCCGGATATACAGTGCCACATATACATATAAGGACGGCGCCGGCATGGGAGATTCCGTCTGTTTCCTGCTTTTTCTTGCCATTTAGCCTGCCTTCCTTTCTGCGGCCTGTTCCGCGATTTGCTCCGCCAGTGCGACGGCCTTTTTATATTCATCCTGATAGTTAAATTCAATATGCAGCTCGTCCTTGCCGATTACCCAGATACTGCGGATAAGCTGCATGACCGCACGGCGGTCAATTTCTTCCATTGTGGAGAACTGCATGAAATGGTTGATCCAGCGGTTCCGCTCGCTGCGGTTCTCCAGTACATCCGTCAGGCGTTCTTCCCATTCGTCAATCGCCTTTTGCAGAAGTTCAATGTCGGCATTGTATTTCCGCTTATAGGAAAGATATTCTTCTTTGGTGAGAATCCCGCTTACCAGGTTCTCATAGAGCTTTGTCTTGAATCCCTCGATCTGCGCCCGCTGCCTTTCGTTTGCCTTGATCTGCGCGGTATATTCCTGAACCAGTTCCCGGTTGATCCGCTCCTGACTAATACTGGACAGCAGAGCATCCAGGGAAGCTACATTTTCAATATGGCCTTTCAAGCTGTCCTGCACACACTCGATCAAGTCTGTTTCCTTTAACATGACAGAGGAAGTACAGCCATTTTTCTTTCCGGTCGGGCAATAGTAGTAGTGGTATTCCTTGTCCTTGTAACGGTTCGTCTTGCGGGTCATGCGGCAACCGCAGCACCCGCAGATTAAAATGCCGGAGAACAGGTAGACCTTATCTGACTTTGGAGAGGTGCGGGTATCAATCCTTCGGAGCCTCTGCACCAGATCAAAATCATGTTTCTGGATAATTGCCTCGTGGGTACCCTCCACACGGACCCATTCGGAGGAAGGCTTGTCCTCACGCTCTTTCAGCTTGAAGTGGGGCGTCGTCTGCTTTCCCTGTACCAGCGTTCCGGTGTAGGTTTCATCCTGCAAAATACGGATAATGGTAGTCGCAGACCATTTACAGTCCTTGCGATCCGTATAGCCGCCTTTTGCATGGGGCATCCCGTGATTGCGTTTATATGCCAGTGGGGAAAGTATGCCCATCCGGTTCAGTTCATCCGCAATATGGGAAGCGCTAAACCCTTCCAGACGCTTTCTGAAAATATCCCGCACCACACCCGCCGCATATTCGTCAACTTCCAGACTTTTATGCTTATCGCCGGTTTTTACATAACCGTAAATGGTAAAGGCTCCGACAAAATCACCGCTGCGGCGTTTCACATCCAGGGCGCTCCGGGTCTTTACAGAAATATCCCGGCTGTATGCCTCATTCATAATATTTTTGACAGAGACGGTAAGGTCATCGGCAGCATCGGTTTCCGTGTCCACGTTATCATTGATGGCGATAAAACGGACGCCGTAAGCCGGGAACACCCGGCGCATATAACGGCCAGTTTCTATGTATTCGCGTCCCAGGCGGGAAAGGTCTTTTACAATTACGCAGTTGGCCTCGCCCTGCTCGATCATCCGCATCATTTCCTGGAAGGCCGGACGGTCAAAAAGAACGCCGCTGTAGCCGTCGTCAATCTTTTCCGCAACAACCTCAATTTCCGGATGCCTGGCAATGTAGTCGTCGATCAGCCGCCGCTGGTTGGCAACGCTGTCGCTTTCCACTGATTTGTCATCCGTATAAGAAAGACGGATGTACTTAATGGTCTTGTAAACCTGCATAAAAAAACACTCCTTTCTTTGCGCAGAAAAATCCCCGCAATTCAAGAAGTGTGGCTATGCCGTATTCAATTCCTTTTCCGATTTCTATTCTACCACGACCTCGCGGGAAAGTCAGCCCCTTACTGAAAAATATCCGGCTTACCGCAGGATTCCTTTGATACATTCCTCCAGCGTGGCGCCGCCGGAAGCAAAACTGGCGTGGACGGTAAACTGTCCGCACTTGAAACGGTAAGGGTTTTTGATCTGTCGGACAAATTCTGCAATCCGGTCCTCACGGGAAAGCTCCCTGTCAACCGTAACATCCCGAATGTCTACCAATGTACCGGTTCCGCCAACAGCAGGCGTGTGTTCCATAATATCAGCTCCTTCCTGAAAATTCCTGGTTATCAAAACCACATGAATAGGCCGGACCCACGGCTACTAAGCACATAAATCCGGCCCATTGTATCTGATTTCGATTCTGTCTGCCGTATTTGCCACGCACCCCCGGCAAGCCCTGAATATACAAAGCTGGGGCTGTTACAGGCTGCGGTCAGCTTTGCCGCATCATAGCCCCGCATACGCCGCCGCTTTGCCAGAGCAAGCAAACGCCGCAGGAACTCTCCCCAAGTCTTTAGGGAGCCGTGAAGAAGTACCATTATGATCTGCGCCGTCATCGCGCCCGGCCTGCCACAGCCGGTTTTGTGGGTTACGTTGATCGCTCGGACAGCCTGATTCATCACCTCCTCGGCTGCCTGTCTCCGCGCCGTCCCATCTGCCGCTCGGAACACAGAATGAAGTACCTGTAACAGCGTATATTCGGTTGTCAAGGAGCAGGCGAGGGGCGTGGCAGTTATGACAGTATTTCAGTTAGGGCGGGCCGGAGAGCATGCTGCACGGCCACACCCGTCAGGCTTGTCCTACCGAATATGTCCCTCTATTAAGTAGTACATTTTTCGGGTAAAACGACGTGGCCTTTTATAATTTTTTTTCAAAATATTTTTCCAGACTCCTAAGGCCACGACGAATACTGTCTTTTACAGAGTTTTCAGAGCAGCCCTCCTTCCTGGCGATATCAGCTTTGCTCATACCGAGGAAAAAGTGTTCATAAATTCGATGGCGCTGTTTCTCCGACAAGGCAGACAATCCTTTGAAAATCAGTTCCGACGTCTGCTGCTGTTCTAAAATTTCCTCTGGTGTGGGCTGGTCCATCAGCGCATCCCTCTCTATGCCCTCGTGTCCTTCCAGGGAATAAAATGCTTGATAACGGTATGTACGAATCCGGTACGCTTCTTCCAGCAAAGTATACTCCCGAAGCAGCAAAGCGACTTCATCCGGCACTTCAACGATCACATCCGATGTATAAAACGGGTAATAGTCCCGCAGATTGATTTCTTTCATGGGTATTTCCTCCAATTTCAATTTGTTTGAGTGGATAAGCAAAATCGAAATCAGAGGGCGGGGAGCGGCATCCCGGACAGCCTTCTGTAACACAGGCAGCCGGAAGGCTTGTATGATCCGCAGATAAGAAAAAAGCGCGTACCTGTTTTGCTATAGGTGCGCGCCAAATGGAACAATTTGATGATTGCGGGGAGAAAAGATAAAAATATGTCGATACAAAAAGCGCCGCAGCCTTTTGAGCTGCGGCACAAAAATATATTTGATTATATCGTTGTCGTTTCCTGTGGAAATATAAGACTTTCCCAATGCACATGTTCGCCCCCATATCTGGGGGAACATAAACAGATCAGTCAATATGTGTGAATATTTCCCCCAATCTGTTTCTTTGGGGACATTATATAAGGTATAACTATCAGCTTCCTTGTACTTGTCTTTCAGAATACTCCAATATTCTCATTTTTTATTATTGACTTTTTGAGAATTAAATTTATATCCAACACCACGAACGCTGGTTACGTATTCTGGCACATCAGGGGAGATTTGAAGTTTCTGACGCAATCGGCTCATAAGATTATGGATGGCCTGCGCCGTGACATCTATATAATCCTCATCCCACACATGGTAAGCGATGGTTTCAAAAGTCAGTACCCGCCTCCGATTGATAATCAGAAGATGGAGAGCATCAAACTCTTTAGCAGTCAGATCAATTTCCTGATCGCGGATACATACCGTTCTCCCTTCCAGGCAGAAATACAAATCGCCGTCCCGGATTTCTGTTAATGTCTGTATAGAATCTGCCTGTGCAGGAGAGTTGTTGAAGACATCAGGAAGACTGCCGGAAAAAGAACAATCCTGTATATTTCTGGTAATAACATAAGAAGTCAGTTCTTTTTGCTGTTTTTCATCAAGTAAGACAAACAGCTTCTCGGCAATATCTCCACCGGACTCTGACAAGTCAAGCACTGCTAATTTCCCATGCTGTCACCACCTCTTTCGTTCTCTAAAGTCTCTTTCAATTTTTGAAACGACTCATCGCTGATAACATGCTCAATTCGACAGGCGTCTTGTTCGGCGATATTCCTATCAACTCCCATAAAAACAAGCTGCTCTGTAAAAAACAAATGGCGTTCATAGATTTTCTCGGCAATCCCCAGACCTATGGCGGTCAGATGGAGGAATCCATCATCATCCACAGTCAGAAAACCGCCGCTTTTCAAAACGCCCACCGCATGACTGACACTCGGTTTGCTAAAGCCCATGTGCCGGGCAAGGTCAATGGAGCGGACCATGCCTTGTTTCTTTTGGAGTATCAGCACAGCCTCCAGATAATCCTCCCCGGACGCATGAATCTTCATAGGACCTCCTATCCTCAAAGGTTATACCGCCCAGCCAAGGCTCTCCTGCTGGATGTAGAACAACTTGTGATACAAACCTTTTTTCTTCATCAGTTCATCATGTGTGCCGCATTCCACCAATTTTCCATTGTCGAGGACAATGATCTGGTCGGCATCCACAACGGTACGAAGCCGGTGAGCAATCATAATGACCGTCTTGCCCTCCACCAGTTTTGCAATGGCCCGCTGGATTAAAACCTCGTTCTCCGGGTCAAGGGATGCGGTTGCCTCGTCCAGAAGAATGATCTGGGCATCTTTCAGCAGCGCGCGGGCAATGGAAATCCGCTGACGCTCACCACCAGAAAGCGTGCTGCCGTTCTCTCCAAGGACAGTCTGATAACCGTCCGGCAATCTCTGGATAAATTCGTCACAGTATGCCGCCTTTGCCGCCGCCATGACCTGCTCCTCGGTAGCGTTCCTATTGCCTACACGGATATTGTTAAAAACAGTATCGTTGAACAGGGTCACATCCTGGAATACAAAGGACATACAGCGCATCAGGTGTTCCGGTTCAATGGTGCTGACATCCATACCACCAATGGTGATCTGGCCTTTTCTTACATCCCAAAAGCGGGCGATCAGTTTGGAAATCGTACTTTTGCCGCTGCCGGAAGGCCCTACCAGGGCCGTTACGCTGCCAGCAGGAATAGAAAAAGACACATCCTTGATAACATCGTCCTGGTTATATCCGAAAGTGACATCTTTCAGTTCAATGTCATACTTGGATACATCCTTATCCTCGCCCTCCATAGCGGGCGTGGTCAGCAGAGTACGCATACGGTTGGTGACAGTCTCCAAATGAAACAGAGAGGTCAACTGTGAGAGAATGGCAAGGATCGGGCCGTAAATCTGTGTGGAGAACATGAGCAGCACCAACAGGGGGAGCAGTTCAATTTTGCTGCCGGTTATCAGCACCGTTCCAATGAAAATGGTGATGCCAAGTCCTGCTTGCAGGATCAGGCTGGCTCCCTGAACCAGAATACCGGAGGCCAGTTCCACCTTAATGGCGATTTTTCTCATGGCCTGGAGTGCTTTATCCAACGCATCAAAGCGGGAACCGCCAAGGCCGCAGGATTTGATGATTTTGATACCTTCCAGGTATTCCTGAATCTGGCTGGACGCCTCCAGCTTCACATCCACCTGTTTGTCAAACAGACGAAGCTGCAACTTGCGCCCGCCCAAGATGATAAGGAATGTGACCGGCATTGTGCAGAAGATAGCCAGGGCCATGCGCCAATCAAAAAACGCCAGACAAATACAAGTCAGAGTAACAGAGATAATATTCGCAATCAGCGGCGGGATGGTACTACTGAGCATGGATTCCATGCTGCTGCAATCCGCCATCATGTTGGTGGTAATGTCGGACAAGTCCTTTGTGTTAAAGAAGCTCATGGGGAGCTTGCGAAGATGCTCCGCGATCCGAAGTCTGGTCGTGCTGGCCTCCTTATAGGAAGCAATATAGGTTTTCCTATAATCGTTTTTCGCGGCCAGGAACACCAGAATAGCCGCCACCAGCCCCAGGCCCAGCAGCTTCCACAACGCGGCCCACGAAATTGCTTCTCCAGTAAACGGCTTTAACAACTCCCAAAAGAGCAGGCAGGCTACCATAGACGGAAGCAACAGCGCGATATTGGTTATTGTGCAGGCCGTAATCGCTTTTTTCAGGTCGGAGTAGCCTTTCTCCGACAGCATTAACTTTTCTTTCAACTTACTCATAGATCACACCGCCTTTCCTGTGCCAATTTTCCAGTTGATCGACTCCGTATAGCTGCTCCACATCTGTGCGTATTTTCCGTTCTTCTTCAGCAGCTCGTCATGGGTGCCGGACTCAATCAGACAGCCCTTTTCCATGACAAGGATCTGGTCAGCATTACGAATCGTGGACAGGCGATGGGCGATCATTACAACCGTTTTATTCTGGATCAGCTTTTCAAAGGCTTTTTGAATCAGGTACTCGTTCTCCGGGTCGCTGAACGCGGTTGCCTCGTCCAGAACGATAATGGGCGCGTCTTTTACGATAGCCCTTGCAATGGCAATCCGCTGGCGCTCACCACCGGAAAGGTGGACGCCGGTGCTGCCGATCACGGTCTGGTAGCCGTTCGGAAGCTGCTCAATAAATTCATGGCATCTTGCAGCCTTTGCCGCCGCAATAACCTGTTCTTCCGTAGCATCTGGATTTCCCATACGGATGTTGTCCAGGATGCTCTGTTTGAACAGGAACGTATCCTGAAATACGAAGCTGACCTTATCCATCAGCGCATCCAGCGGAATGTCCCGAATGTCAACGCCGCCGATTTGAATACTTCCGTCCGTCACATCATAAAACCGGGAGATCAAGCTGGCGATGGTACTCTTGCCGCCACCGGAAGGGCCGACAATGGCTGTCACCTTGCCTTGCTCCGCAAGGAAGGAAACATGAGACAGGGCCTTGACCTGGGAATCGGCTTCGTAGGAAAAGCTGACATCCTGAAAAGCAATCCCATAGTTTTTAATTGTTGCCGCCGTACTCTTTTCGGGCAGGGTCGGGATACGCAGGATTTCATCCATACGCTCCACGCTGCCGTCAATCTGCGTGAAGGACTCCGAGATATACATGATCTTATTCAGGATGCCGGAAATCGCATGGACAATAATCAGGTAGAAAATGAATGTCAGCGAATACTCCCTGAAATCCGTGGTGTGCATCCCAATCAGAACGCCCACGGGAATCAAAAGCAGATAAATATTGTTGATGATCGTGGTAAAAGCAGGCATACAGTTCTGCCAGCCCAATGCGTACTCCAGCACGAAAGAGGTATAGTCTGTAATGGATTTGCTCAACCGCTTAAAGGAATCGGCGGTCTGATTAAATGCTTTGATCTCCGACATACCGCGCACATATTCCACGGAGGCGCTGTTCATGTTTTCCTGGGAGGTCTGGAAACGGTGCATTTTTTCCTTTGCCTCTCCGTTGAAACCCGCAAACTGCACGATAAAGGCCAGAACAATACCGACCAGACAAACCACACCATACCGCCAGTCAATTCCAAGAAGAATGATGACCAGAACAAGCGGCGCGACCAGCGAGGCCACAAAATCCGGGAGCTGGTGAGCGATGAATTTCTCAACGCTTTCGATGTTTTCGTCCATGATCTTTCTCATTTTGCCGCTGCCCAGGGTCAGATGATACCCAAGGGGAATCTGCATGATGTGGTCGGCAAAGGCCACCTTCAATTCATAAAGCGTTCCAAACGCCGCAACGTGGGAACACAACAGGGCAAAGAAGTAAAATACGATGTTCCCCAAAATTCCGGCCAGGGCCAGCCAGCCCCAGGTTGAGATCGTGGAAACATTCAAGAGTGACATATCCGGGTAAACAAACAGGATTTCCCGAATGATGTAGTAGATTGATAAGTACGGTACAAAAGAACAGATCGCAGCCAGCGCCGCCAAAACCCCTGCCAGGAACACCAGCCCTTTATGGCCGGAAGCCAGTTCCAGGCAGCGTGCCAGTCCGGTTTTCGGTTTCGGCTGCTTTTTGTTTTGCTGTGCCATTTCTAACCCTCCTTTTTGTCATATCCAATTTTGTCTAAGAGAAGCTCTGCTCCCCTGATTTGAAAATCATCGGTAATGCAGCCGTTCTCCAGGCGTATTGCCCGCTCACAGCAGGCAAGCGCACACTCCGCGTCATGGGTAATGACGATAATGGTGCGCCCCATCTTCGCCAGCTTGCGGATCATCCTGCTGACATTCCGCATATTTGTACCGTCCAGCCCGCTTGTCGGTTCGTCCAGTACGATGATCGGCGCTTCATGCATCAACGCCACGCCAAGGGCCAGCCGCTGCTTTTGCCCTCCTGACAGTGTGGAGGGATGCTGTTTGACAAACGGCATCAGCTCCAGGGCCTCCAGAATTTCCTCCGCCGCTTTTTTCCGCTCCGGGCTGACCTCCGCGCCGGTAGTCAGTTCGTCCAGCAAGTCCTCACCGAAAAGCTGGCTGTCTAAATCCTGGGGAATGTACCAGACCTTTCCCAAGCGGCCTTTCGGTCTGCAATGCTTTCCGAACAAAACGACTTCGCCGGATTTCTCTTTCAATAGCCCTGCCAGGATTCGTCCTATGGTGCTTTTGCCCGTCCCGTTAGGGCCAATCAGGGCTACCACTTCTCCCTTGCGGCATTGAAAGTCAATATCCTTTGCCACAATCGTCTCACCAAAAGAGTGGTTCAGCTTTTTCACTTCCAGAACAACCTCGTTGGTTGCCGCAGATGGGATTTCCGCCTGCTCGATCTGGTGCAGGTCAGGAGTGCGAAGCCCCAGCGCCCGGATTTCCTGATTGGACAGGGCTTTCATCTGCTGTGCGGTAAATTCCCGCACAATTTTCCCTTTCTGCACACACAGGAAACGGTCTGCCAGATCCATCAGATAGTAAAGCCGGTGTTCCGCTATGATGATGGTTTTTCCCTGCTGTTTCAAATCGCGGATAATGTCTGCAAAGCGGTAGGTGGATGCAATATCCAGATTGGCAGACGGTTCATCCATGACATAGATTTCCGGGTCAATCGCCTCCGCAGACGCAATCGCAACTTTCTGGCGCATCCCATAAGACAGGCTGTGCAGACTGTGATCCAGAATGTCCTGAATTTTGATGTCCG
>Ga0129314_1001358_pt1 | contig 17446 bp, 17 predicted proteins | sample O1111metagenome_FD_94431 | JGI IMG/M metagenome (GOLD analysis project Ga0129314, IMG submission 94431) | Orangutan individual fecal microbial communities from fecal samples from Wisconsin, USA - O1111 metagenome | ecosystem: Host-associated > Mammals > Digestive system > Large intestine > Fecal... | reverse complement strand
GAGACCATCGACCTGGAACTGATCATGGCCGATCTGGAGATGGTCAACCGCCGGGTGGACAAGGCGACCAAGATGGCCAAGGGGGACAAGAAGTTCCTCCACGAGGCGGAGCTGTTCAAGGCCCTGGCGGAGCATCTGGATGGGGGCAAGTCCGCCCGCACCTTCGAAGCGGAATCTAAGGACGACGCCGAACTGATTGCCACTGCCGATCTGCTGAGCCTGAAGCCGATCATCTATGCCGCAAACATGGACGAGGACGGCTTTGCCGACCAGGGTGCGAACCAGTATTTTAAGCTGGTTGCCGACCGGGCCGCTCAGGAGGGGGCCCAGGTGCTGCCCATCTGCGCCAAACTGGAGCAGGATATTGCCGAGCTGGACGGCGAGGACCGCGCCATGTTCCTGGAGGATCTGGGCATTGAGAAGTCCGGACTGGACCGCTTGATCCAGTGCAGCTATACGCTGCTTGGCTTGATTTCCTTCCTGACCTACGGTGAGGACGAGTGCCGCGCCTGGACCATCAAGAACGGCACCAAGGCGCCTCAGGCCGCCGGCAAGATCCACTCCGATATCGAGCGCGGCTTCATCCGTGCGGAGACCATCAACTTCAACGAGATGATTGCCTGCGGCTCTGTCGCGGCGGCGAAGGAGAAGGGTTTGCTGCGCAGCGAGGGCAAGGAGTATGTAGTGAAGGACGGAGATATGATCTATTTCCGCTTTAATGTGTAAGCAAAGCTGATCAATTGGGATAGTTTCCCCGAGGGAATACACAATATCAATAGAACATTACAGAAAACAGGAGGTAATTTAATATGAAAACGGCCCGTTTTGTACTGAAGATCGTTGCCGCATCGCTGGCCTTTGCCGCTGCTGTGTGTGCTGTGGTAGCCTACTGGGATAAGCTGGCGCAGCTGTGCTGTGGTGCGAAGCAGTCTCTCTCCCGCAGCCGCCATGCCTCTGAGTACGAGGATTACGAAGAGGATTGAGCGCTCTGACTAAAACCCGCTGCATACAGATGTATGCGGCGGGTTTTTATTCCTGCCCCGGAATGAAAACATAGACTTGAAATTCAAAACCGTCTATGATAAACTGTTTTGCATTGCGCGCTGCCCTGCAATTTTCTTTTACACTGATTCTTTAGCATGGCAGCAGACTAAAAGAGCTTTGACGAGATTAAACTACTTGAAATTAGGAGAAGGACTGCTTATGAACACACACCATCACCACAAGCGCAGCGTATTTTCCGGAAAGATCGGTTTTGTGCTGGCGGCGGCCGGGGCCTCCGTAGGGCTGGGAAATATCTGGCGTTTCCCCTATCTGGCCGCTAAATATGGCGGCGGCATTTTTCTGCTGATCTATATTATTCTGGCCTTTACCTTCGGCTACACCATGATCATGGCGGAGACGGCCTTGGGCCGCATGACCCGAAAGAGTCCTGTGGGGGCATTCCACTCCTTTGGGACGGGCAAGCTGCTGTCCTTCGGCGGCTGGATCAACGCCGTCATTCCCATTCTCATTGTCCCTTATTACTCTGTAATTGGCGGCTGGGTGATCAAGTATCTGGCGGAGTATCTCATGGGGCACGGAAGCGAACTGGCCGCCGACGGATACTTTTCGGCGTTTATTTCTGACGGACTGTCGTCCGAGATATCCTTTGCTGTGTTTGCGCTGTTTACTCTGATTATTATCTTTGCCGGGGTGCGCAATGGCGTGGAGCGGGTCTCTAAGCTGATGATGCCGGTGTTGGCGGTGCTGTCCGTTGTCATTGCGGTTTACTCTGTCACGCGCCCCGGGGCGCTGGCTGGCGTGAAGTATTTCCTGGTGCCCAATTTGGAGAACTTCTCCTGGATGACCGTAGTTACCGCTATGGGGCAGATGTTTTACTCCTTGTCCATCGCTATGGGTATTTTGGTCACTTTCGGTTCCTATATGAAAAAGGATGTGTCCATTGAAGACTCCACAAAGAATGTGGAAATCTTCGACACTGCCATCGCTATTATGGCCGGCTTGATGATCATTCCTGCGGTGTTCGCCTTCTCCGGGGGCGACCCTGACACCCTGCAGGCTGGGCCTGCGCTGATGTTTATCACCATCCCGAAGGTCTTTGACAGCATGGGAATGGGTACATTGGTGGGCGTTTTATTCTTCCTGCTGGTACTGTTTGCGGCGGTTACCAGTTCGATCGCCTTGACGGAGAGCGCTGTGTCTACCTTTGAGGACGAGCTGGGCTGGAAGCGGCACAAAGCGACCCTGCTGATTGGCGGCATCATGCTGTCCCTGGGCAGCCTGTCCGCTTTTGGTTACGGTCCTTTGGCCAATGTTACGGTGTTTGGAATGCAGTTTTTGGATCTGTTCGACTTCCTGACCAACTCTGTTATGATGCCGATTGCGGCCATTGCCACCTGCCTGCTGGTGTCCCGGGTGATCGGGGTGGAGAAGATCGAGGAGGAGGTGACCCAGGAGGGCCACCCCTTCCGCCGGAAGAAGATCTTCAATTTTATGATCCGCTGCCTGTGCCCTATTTTTGCGGCTGTGATTCTGGTCAGCTCTGTGGCCAACGCCCTGGGCCTGATCTCCATGTGAGAAGCATAAGACGAAAAACCGGAGTAAGCGCAATGCGCTTGCTCCGGTTTTTGCTTGGCCTGTGGGTTGTGGGAGAAAATATCCCTCAGATGCCCTTGCGATACAGAAGATAGGAGTAGACCGTCGGAATCAGGGCGGAGACCAGCAGCATGACAAAGATCCAGGCGGACCAGAGGTGCAGAAGGGCGGCCACGATCATCACCAGTCCGGCGATGACCCAGAGGAAACCGGCCAGCCGGTGAGTGCGGTTCCAGTTCTCCTCGCTGTTCAGGGTCCAGGGCAGCTTGAAGCCCATGGTGTAGCACTGCTTGGTCTTGGGCAGGTAGTTGCCCAACAGAAGGAAGATCACGCCCACCAGCACGGGAACTAGTACCTCCACGTGCATCCGGTAGCCCAGCCCCTCGCCCAGGGTGATGCCCGACGTCAGCAGAGACATCGCCGGGAAGATCCACAGGCAGAGGGTGGCCAGGGTCTTATTCATGTTGGCCCGCTTGGGGTCGGACCGCAGGGTGAAATACAGCAGCAGATTGCCCGCCGCAAGCAGACAGGGCAGACCGAACACGGCCATGGGGCGGCTGGACCATCCGTCGGGGGTCCCGTCCATGCCGAAGTGGGTGGGCAGCTCCGCCGGAAGGCGGCTGTATACGGCCAGCCCCGCCAGAATGGGCAGCAGACAGACCAGAGTTGTAAGGATAAGCAGCTTTTTATTCCGTTTCATGTTGTTCCGCTCCTTTCAGGTCCTGGATCCACAGCAGGACCTCCTCCAAGACAGAGGCGTTCAGGCTGTAATAGATATAGTTCTTTTCCCGACTTTCAAAAACCAGCCCCGCTTTCTTCAGCCGGGACAGGTGATAGGAGACAGTGGCCGCTGTCATGTCAAAGCGGCCGGCGATCTCTCCCGCTGTCAGGCGGCCGCCCTTCAGAAGATTTAAAATCTCCCGCCGGGCGGGATCGGAGAGCGCCTTGAAGGTTTCTCCAAAGGCCATGACCGGCCCTCCCTTCCAAACTATTTAGATTTCTTTCTAAATAGAATTTATCATGCAAACAAGAGAAAGTCAAGAACTATTTAGATAAATATCTAAATTATATCAAGAGAGAAACAAGCCGCCCGGAGCCATGTGCGGCATGGCTCCGGGCGGCTTTGACAGCGGTGTTTGCGTCAGTCTAAATGATACAGCTCCGGCCGGCGGGTGCTCCAGGTCCCTACGCTGTCCCGGATCTGCTTCTGATAGTCCAGATCTGCCTGAACATAGACGATCTCCTCCCGGCCGCTGGCCTGGGCGGTGACAGTGCCCCAGGGGTCTACCGCCATGGAACGGCCAAAGGGGTAGTTGCCCTCCACCTCGCCAAAGCAGTTGCAGGCCAAGGTCCAGGTGAGATTTTGCAGGGCGGTGGCCCGCACCATGACGTCCCAGTGGTCTGTACGCGGCGGCAGCGGTGTGCCCACGGGGAAGGCGGCGGGGCACAGGATCAGGTCGGCTCCGTCGTGGACCAGAGTGCGGGGAATTTCGGGAAAGCGCAGTTCAAAGCACACCATTACGCCAATGGTGCCGAAGTCGGTTTGGAACAGGCCGGAGGACTGGCCGGGCGCCACCTCCTTGGATTCGTCGTAACCGATCCCTACGCACAGGTGGGTCTTGTCGTAGCGCCCCGCCAGTTGGCCGTCTCGGTCGTAGAGACAGATGGAGTTGTAAGCGCGGCCATCCTCTGCCAGACGGGGGAAGCTGCCGGCCAGGATATAGACGTGGTGCTCCTTGGCCAGGGCGGCGATGCGGCGGGTGTGGTCGCCGACTTCGGGATGGCTGCCGATGGTGTTGGGGAAACCGTAGCAGTATTCGGGAAAGACAATAAGGTCCAGGTCGGGGCGCCCCTGAACGGCCTGTCGGATCATAGCCTCCATGTTGTCTGTGCTGGCCTGAATCGAGGAACGCCCGATGGTCTGACAAAGAGCTGCGTTTACCATATATACTCCACTCCTTGAATGATTTTTATTTATTGTAACACCGGGAGCGCCCGCTTACAATACTCAGAAGAACGTGAGCGGGCAAAATAAAAGAAGAAAGCAGAGCAAAATCCGCACAGAGAACGGGGGAGGAAAAAGTCCTGTTTTGTGGGGATGTACAAGGTTGAAGAAATGGGAGTTCCGGCGGGGGAAAACCGGTTGACACTTTAACGCGTTGAATGGTACAATATCCCAAAATTGCAGCGGGAGGACGGCGGAACGGGGCTGTTTGCCGCAGAAGCAAAAGAAAAAACCAAACGGCGGCCTTTCGATGCAAGTGAAAAGTCAGAGAAAAAACAAGAAGAAAATGTTCGACCCTTTGGGTGCGGCCTGCTCCGATGGAGCGGGGCGTATAAGAGGAACCTTATACACAGGATACAGAAAATGATAGGAGGAACTGCAATGCTGTGCAATAACATCGGCGTCAATGAAGCGGGCCGGCTCACCTTTGCCGGAATGGATACGGTGGACCTGGCGAAGAAGTACAAGACGCCTTTGTATCTGATGGACGAGGATAAGATCCGCGCCAACTGCCGGACTTACCGGACGGCGATGGAAAAATGGTTCGGGGCGGGCAGCTTCCCCCTGTATGCCAGCAAGGCGGCCAGCTTCAAGCAGATCTACCGCATCATGGCGGAAGAGGGAATGGCCATTGATGTGGTCTCCTCCGGCGAGGTGTATACGGCTGTCCACGCGGACTTCCCCATGGAGCGGGCCTTTTTCCATGGCAACAATAAGACCGATGAGGACATCGCCTATGCCATGGACTGCGGGTTGGGCTGCTTTGTGGTGGACGGCTTCTGGGAACTGGAGGCCGTTGAGCGCATTGCCGCTGCCAAGGGGATCAAGCAGAATGTACTGCTGCGGCTGACCCCGGGAATTGACCCCCACACCTACGAGGCCGTGGCGACCGGCAAGGTGGACTCTAAGTTCGGTGTGGCCATTGAGACCGGGCAGGCCGCCCAGTTTGTGGACCAGGCGCTGGCTATGAAGCACTTGAATGTGCTGGGCTATCACTGCCATGTGGGCTCTATGGTCTTTGACCAGGAGGGCGATGTGTATCAGAACGCCGCCGAGATCATGCTGGCCTTTGCCGTGGAGATGAAGGCGGCCCGGGGCTTTGTTCCCCAGATTTTGAACCTGGGCGGCGGCTACGGCGTGCGGTATACCGAGAACGATCCTACCATTGACATCGAGGAGAATATCAAGCTGCTGTCTGAGTACTTGAAGAAGCGCTGCGACGAGCTTGGCCTGCCCATGCCCGCTGTTCTGATGGAGCCGGGCCGCAGCATTGTGGCAGACGCCGGTATGACCTTGTACTCCGTGGGCACGGTGAAGAAGATCCCCGAGTATAAGAATTATATTTCCGTAGACGGCGGCATGACGGACAACCCCCGGTATGCCCTGTATCAGTCCCGCTATACCGTTATGCTGGCAGAGCGCCCGGAGGAGAAGGGGACCGAGAAGTTCGACGTGGTGGGCCGCTGCTGTGAAAGCGGGGATATCATTCAGCCCGGCGTGGTTCTGCCCGAGCCCAAGCGGGGGGAGATCCTGGCCGTGTGCACCACCGGCGCATACAACTACTCCATGGCCTCCAACTACAACCGGGTGGCCCGGCCTCCCGTTGTCATGCTGTACGGCGGCAAGGACTATGTGGCGGTCCGCCGGGAGAGCCCCGCGGATATGGCCCAAAACGACCTGTAAACCCGGAAATATACGCGCCCGTCTCTTTCAAAGAGACGGGCGCGTTTCTCTGTTCGACAAACGGCGCCCGGTCTGGTATACTGACAGATAGTCTGAAACGATACGGGTGGGAGTACAGGGATGAAGAAACTGAAAAAAGCTTATTTAGAGATTACAAATCTATGTAACCTGCGGTGCTCCTTTTGCCCGGGGACCGGGCGGAAGACCGGGCTTATAGCGCCGGAGGATTTTCGCCTTTTAGCGGGCAGACTGCGCCCGCACACGGACTATCTCTACCTCCACCTGATGGGGGAGCCCTTGATGCACCCAAAGCTGGATGAACTGCTGGGCATAGCGGAGGAACTGAATTTTCGGGTGATGATCACCACCAACGGGACTTTGCTGCCGGAGCGGGGCGGCCTGCTTATAGACAGCCCGGCGGTGGAAAAGGTGAGCATCTCGCTCCATTCCTTCGAGGGAAATGAAGGAGAGGAGGCTGTCCTTGCGGATTATCTGGAGCAGTGCCTGACATTTGCCGCGGCAGCGGGGGCGGCTGGAAAAAAGTGCGGCCTGCGGCTGTGGAATCTAGACGGGGAGGAGACCCAGGGGGCCAATGACCGGAACGAAGAAATTCTGGCCCGGATGGAAGCGGAATTTCCTAAGCCGTGGAAGGAGGGCCGGCGGGGCACTGGGCTGGCGCCGAATATCTATTTAGAGTGGGGAGAGCGGTTTGAGTGGCCCGACCTGAACGCCCGGGAGGGGGAGACACGCTTCTGTATGGGGCTGCGGGATCAGGTGGGTGTGCTGTGGGACGGAACCGTTGTCCCCTGCTGCCTGGACCATGAGGGGGACATCCCCCTGGGGAATCTCTACGAGCAGTCGCTGGAGGATATTCTGAACACGCCCCGGGCCAGAGCGATCTATGACGGCTTTTCCCAGGGCCGGGCGGCGGAGGAGCTGTGCCGCCGCTGCGGCTACGCCAGGAGGTTTTGACTGTGAAGACGCGTTATTATGCAGCCCCCATGGAGGGGGTCACCGGAGCCATGTGGCGCCGGACCCATCAGAAATTTTTCCCGGGGGCGGATCAGTATTATACACCCTTTTTGACGCCTACCCAGGCCCATAAGCTTACGCCACGGGAGAAACGGGAGCTGCTGCCGGAGTATAACGGAAGCGCGGTTTTGGTCCCCCAGATCATGACCCGGCAGGCGGAGAATTTTATCTGGTGCGCCGGCGCTATGGGAGAGCTGGGCTATGAAGAGGTGAATCTGAACCTGGGATGTCCCTCCGCTACGGTGGTCACCAAGGGAAAGGGCGCCGGAATGTTGGCTGACCTGGACGCCCTTCGCCGATTTTTAGAGGGGGTGTTCTCTGCCGGTCTGGACATGAAAATCTCGGTGAAGACGCGATTGGGCCTGGAAACGCCGGAGGAGTTTACCGCCATTTTGGCGGTGCTGCGGGAATTCCCCCTTTCCGAGCTTATCGTCCATCCCAGGGTGCGGCGGGATATGTATACCGGCCCCTGCCGGCTGGAGTGGTACGCCGCCGCGCTGGAAAAATCTCCTTTTCCTGTTTGTTACAACGGAGATGTGCTGTCCCCGGTAGACCGGGACGGCGTGTTGGCCCGCTTTCCACAGACTGTGGCGGTGATGGTGGGCCGGGGGCTGCTGGCCGACCCGGCGCTGATCCAAAAGCTGCAGGGCGGTCCCGGGGCGGACCGGGATACACTGGCCGCCTTTGTCGCGGAGCTGTATGAAGAGTATGTGGCCGCCTTTCGCAGCAGGGGCAACGCTATGCTGCGGATGAAAGAGGTGTGGTCCTATCTGCTGTACCTCTTTGACGGCGGGCAGAATTTCCGAAAATCCATCCAGCGGTGCCGGGATACGGGCGATTACGAACGGACGGTGGAGGAACTGTTTCGGACCTGCCCCCTGCGGCCCGAACCGGAGCTGCCTTGGGCGGGAGAGACGAATTTTGGGGCAAAATAGCCCTCCGCAACCGCTGGTTGCGGAAGTTCCAAGGGGGATTGGTTGCCTTTTCCCGGAAAGATGGGGTACGATGGGCCCATCAAAACAGAGGAGGACAACGGTATGACATTAGGAGAACGTATCTATACCCGGCGCACCGCCCTGGGGATGTCTCAGGACAAGCTGGCCGAGCAGCTGGAGGTGTCGCGCCAGTCGGTGAGCAAGTGGGAGACGGATGCCTCGGTGCCCGACCTGGATAAGCTGGTAAAGCTGAGCGAGCTGTTCCATATGACCTTAGACGAACTGGTGAAAGGAGAGACTGCCGCTGCCCCGGAGAAAGAGGCGGAACAGCCGGAGGAGTCTGCTCAAAGAGCGGGCGGCGCGGGGACAACTCGGGTTGTTCTCGGCGGCGTGCTGCTGATCTGCGGTCTGTTGACGGCTATCCTACTTCTGCTGCTGAACGGCGGGGGCCTGGGTCTGCTGATCGGCGGCTGCCTGGCTCTGGCGGGGCTGATGATGCTGCTGCCTCCGGCGGGCCGGCTGGTTACCCTGTGGATCTTGTGGAGCTACATGGTTATGGTGTTCATGCCCAGGGCTATGGGGGTAAGACCCAAATGGATCTTCAGCGCCGACCTGTACCGGCTGTGTGGGGGATATCCCTACTTCTGGTATTTGATCATAGCCTGGGCGGAGGTGCTCACCGGGCTGTCGCTGACGGCGGCCACCGTCCGGATGATCCGGAGAAGAAAAAAGTGAATGGAAAAAGGTCCGCCCCGATCATGTTCGGGGCGGACCTTTTTATGCCGATAGAAGAAAAAATGAAAGTTACAGCTGGGTCTCGTCCTCACTGGCGAGGGAGAACGACTGCACCCTGGCATAGGCCTTTTTGCGGATGACAAAGAAGATGGCGAACAGGATCACCGTGGTGATGGTCCAGGAGATGGGGTAAGAGACATAGAGGGATTCCGGAGAGTGGAGGACGGGGAATACCCAGGCCACCCAAGCCAGACGGAATACGCATACGCCCACCAGGGTGACTACCATGGGGGAGAAGGAGTAGCCCAACCCACGGATGGTGTTGGCGGCTACGTCCATAGTGCCGTTCAAGAACTGGAAGCACAGCATAAAGTACATTCTGGATACAGCCTGGGCGATGACCTCCGGCTGATCCGGGGCGTACAGGGAGGCCAGAGGCGCGCCGAAATGGTAGGCCAGATTGCTGAAAACCAGGATACCCACCAGACAGTATACCTGGCTTAAAAGGGCGATGCGGTCAACCCGCTTGCACTTGCCGGCGCCGTAGTTCTGACTGACGAAGGTCAGGGCGGTCTGGCTGATGGAGCTGTCGATGGAGTAGATGAACATCTCGATGCTGCTGGAGGCGGAGGCACCTGCCACGACGGCGGCGTCGTTGAAGGAGTTCAGACCGGTCTGAATGATGACGTTGGAGATGGAGAACATAATGCCCTGAAAGCCGGCGGGCAGACCAATACGCAGCATCCGGTTCATCATGGCCCGGTCGATGGAGAGGCGGTGCAGGTCCAGATGGAAGACGCCCTCCTCCTTCATCAGACAGCGCAGCACCAGTCCGGCGGAGATGTACTGGGAGGTGATGGTGGCAATGGCCACGCCCGCCACGTCCAGGTGGAACCCGATGACCAGGATCAGGTTCAGGATCACATTGATGATCCCGGCGGCGGTGAGGTAGCGCAGGGGACGCTGGGTGTCCCCTTTGGCCCGCAGCAGGGCCGCGCCGAAGTTGTATACCAGGTTGCCGGGCATACCCAAGAAGTAAATGCGCATGTACAGGGTGGCCAGACCGATCACGTCCTCGGGAGAGGACATCCACTCCAGCAGCTGCCGCATGCAGATTACGCCGAAGATGGACAGGGCGACGCCGCTGATTATGGCTAAGGTGATCGCGGTGTGGATGCTGCGGCTTACAGTGTCCCGGCGGCCGGCGCCCAGATCCTGGGCGACCACAACGTTGGCGCCGATGGAGATCCCTGTAAACAGATTGATGGTCAGGTTGATCAGTGCGTTGTTGGACCCCACCGCGGCCAGAGCCTGGGCGGGTTGGGCGGCATACCGGCCGACTACGATCACGTCCGCAGCGTTGAACAGCAGCTGAAGAATGGTAGAGGCCAGCAGGGGCAGTGCGAACAGCAGCAGTTTGCCCGCCAGGGAGCCGCTGCACATATCCATTTCATATTGTCGTTTTCGGCACAGCATAAAGCCCTTCCTTTCCGATTGGAACGCCCCGGCGATTCCAGAATAGGAGCGTCGGGGCAGAGAACATTGATTTGTTTTCTTACTACTGTAAATGATAATGCTTTTCTGAGGAAAGTCAACGGGGAACAGCTCTTTTCGTTTGAATGTACGGAAAGACAGGGTGTTTTTTCAGGAAGGACAAACGATTTGACATGGATTTTACACAGCCTGACTTTCCCATTTTACAAGCGGAGGGTATCCTGTGTCATGTAAGCAGAAAAAATCAAACACACCGGCGCGGAGTTCTTAAGAGAGACCGGTACCGGACAAAATGAAAAGGAGATCCTGCAACATGAAAAAGTTTCTTTCTCTGGCGCTGGCTTTGACCTGCGCTGTGTCCCTGCTGGCCGGCTGCCAGAAGTCCGGCGGCGATCAGCCCAGCGGCGGCTCCTCCGCTGCCTCCAATCCTCCCGCTGCCTCCAACACCGAGGTGACCGGCGCTGTGGCCACCGATGGCTCCACCTCCATGGAGAAGGTCATCGGCGCCTTGGGCGAGTCCTTTATGGGCGCCAATAAGGGCATCACCGTTACTTACAATCCCACCGGTTCCGGCTCCGGCATCCAGGCTGTCAGCGAGGGCCGCTGTGACATCGGCCTGTCCAGCCGCGCCCTGAAGGATGAAGAGAAGGCCTCCGGCCTGAAGGAGACCGTCGTGGCTCTGGATGGTATCGCCATCATCGTCAGCCCGGAGAATCCTGTCAGCGACCTGGATGTAGAGACCATCGCCAAGATCTACACCGGTGAGATCACCAACTGGAAGGACCTGGGCGGCAGCGACGCCGAGATTGTGCTGATTGGCCGTGAGGCCGGCAGCGGCACCCGGGACGGCTTTGAGTCCATCACCGGCACCAAGGACGCCTGCAAGTACCGTCAGGAGCTGACATCCACCGGCGATGTGATCACCACTGTGTCTCAGAATCCCGACGCCATCGGCTATGCCTCTCTGGCCGCCGTGTCTGACAAGGTGAAGACCCTGACCGTGGGCGGCGTGACCCCCACTGAGGATACCGTGAAGGATGGCAGCTATGTGATCCAGCGCCCCTTCGTTCTGGTCACCAAGGACGGTGCTCAGCTGTCTGATGCGGCGCAGCTGTTCTTCGACTACGCCACCTCTGCTGATGCAGCTGACATCATCTCCAAGGCCGGTGCGGTGCCTGTAGCGTAACCAACACAGGAAACAGGAAAGCCCCTTGCCGAGCAAGGGGCTTTTCGCCCTGACGAATGGGAGAAGATAACATGAGAGAAACGAGTGCAGAAAATATGGTCCGGGCGGGAGCTGATACCGTGTTCTGCGGGCTGGAGAAACAAGCCCGGGGGAATGACTCGCGGATGAGCACAGGGGCGGCAAAAAAGAATTTGCTTGAGACTGTGATCCATGGTATATTCCTTATACTGGGACTGATCACCGTGGCCTGCGTGCTGTTGATCACCGTATATCTGGTGTTGTCCGGTCTGCCCGCCATCGGAAAGATCGGCCTGACCAAGTTCCTGTTTGGAAAGACCTGGGCCTCGACGGCGGCTCAACCCGCCTTTGGTATCCTGCCCTTTATCCTGACCAGCGTGTACGGCACGGCGGGGGCCATCGCAGTGGGTGTGCCCATCGGCTTTCTCACTGCCATCTATCTGGCCAAGATGGCCCCGGCGGGGATAAAAGCTGTGGTGGGCGGCGCAGTGAGCCTGCTGGCCGGTATCCCCTCGGTGGTGTATGGCCTGGTGGGTATGCTGGTGCTGGTGCCCGGCATCCGCAAGCTGTTCCATATGCCCGACGGAGCCAGCCTGCTGGCGGCCATTGTGGTGCTGGCGGTGATGATCCTGCCCAGCATCATCAAGGTGTCTGTCACCGCCCTGGAGGAGGTGCCCAAGGAGTATGAGGACGCCTCTCTGGCCCTGGGGGCCACCCCGGTGGAGACCTGGTTCCGGGTGTCCGTCCCCGCGGCCAAAAGCGGCATCGCCGCCTCAGTGGTGCTGGGGGTGGGCCGGGCCATCGGCGAGGCCATGGCCGTGATGATGGTGTCCGGCAACGTGGCGAATATGCCCTCCCTGTTCGAGAGCGTCTGCTTCCTCACCACCGCTGTGGCCAAGGAGATGAGCTATTCCAGCGGCCTGCAGCGGCAGGCCCTGTTCTCCATCGCTCTGGTGCTGTTCCTGTTCATCATGCTTATCAACGCCGTCCTGAACTTCTTCCTGAAGCGGGATAAGGAGGGCTGAACATGAAAAATGTGTCTGCCCGCCGCCGGACCTACGGTCTGGCGATGAAAAGCCTGATGCTGCTGGCCGCAGGGGTGACCTGCGCCCTGGTGGTGTTCATGGTGGTCTATGTACTGTACAAGGGGGTGCCCAACATCACCTGGCAGCTGCTGTCCACCTCCCCCAGCTACCTCAGCGACACCATCGGCATCCTGCCCGATATTCTGAACACGCTTTACATCGTGATCTATACCCTGTTTCTGGTGCTGCCCCTGGGCGTGGGGGCGGCCATCTATCTGACGGAGTATGCCGCTAACCGCAAGCTGGTGGGCATCATTGAGTATGCGGCGGAGACTCTGTCCGGTATCCCCTCCATTATCTACGGCCTGGTGGGTATGCTGTTCTTCTGCGAGTTTCTCGGGATGCAGACCTCCCTTCAGGCGGGTGCCTTCACCCTGGTGATCATGAACCTGCCCACCATCATGCGCACCACCCAGGAGAGTCTGAAGACCGTCCCCCAGAGCTATCGGGAGGGAGCCTTCGGCCTGGGGGCGGGCAAGTGGCGGGTGATCCGCACGGTGGTGCTGCCCAACAGCGTGGACGGCATCCTCACCGGCTGCATTCTGGCCGTGGGTCGGATCCTGGGCGAGTCCGCCGCCCTGCTGTTCACCGCCGGCTTTGCCCATGCGGTCAACAACTACTTTGTGGGGCTGCACCGCCCCGGCGCTACCCTTACTGTGGCTCTGTATGTCTATGCCAAGGAACAGGGGGAGTTTGAGGTAGCTTTTGCAATTGCCGCCATCCTGATGGCACTTGCCCTGATCATCAATCTGGCCGCCGGACTGGTGGGCTGGTATTTTAAGAGGAGAAAAGAACTATGAATCCTGTCAATGGCTCTGGAATGAAGCGTGCGGCTCTGCTGAATGACCTGTCTTGCTTTGGCAAGTGCTCCCTGACGGTGGCCGCCCCTGTGGTGTCTGCCTGGGGCGTGGAGGCTGTTCCTCTGCCCACTGCGGTGCTGTCCGCACAGACGGCCTTTCCGGGGTATATTATGCGGGATTTTACCCGGGAGATGGAGGAGTTTTCCGCCCAGTGGGAGACACTGGGGCTGGAATTTGACTGCATCTACACCGGATTTTTTGCCAACGGGACGCAGATCGACTTTGCCCGGCGCTTTATTGAGCGGTTTGCAAAGGACGATACCCTGATTCTGGTAGACCCGGTTCTGGGTGATAACGGGGCGCTGTATGGCTGCTTCGGTCCGGAACAGGTGGAGAAAATGCGGCAGCTGTGCCGCATGGCCCATGTGATCACCCCCAACCGCACCGAGGCCGCTCTGCTGGCCGGCCTTCCCGCGGATACCCCGGCGGAGGAACTGCTGGCCGCCCTGCGGACCCGGCTGGAGGTGGAGAACACCATCGTTACCGGGGTGTGCCGGGAAAATGAGATCGGCTATCTGGCCAGGCTGGGGGAGCGGGAGATGTCGCTCCAATATCCCCGGGTGGCGCAAACCCTCCATGGAACCGGAGATGTATTTGCCGCCGCCCTGTGCGGAGCGCTGCTGTCCTGCGGAGAGGCTCCGGCGGCGCTGAGACAGGCGGCGGAGTTCTGCAATGCCTGCGTAGAAAAAACGGCTCAGCGACAGCCTGCCCACTGGTATGGTCTGGCGTTTGAAGATGTATTAAAGGAGAGAAGCGGCCTATGAGCAGCATCCTATCCGTAGAGAATATGTGCCTGTGGTACGGGAGCCATCAGGCCCTGCACGATATCAATATTGAGATCCCTGAGAAGAGCATTACGGCCCTCATCGGCCCTTCGGGCTGCGGAAAGTCCACCTTTTTGAAGACCCTGAACCGGATGAACGACCTGATCCCAGACGTGAAGATCACCGGCAGCGTAAAATATAAGGATATGGACATCTTTGATCCTGGGGTGGATGTGAGCGAGCTGCGCCGGCAGATCGGTATGGTATTCCAGAAGCCCAACCCCTTCCCCATGAGCATTTACGACAACATCGCCTACGGCCCCCGCACCCACGGAGTGCGGAACAAGGCCAAACTGGACGACATTGTGGAGCGCTCTCTCCAGGGGGCGGCCATCTGGGACGAGGTGAAGGACCGGCTGAAGAAAAACGCCCTGGGCCTGTCCGGCGGCCAGCAGCAGCGGCTGTGCATTGCCCGGGCTTTGGCGGTGGAGCCCGATGTCCTGCTGATGGACGAGCCCACCAGCGCCCTGGACCCCATCTCTACCTCTAAAATCGAGGAGCTGGCCGTGGAGCTGAAGGAGAAGTACACCATCGTCATCGTGACCCACAATATGCAGCAGGCGGTGCGTATCTCGGATAATACGGCATTCTTCCTGCTGGGTGAGCTGGTGGAGTACGGCAACACGGAGCAGATGTTCTCCCAGCCTAAAGATAAGCGGACAGAGGACTATATCACGGGGAGGTTCGGATAAATGAGAAGCCGTTTTGACGAACAGCTGTCCCAGCTGAATAGAGAAATGATCGAAATGGGCGCTTTGTGCGAGGAGGTTATCGCCCTGGTCAGCCAGGCGCTGACCGAAGGGGACGCCGACCTTGCGAAAAAGGTAGCCCCCCTGGACGGGGAGATCGACCAGAAGGAGCGCAATATCGAGTCTATGTGTCTGCGCCTGCTGCTGCAGCAGCAGCCCGTGGCCCGGGATCTTCGGCAGATCTCTGCGGCGCTGAAAATGATCACGGACATGGAACGTATCGGTGACCAGGCGGAGGACATCGCAGAGATCGTACCCTTTGTGGTGGGCCACAGCGCGGAAAATGATACGCTCTTGAAGGAGATGGCCCGGGCCACGATCCGGATGGTCACGGAGAGCGTGGACGCCTATGTGAAGCAGGATCTGGCCCTGGCGGAGCAGGTGGTGGCCGAGGACGACATTGTGGACAACTGCTTTGAGCGGGTGAAGGGCGAGCTGATCTCCATGATCGCCAAAGACCCGGGAGAGGGGGAGTACGCCCTGGATCTGCTGATGATCGCCAAGTATTTCGAGCGCATCGGCGACCACGCGGTGAATATCGCTCAGTGGGTGAGCTTCTCTGTTACCGGTGTCCATAAGGAGGAATAACGATGATCTGGTGTGTAGAGGATGACGCCAGCATCCGGGATATTGAGGTATATGCCCTTCAGTCCACAGGGTTTCAGGCCCGGGGATTTGAGGACGGCAGCGCATTTTGGAAGGCACTTCGGGACGAGGCGGAAAAACCTCAGCTGGTGGTGCTGGATGTGATGCTGCCCGGAATTGATGGGGTGGAGCTGCTGCGGCGGATGAGAAACGAGCCGGCGCTGGAGCGGATCCCTGTGGTGATGGCCACGGCTAAGGGCACGGAATACGACAAAATACAGGGGCTGGACCTGGGAGCGGACTACTATCTCACCAAGCCCTTCGGGGTGATGGAGCTGGTATCCTGTGTAAAGGCGGTGCTCCGCCGCTGCCAGAGCCAAAGAGCGGAACACCAGCTGACAGCCGGGGACATTAAAATGGATCTGGATGAGCACACTGCTGCGGTTGGCGGGCAGCGGATAGCCCTGACCTATAAGGAATTTGAGCTGCTGCGCCTGTTCCTGACATACTCCGGAACAGCCTTCACCCGGGACCAGCTGATGGAGACGGTGTGGGGGATGGACTACTGCGGCGAGACCCGGACCGTAGATATGCACATCCGCACCCTGCGGCAGAAGCTGGGACACTGCGGCGAAATGATCCAGACTGTGCGCAATGTGGGGTACCGTCTGGAGGTGAACGGATGAACAGAAAGATTTTTAAATCCATCATCGCGGTGGCGGTGGCTGTTTTATTGGGCAGCCTGGTGGTTATTTTGGCCAGCCTGTACGAATATTTCGGCGGCGTGCAGGAGGAGCAGATCAAGGATGAGCTCTCTCTGGCGGCCATCTCGGTCAGCGAGGACGGACAGGCCTATTTGCGGCAGGTGTCTTCCGGCCGCTACCGCCTGACCTGGATCGACCAAACCGGCGATGTGCTCTACGATACCAGAACGGACGGAGAGAGCATGGAAAACCATGGGGACCGGGCAGAGGTGCAGCAGGCCATGACCCGGGGCGAGGGGGAGAGCACGCGCTATTCCTCCACGCTGCTGCAAAAGACGATGTACTATGCCAAACGGCTGGAGGACGGCACGGTGCTGCGTATCTCGGTCAGCCGGGCTACGGTAGGGGTATTGGTGCTGGGCATGATCCAACCCATCCTGCTGGTGCTGATTCTGGCTCTGGTTCTGTCTGCCCTGCTGGCGGGACGGCTGTCCAAGCGCATTGTGGAGCCGTTGAACCGGCTGGATCTGGAGCACCCGCTGGACAACGATTCCTATGAAGAGCTTTCCCCCTTGCTGAATCGGATCAACCGGCAGCACAAACAGATCTCCGCCCAGATGAAGGAACTGCGCCAGCGGACAGACGAATTTGACCAGATCACCGGCAGTATGCGGGAGGGTCTGGTACTGCTGGACAACAGCGAAAAGATCCTTCATCTGAACCCGGCGGCGTGCAGCTTGTTTGGCACGGACAGCACCTGCGTGGGGCAAGATTTCCTGACGGTGGAGCGGAGCCGGGAGGTAAGTGAGGCCATCCGTCAGGCGATGGAACAGGGCCACAGCGAGATCCGCTCCCACCGGGAGGGGAAGACCTATCAGTTTGATATGACCCGCATCGACTCCCAGGGCGATGTAGTCGGTACAGTGATACTGGCCTTCGACATTACAGACCGG
>Ga0129314_1001355_pt1 | contig 17462 bp, 17 predicted proteins | sample O1111metagenome_FD_94431 | JGI IMG/M metagenome (GOLD analysis project Ga0129314, IMG submission 94431) | Orangutan individual fecal microbial communities from fecal samples from Wisconsin, USA - O1111 metagenome | ecosystem: Host-associated > Mammals > Digestive system > Large intestine > Fecal... | reverse complement strand
AGCCTATAGAGAAGCCATAGAATTTCTCCGTAGCTGATTTCATAACACTTTTGTCATCGTGAACTTCCAGTAGGAAAGTCAAATCGAAAAATCGGAAGTTGAAGATGGCAAAATACGTCACATGTTCACCCAGGACGTTGTTGACTTATGAACAAAAATATCATTAGTTACAATTCCAGGCCCCAGATTCAACGTATTATCTCGTATTGCTTTCGTATTAAGGTATCCGTATTTTTGATGTATGTGTATTGCGTGCGTATTAGCTCGAAGGTACAATATCCCGGAGTAATTCGGAAATAATATACAATATATAGAAATTATTTCTTGACTATCGCAAGATATTGCGGTATAAAGAAGCTGTAATTGATTCTATGTGCGTGCCCGTTTGGGTCAGGTCAAGCGACCTGTTGTCGGCGAAGGCTGCATTGCACACGTTGTCTGGTTTGTACGTTTTCCAGCAAAGGGGTATGGTATGCCCTTTTGCTGGAAAGTTTTTTGAAAGTAAAGTTTCCTGTGTACTTGCAAACTTTGCAACTATGCAGGCCAAGGGAAGTATGCTACCATGTACCTGTATTCAGTGATTGCTGCATCCAACGACAAGTCTGCGGCAGCTGCGGTGAGGGCGGCGTAAGTTAGGGCGGAGTATTGGAGTTCTGCACGGAGCTGCGGGCCATCAGACCCTTTGTGCGTGAGCGAGGAAAGGAAGCACCGGAAAGCAGTGTTGGGGTGTGCTTCTGATGTCGATTGAGACAAGGGACAAGTGCGTCTAAACGCATCAATAAACAGTGAAAGCATGGAAGACCGTTGAATGAACAAGGTGGTTCCATGCTTTTTTGTCAGGAAAGCAAATTTAGGTCTTATAGACAATGCCACGGACATTTTGTTAAACTGTACTTGAATTTATTAGATATGCCTTCTCAGGGCAACTGAGCTTATTAAGATGTAAGGCCGAAAGGTCATGTGGCGCAGGAGACGGAAGTCTTTTGCAAAAAGATGAGTAGATATAGGTATCATTGCGGCATCGGTCCATCTAGCATACAATGAACTTGTTTTTATTAGATGAACTTCCCGCGATTCGGACTTGTTAAACAGTGAGACCATGGCGATCAGCTTGGTCAGTCAGCGATTAAAGTACTATGTTGAAGCTGTCAGTGTCGGTTTGCGTGATACGCTGTCGTATCTCTACGCAGATAGGACGGTTGCGTTGAACGCCGCTGATATGCAACATCATCGAAGCGAAGTGAGGCTCTATGTAGAGATAAGTCTGCGTTGAACGCAGACACCTCACGGAACAGGTTGAAAGAGACGAGTGGACACAGAATTCGTGTGTCCTTCGTCTCTTTGTGTTTTGTAAATTACCCCGCTGACGGATGGCATTTGCCCGATGTCCTCCAGAGGGGTCGAAAAGAGTAAAGAGTATGCGCTATTTGAAAGGTAAGTTGTTTTCGTCCCGCCGCTGGGCAGCGGCAGCCTGTGGGTGTCAGGCTCGTTACACCCGCTTCGTGTTCGGCAGCACGAAGCATCGTCATACCTATTCCGGTCGCTGCACTGCAGGCAGCAGGCCATACGGACGCAGAGGCTTTTTGCCTACCCCTTGCCCGGGGCGATGCGTCTGCCGCAGGGCCATCCCTACCCAGACTCGGTGGAGGGACCCTACTCGCTATCAGCGGACATCTCGCGGTGACATTACTAAACAACTCTTGAATAGAGACAGGCCAGTTTTCAGCCTTCCTGCTGTGTGGTGAAACTGCTGAATCCCTTTGGTGCCAATGATTTGAGCATTTCTTGGATTCATCGGTTTGCCGGGTGACAGAAGAAACTCGGTGGAAACGACCTCTATCTGCCACTGGGCAAACTGCGTCCTTCTTTCAATATTTAAGGAGGACACTATGAATCACAAGACATATTATCCTACGTAAGGTGCCCGTATCTATGGTGCCTATCTGAAGATGCTGTCCGGTAACGCAAGCCTGAAGAATGTCCATGGCTGCGGTCTGGGGGACTTCCTGCTGATCCTGCACGCCTACATGGTCAGATCCCTCGCAGGAGACACCCTGCTTCTGACGGCGGATGATCTGGCTTTACTGCTCCACACGCAATCCGAAAGCATCCCGGATCAGCTGATGAAGCTGGTAAAGGCTGGACTATTGGCATACAGGATGGCGGAAGCAGATGTGTACGACATTTGTATTTTGGGTGCCGAGCGATTCCTGCCGCCCGGCAAAGAAGATGTTGGCAAATACTCGCATATCCCACCCCAGATCCTCGAAAAGCTGGATCATCTGACCTGCGGGAAGTGGCATAGCCGCCTGGACTGTATGCTGGATCTCTGGCTGCATATAATCTGGCAGGTACCGGGAGTGCCTATCAGCAAACAGCTACCGATTTTTTGGGCGGAGGATTGCTGTGACGCCGATGGATGGGTGAGCCCTTCCGCACTGTCCAAACGTTGGGGTTATAACACCGTTCTGACCTACGCGAACTTCACGAGCCTAGATCACTATGTTGACAATTACTATGAAAAGGACTTTGGTTTTATCCTCAGCCCACATTGTGTCCAGCTTCTCCATACAGGGGAAATTATTTCCGGGTCTGACCATCGCCAAGCTATCCGCTCTGCCGTTGAGGAGGTACATCATGAGCATTGAAACCATCTATAAAAACCTGTTGGCTCAATTGGACAGGCTCCATCGGCATAATCGTCAGGGCAGCTATCAGACCCGTGGCCGCTATTATGATGCCATGAAGCGATTCTGCCGCTTTCTGGCGGAGAACTATCGTCTTGAGCGGCTGGCCAACATGGCGCCCAAGCATATCCGCGCTTATGTGAAATATTTGCAGGAGACCGGGAAGTCTGCATCCACCATCAAGACGGACTTGGCCGCCATTCGCTTCTTCCATGACCAAATGCCTGATCCACGCCATGAGCTGACGAAGAACTCCGGGTTGGATCTGGAGCAGCGTTCCCTTGGCAAGGTAGACCGTACTTGGAGCGATACGGAATTCGAGACGATCTGCGCACTGGCAGAGCAGGATGGGAAACAGGATTATGTGACCATCCTGCATCTGGCCCGCTATGCCGGTCTTCGCATCCACGAGTGCTTCTGGATCGATACAGCAACAGCGGCAAAGGCGATCAAACTGCATGTCCTCACTGTCCACGGAAAAACGGTCTGATCCGTGATGTCCCCATCAGCGAAGACCTCTGTGCCAGATTGAAAGAAGCCATGGAGAGCGTTCCCCGTGGCAAGAAACTGTTTGTGCCGGATGGCAAAAAGACCCATGATGCCATCCACGCCTTGCAGGAATACATCTGGCGCAATCGTGAGCTGATACAGGATGAGGATTCAGACCGCCCCATGTCTTTCCAAAGCCTGCGGCACACCTTTGCGGCAGAGGAATATCTGGACATGACGGAACAGGGCAGAAGCACTGCGAGCGCTGAGAAGGCGGTTTCTGAGCTGCTGGGACACCATCGCCGGGATGTGACCAGGATATACCTTGGCTCCCTGAAAAGAGGTGGCAGCGATGGATAAGTTCGTCTATAAATCTCTGGATGACCTGCCGCTGACCCTCACGGTGGAGGAAGCAGGTCAAGTCCTGCGGGTAGGTCGCAACACTGCCTACGATCTGGTCCGCTGCGGCCAGCTCCGCAGCGTCCGTATCGGGCGGCAGCTTCGTATCCCGAAAGACGCGTTACAGGAATATTTGAACCAGAAGTAAGAGATAATTGACCAGCCACTGTGTTTGCAGTACAATTATAAACGATTTGTGCATTAGAAAACCCTCTTGCTCTGGCATAGGTCACATAGTCACTTTTGAGTTCATTCAGCACTGCCGCCCGCAGCACCCTGGCCGCAATACAGATAATAGGGAACGCCATTGCTGCCGATGGCAAAATCAAAGATTTGAAACTGCCGTCCGAGATCACACTGAAAATGGGAATTTGAACCGCAAAGGCGGTCAGCAGGATCAGCGCCAGCCAAAAGCTCGGCACACAGATCCCAATGATGCAGATAATCCGCATGACATTATCGAAAATCCCGCCTTTTCGTATGACAGAGATGGCGGCTATCAATACCGTGAAGATGATGACCCAAGCCATTGCCATAACTACCAGCATACAAGTCACAGGGAGGGCGTCCTTGATATTTTCGATGACCGGCTGGCGGTTCGTGATTGCGGTTCCAAGGTCGCCGGTCAGAACACCCTTGATGTAGTCTGCATAGCGTTCCAGAAAAGGAGCGTCCAGTCCCAACTCCTCTCGCACCGCCTGGATCTGTTCCTCTGTTGCAAAGACATTGACCTTACGGACAATCATCTCTGCCGGATCGGTCCCAGTAAAAACTTGCAGGCAGAAGCTGAGTGTAACGACGCCCCAAATAACAAGAATAAAATTGATGATGCGTTTGGTAATTCTTTTTGCGGTCCCTCCCGCAATCCGCATAGTACATCCCTCCAAACTTTGGTTAGGTTACTCTAACCAGTGGTCAAAAAAGCAGCCGCGGTTCAGCGGCTGCTCCACAGCGTACTCACCATTGGCACATCAATAATGATAGCATGCCAGGGAGGTACATTCTATAACCGAATGGGTCGGATTTTACTCCAATCAGGTCAGCAGTATTTGTGTCGATACGCCTGCGGCGTTACACCCATAACGGATTTGAAAGCGGCAGAAAATTTACTTTGATTTTCATATCCCGCCACACTTCCAATCTCTCCGATGCTCAAAGCCGACTCCGAAACCAACAATTCAGCAGCGGCCTCCATGCGTTTCGTCTTGATAAAGGTGCCAATGGATGCTCCGGCAATAGATTTGAAACATCTTTTCAAGCTGGACTCTGCCAGTCCGAACATACAGGCCAGATCCTGAATGGTATCTTTGGTAAAGGGATTTTCTATAATGTACTGGTAAACCTCCTGTGTCCGTTTGGAGATGTCCGCAGAAAACTGCTGCGGCCGACAAACTGCGCTGCCATCCAGGAGACTTAAAAACAGCAGCAATTCGATGACCTTGATCCAAAAGTACGGAACCTGGATACGCTCGTCCACCGAGTAAAGCTCGCTGAAAATATGGTCGATTTCGTGCTTAGATTTGATGATAAGGGAACGTCCATCTGAACACAGGCGTTCTTTTATCTGTTCCAAACTGATATGAGCTTGTTGAAAGCCCTGATCCAAGGTTTGCTGCGCGGTTTCCATTTCCAGCAGTACGGTGATGCCTCGGTATTTTTTCAGAGGGATACGGGAGCCAAGGAACACCTGTCTATCTTTGGAGAGGTAATCCACGCAAAAATCGCCTTCGCCTAAAAAGCTGACTGAGCCACCTTCCAGTTCACATTCATAGCAGCCCTCAAGACAATGATTGATCTGCAAAAAGTCTTTTTCAAATCGGATGGGGCGGAAACAGGAGTCCATTTTCAAATCGTTATAGGTAATTTGAATGCCAGGAGCCACCTCAAAACGCCGCATCGTTCCTTCGCCTGACTCATTTCCTTCATGCAACACCGTTTGAATATTCTCGACTTCATTTTTTGTTGTATATATGTTATGAAATGCAAAAGTACCGCTCATAAAAAACTCCTCTCTCGATTGTCTAAAACAATTATAACTTCTTTGGAGAGGAAAAACAAATCCTTATATGCGAATTATAAAATGAAGATGAAGCACATATCACATCATTCCCAGTGCATCCTATGAACAATAGAATGTAATACGCCAAGGAAAACGGCATTACCGATACGCTGGTGCTGTACGGTACGCAGAATTTTGTGAAGGACATGAACATCAAGGGAGTTGCCGAGGCATGAGCATTTTGCAGCCGTTTAAAATGGCATGGCGTTCTATTGTAGGAAAAAAGGGCCGTAGTACACTAACCATTCTGTCTATCTTCATTGGAATTGCTGCTGTTATGACAATTGTTTCTGTTATGGAGGGTATGAAGCTCCAAGTTATGAAACAATTCAATGCGATGGGCGCAAATCGCATTGGGGTACAAATTGAGGTCTATTCATCTGACGAAAGTGGAAATAGTGCGGGCGTTGATTATTTTCCTAAACTGTATAGCTATTGCCAAGGGTTAGCATGTTTTTTCGGATAAGATGCCGAAAGCCTATAATGGTAACAATACAAAGAAGCAAGGTAAAAACTATAAGTTCTTACCTTGCTTCTTTGTTGCCCTGTACCGTCCGGTTTGCCCCATAGGTCACATTGTGTACCTATGAACATGAACCGTTGTGGTTGCGGGTTTTCTTTTGTTTACTCTGATGATTTTTATGACGGAAAGACATCACGCAAAAGAGAAAAGCCGGTGGAGGAGCGGTGTGTAAGACCCTTATAAACGCTTTACGGTAAATTAACGAGAAAAGCATTGAGATTCTGTAAAAAGGTTGCTATACTATTGTATATACAGATGAAAAACGGCGGCATCGCGCCTTGCTTTTTCCTGAAAAAGACGAAAGGAGAAACCGACAATGGCAATGCGTTATGGAGTGAAGCGATCGTTTCGGCCCGGTTTGGTGGAGCACAGGGCCTTTTTGCTGCGGCCTCACGTCTTTTTTCATCAAGTTCATAGGGAAATTATTGCCGAAACCACGGTGTATTGCGCCGGGGATTCGGCTTTTTGCGTTTCCGGAGGAGGTGAAGCGGCCATTGAAACGGCGTCCTGCCGGTAAAAGCGGTGGGGCGGACAGAAAAGCAAGCGCTCCTGCCGGCGCAGCTGCTGCCGGGGGAGAAGGTGAACGGAAAATCAAACGGAAAGGGAGGACTGATTATGAAGAAAAGATGGTTCAGCATTTTACTTGCCCTGTGTATGGTGCTTTCTCTGGCACCTGCGACAGCGTTGGCCGCATCCGGCGGCGATTCACAAAACGAGACGATCAGCATCCCTGTCACTAAGCAATGGAGCGACGAGGGAAACGAAGATGAGCGGCCCGAGAGTATTACCGTCAACCTGCTGGCCGATAACGTGAAGGTGACGAGCATTACGCTGAACGCCAACGGCAATTGGTCGGGCACATTTGAGAATCAGCCGGTTATGGACGGCAGCGGCAAGGCAATCACCTATACCGTAGCGGAAGAGGCTGTTACGGATTATGAAGCAGCTTATACCCAGCCGACAGCGGAAAGCTTGAGCGCCGGCTCATGGAGTAAAAAAATCACACCTGCAGCTAATCCCACCTATTCGCTGGGCAGCAGCAATCTTGTTGTGGCCAAAAAGGGCAACGAATTCGATATCTGGACGAAGGATATGCTGAGTGAGGCGCAGAGGGTTAAGCTGTGCGCGCTATCAACAACGCAAATCTACAGGGCCTGAAGCCAGAGCTTACGCTGAATAACACGGAGTTTCGAAGCGGTATTCCGGCCTCCTTTGGGAATGACGTGGTCAGCATTACTGAGGATGAGACTGGCAGGATAATTACCTTTAGCGAGACCAATGTGTGGAGCCTGTGCTACGCGGGAATGCTGAATATTACGGAGGCAACAGGCGCAAGCATTATCAACACCTATTCTGCGAGCGGCGGGGAAATCGATCCGAACGGCGGCGAAGAGCCCGGCCCGATCGATCCGCCGAAGCCAATCCAGGTGACCATCCCGGCCAGAAAGACGCTGGATGGAAAGGCTCCGGGCAACGCCGCTTTTACCTTCCTGCTCAAGGATGAAAACGATCGGGAAGTGGAGAGAAAGAACAGCAGCGGCGACGGGCAGATCAGCTTTGCACCGTTGACCTTCTCCGACACCGGCAGGTATCAGTACACGGTGACCGAGCTGGCGGGAGATGACGACAACATCCGCTATGACGCCACCGTTTATACGGTGAAGATCCAGATTGGATTTGATCAAAGCACGAACACTTTCTGGAAGGAAGTGACCTTCCTGAAGAACGGCGAGCCTTATAATGGGGATGCGCTTGTCTTTGCCAACACCACAAAAGAAGCTGTGGGCGCACTTGTGGTGAGCAAGACGGTTTCCGGCAATAAAGCCGGCACTTCGAAGGCCTTTACCTTTACCGTGACGCTGATGCAGAACGGCGACACCCCCAACGGCAGCATTACCTATGGCGGCGTTACCTTTACCAACGGCGTGGCGACCTTCAAGCTGAAGCATGAGGAAAGCAAGACCATCACCGGACTGCCCGCAGGCTTTACCTATCTTGTGAAGGAGAGCGACAACAGCGGCTACACCGTAACGGTGAACAAGACCAAGGAAACGACTGCGACCGGCACCATCGAGGCCGGACAGACCGCCACGGCGGCCTTTGATAACTATAAGGCGGGTAACCACACGAATCCTCAGGATGATAATAAACCGAAGCGCAACAGACGAGATTCCACCACGGTTACCACATCGGCAAAGACCGGAGATATGAGCAACCTGACATTGTGGGTCTCTCTGCTGGTCACCAGCGGCAGCGCCCTTGCGGGGACGGCCGCCGCAGCCAGAAGGAGAAGGCGCAACAGATAACAAAACGGCCCGGATGAAAAGCTCCCTCAGCCATTTGGCTGAGGGAGCTTTTTCCGGCAGGCGCTTTCAGACAAGACACATGTATACGGTTGCGGGGGACGGAACTTTATGGTATACTGTGTCAAATATAAGTATGTGCGGCGATAAGCGGAGAGAAAGCGGGGGAACTGCCCTTGAGAGGAAATGACAAACAGCTGCCGGCGAAGATTTTTGTCGTTACAGTGATCGCAATGGCGTATGCCTGCCGGATACTGGGGAAATTTGATATCGGCGGCGTGTATACCAACTACATCCGCTCAGGACTCTACCTGCTGCTTTTCGCGTGGTGGGGCTATACGCTGGACCGGCGCATTATCCAAAGGCAGGTTTTGCACTGCCTGCGTCTGACGGCTGCACTGATGCTGCTGTGGCTGATTTTGCGGACGCTGAAATACGATATTGTCACAGGCGCTCAGACGGCGCGGTATCTGTGGTATCTGTACTATCTGCCGATGCTTTTTCTGCCGCTGCTGGGCGTGTATATCGCCCGGTCGCTGGGAAAACCGGAGACGTTCCGCCTGAGCGGAAGATTCGCTTTATTGGCGCTGGTTCCCGCGGTGCTGTTTGCACTGGTGATCACCAATGATTTTCATCAGCAGGTATTCGCCTTTAAAGACGGCATTCCCGGACTGGCGACTGCCGGGAACTATTTTCACCGCCCGCTGTATTTTGTCTGCCTTGGATGGATAGTGTGCTGCATAGGCTTCTCTCTTGTCTGCTTATTCCGGAAGAGCCGTATTCCGGGCGGCGAAAAAAAGGTGATCATGCCCTTTGTGATGGGCTGCGTGATGCTGCTGTACGGGATTGCTTATCTGACGGGTATCCCGGCGGTTCGGTGGTGGTTCGGAGATATGAACGTAATGTTCTGCCTGCTGTACGCCGCCGTTTATGAAAGCTGTATCCGCTGCCGGATGATACAGTCCAACACGGGATATGTGGAGCTGTTTCAGGCATCGACGCTGGCGGCCTGCATCGCGGATCGCAGCGGCCGGATCATTCTGCGCTCCCGTGCCGCGGGAGAGGACATGGTCTGCCCACAGGAGGGGCAGCGCATTATCCGGCCTGACGGGATGCGAATTTCCTCGGCACTCATTAACGGCGGGTATGTGGTCTGGCGGGATAATGTGCGAGCGCTGACAGAGCTGCGCGCCCAGCTGAATGAAAATAAAGCGGAAATGGAGCGCAACAGAAAGCGATTGCAGGATGCCTATCAGGTGCAGAAAAAACGGTATGAGCTGACTGAAAAAAACCGTATCTATGACGCGCTGGAGGAAAAGAACGGCAGACAGACGGCCCGGATCCGGCAGCTGCTGGCCCAATGTGAGGACGCCGATCCGACTGAAACCCGAGACTGCCTGAAGAGGATCCTGCTGCTGGGCACCTATATCAAGCGCAGCGCCAACCTGTATTTTCTCAGCAGTGAGTATGAACGGCTGCCGCAGCAGGAGCTTCGACTGACCATTGACGAGGCTGTGCGGGCCCTGACCGCCTGCGGCACGGAATGCGGCGTGGTTTATCGCACGACAGGGCCGATGCGTTCTGCGGAGGTTGTGCGCCTGTTTGAACTGCTCTCAGCCGTCGCAGAGGCGGCGGCAGACGATCTGCGCTCGCTGTTTATCTCTGTTTCCGACAGCGTGATGGATCTGTCGGTGGAGTGCGGCGCCGATCTGTCGGCGCTTGCCGCGCCGCAGGCGACGGTACGGCAGGAGGACGGGCTGTGGCTCATTCGCACAAGGATAAGGGGGCGGGAGGATGCGTAGATTAAAACGTGTCGGGTTCAATGCCATCAAGGAGAGCTTTGACCGGCTGCCCACCGCCGTGTGCTTTTTTGACCGCGCGGGCTGCATCGTGCTGTGCAACCGGCAGATGTATCGGCTGAGCCAATATCTGCTCCATAGCGACCTGCAATATCTGGGAGAGATGGAGAAGGCCCTCGCCTCGCCGCCGGAGGGAATCGAGCCGCTGGCAAACCTGGAAAACACCTACCGCTTTCCGGACGGCGCCGTGTGGAAATTTGAAAAGGCGACGGTCACAGACCGGGATGAAAAGCGCTACATACAGCTCTCCGCCGCAGATGTGACGGCGCTGCACCGGGCGCTGGTACAGCTTGCCGACGGCAACCGGGCGCTGGAGGAGGATGCGGAAAAGCTGCGCCGTCTTTCGGAAAATGTGGAGGCGGTGGCGCGTGAAAAGGAGCAGCTTGCCGCCAAAGCCGCCATGCACGACAGCCTTGCCGCCTGCATTACCGTGACGAAGCAGTACCTTGCCGGAGACATGAACGGAATCGACGCGGGCACTGTGCTGCGGGAATGGGAGAAGAATATCACGTTTCGGGATGCGGTTCGTTTGCTGGCTAAGAAAAAGCTGTACGAAAGCGCGAAAAGCAGCGGCGTGACCGTGAGAATACGGGGAAGCGAACCGGCGGACGGCTGGGCGGAGCTGATGTATACCGCCATGCAGGTTTGCCTGAGCAATGCCATACAATATGCACAGGCGACGGAATTGACCGCCAATATCTGGGAGGATGGGGACAGGTATACCGTCCTGATCCGCAACAATGGAAAGCCGCCGGAGAAAACCGTTACGGAGGGCGGGGGACTTTCCAACCTGCGCCGTCAGATCGAGCGTGCCGGCGGAACGATGAGCGTGCAGAGCCTGCCGGAGTTTGCACTGATACTGGGAATGCCATATGCGGGGGATCCCGGGAGGGGGTAAGGAATGGCTGAGAGAAACATATTGATCGTTGAGGATCAGGCGCTTGCCAGAATGTATCTATGCGCCTGCGTGGAAAAATGCGCAGACTGCCGGGTGGCGGGCACGCTGAATCGTGCTGACGCGGCGCTCCGGCGGTGCGGCGATGGCCATATCGACCTGATTTTGATGGATATCTGCACCGAAAACGACTCGGACGGCCTGACCGCCGCCGAGGTGATCAAGAAGATCTATCCCCGGATCAAAGTTGTGATGGTGACCTCTATGCTGGAGGGACGGTTTCTGGAGCGGGCGAGAAAAATCGGCGCCGACAGCTTCTGGTACAAGGATTCCCCCTCCGGCGACCTTGTTGGCGTGATCGAGGGGACGCTGTCCGGAGAGAGCTATTGGCCGGACAGCACGCCGGCTGTGCGGCTGGGGAACACCCTTTCCTGCGACCTGTCCGATCAGGAGCTGGAGACGCTGCGCCTGCTGTGCGAGGGGCAGACCAACGGCGAGATCGCCGCGGGAATGAATGTGGCGGAATCCACAGTGCGCACCTATATCAACCGGATGCTGGAGAAAACCGGATACCCCAACCGCAACCGGCTGATGGTCGCCGCAGTCAGCAAGCGGCTGGTCGTGCCGGGAAGCCGGTTCGGCGCAGAGGAGGAGAGCTGAGGGAAAAGCCTTCGTTCACAATTTGTTTACAATTGGCGGCTCTGTCTGTCCCCAAAAGTGAGGACAGACAGAGCCGCTTTTCTATGCTATAATGGCGGCATAGAATGGGATGAGGTAAGCTCATCGGATATACCGTGAAAGGAAAGAGGGATGATTCGATGCGTAAAATTGTAATCGACATGCAGAATTATCTGTTTGCCGATGCTGTGGCAACCGCTTTCAAAAACTCTGACTACGATATTGAAGTGATCCGGGCCGAGTCCCCGCAGGACACCGTGGAGCTGTGCCAGGTGTATGAGCCGTTCGCCCTTGTGATGGAGGTGACGGGGTATACGCCGTGGAAGCTGGGCGAAAGGCTGAAGCTGCGCGACCGGGTGCGGGAGCTGTGCCCCGAATGCAAGATCGCGCTGATGGTGGACTCCAACGCCGAGCGGCAGGCCGCCAAGGACATCCGGGACGCCAAGAAGAACGGGCTGATCGACCAGTTTTTCTACGGCTCCATGTCCGCCGAGTATCTGATGGATCAGATCTATGCCATGTAACGGAAACGGCGCGGCCGGAAAATAACGTGAATCAGCCCGAAAAGGGAGCATTCAATCAGAAAGAAGCAAAAGCAACACAGACCATCGCAGACCATTGGAAGCATCAGAACCATCGCAACCATCGAAACTGTAAGAACCTGCCGGGAAAAGCGGCACCGACTGAAAGGAGAAATGGATCATGGCAAACAAATGCGGAATTTGCGGCGCGGACATCAACCTGATACAGACCCAGAAGCTGGCAGACGGCAATTGCATCTGCCGAAAGAATTGCAGAAGCCGGGGCTTTAAGGTGTACGACTATGTACATGGCAATCTCTCCGGCGTGAAGGCTCATCTTGACCAGGTGGAGCGGGGCACCAGACTGTGGGACCACTATTTTGCGCCGCGGGTGAAGGCCAAGGACAAGGCGAGCAAGCTGGTGCGCTTCGGCTCACACCTGTATGTGGCGGAGGACATCGGACTGGTGGCCTTTACGCAGGTGGACTACAAGATCCTGATATTCGGCAAGACCACACGGGCCTGCGTGTACCGCATCGCCGATCTGCGGAACTATAAGTATGAGGAGCAGATGGTGAAAAACGGCGACAAAACCGAGAAAAAGTCCACGGTGCGGATGGTGTTCATCAACACCGCCGGCATGAACGCCTTTAACCTTGAGGTGAACAACTTCAAGGAGTATGAAAAGCTCAGCAAGTATTTCGATACGCTCTTCGGCGTGCAGAAAACGCTGGGCAACGCCGCCAACACGTGGAAGCAGCAGATGACCGCCATCAAGGACGTGGCTTCGGGTCTCAGCGCCGCCATGCGGGGCGAGGAGGACGCCGGGGAGAAGGCGGCCGCCGCCATCAATTCGCTGGACGCGGCGGTTTACGGCGACCGCACCGAATGGATCCGCCGGGCAGACGCGGCCCTTGCCGCGTTTAACGGATAAATATTAGTCAGGAGGAAGGAAACATGAAAAAGCAATGGCTCAGCATTGTATTGGTTCTCTGTATGGTGCTGTGTCTGACGCCCACAACGGCGCTTGCAGCAGAGGTTAAAACGTGTGAATTAAAAATCACCGTGGAGGTGCAAGGACTGCCTACGAGCGGCAGCGCGGAAGGCGCGACCTTTACATTCCAAATCAAGAAGGCCATAAATGAAGTGACTGCGCAATACTATGAATACGGTACGATGACTGTCACCGTCGGAGCAGACGGAACAACAGGAACAAGCACCGTATCGGTCGCACCCGGTAAATATATCGTGAAGCAGGATGTACCCGGTAAGCCGATAGGGGAGGAGTATATATGGTACAGCATTTCTTATACGGGCGGCAACGACGAAAGCGGCCCACAGAGCGTGTATGGCGACGGTAAGAGCATCGAATTCAAGGTATACAACACCTATAAACCGGCGAACGAGACAAAGGTGACCGCACTGCCGATCACGGTGACCGGATATAAGGCGGGCGCAAAGGTAGCAGATGCCACGGTTACGACGACAGAGCCGGGGATTGAGCTTGCCCTCTTCTGGTTTATGGAAAAGGACTCGGCGGGTGCATGGACAGAAGTACCTCTGACCGGAACCTTCAAGGCGGATACAGACTATCAAGTAGAGGTCTATTTTAAAAAGATTCTGGGGTGCGATTACACCGAGCTCAAAAAGGAGAACGTGACCGTAAACAAAGTTGAAGCGGATACCTTTGAAACGACATGGAGTGGTTATCCGTATAACAAGGATTATCGGGTGATCCACGGCCTTGGCAAACCGGAGGTCGTCAAGAAGGTGGATCACATCAAGATCACCAAGGAGCCGAATAAGACTACGTACAATGCCGGCGACAAGTTCGAGCCGAAGGGCATGGAGGTCACCGCGGTTTACAAAGATGGCTCCACGGATGTCCTCCCCAGAGACAAGTACGCGATCTTCTGTGGTAACAATGATGACAAGCTTACGCAGGGGCAGACGTATGTGACGATCCAATATATTGATGGCAGCGGCAATAGCGGTATCAATGTCGATCAGAAGATCACCGTGAAGCCGTATGTGGGAGACCATCGGCATACCTACGATGGCGGCCCGTGGTACGCGGACGCGAAGAGCCACTGGCATCAGTGTACCGACAAGGATTGCCCGGATCTGTATGCCAGCACAAAGGATCTGGCGTCCCACACCTTCGTGTGGAAGGTAGACCAGGCGGCCACCACGACCCAGACCGGATTGAAGCATGAGGAGTGTACCGTCTGCCACTTTAAGCGCAATGAGAATACGGTGATCCCCGTGCTGTCCGGCCACAGACCGGCCACCAGACCGGCCACCAGACCGGACAGCGGCGCGGAGAACACCGTTGTTACATCCGCCAAGACCGGCGATGCGGGTATCGCGCTGTATGCAGGGCTGTCCCTGCTGGCGCTGAGCGGCAGCGGCTGGGCCGTTGGCAAAAAGCGCAGAGGAGAGAAGTAAATTTTACAATCTGTGGGCGGCAGGGATCGTTTCGCCCTGCCGCCTACAAAGATGGCGCTTGCGCTTTGACGGCGCAAGCAGCCGGAACGCCGTATTCCACGGTATTTTTTTGCGAAAAGGTGAGGCTGGAACATGAAAAAAAGAATCGTCTTATGCCTGTTGGTGCTGGCGCTTTTGTCGGTGACAGGATGCGCGCAGAAAAAGGACGCGGAACTGCTGACCGTAACGCTGTGGCACGTCTATGGCGGCGAGGTGGATTCTCCGCTGAACGACCTGATCAAGCGATTTAACAGCACGGTGGGCGCGGAGCAGAACATCCGTGTGAAGGTGGAGCTGGTCAGCAACAGCGGCAGCATCCACAAAAGCGTGCTGGCCGCCGCCAACGGCGACCCGGGCGCGCCGTCGCTGCCGGATATGTTCGTATCCTACCCCAAGACGGTGCTGGCGCTGCCGGATCAGGAGATTCTGGTGGACTACCGGGACTATTTCAGTGAGGAGGAGCTGGCGGCGTTTATCCCCGCCTTTCGTGAGGAGGGGATGATCGGCGGACGGCAGGCGATCCTGCCCCTTGCCAAATCCACGGAGGTGCTGTTTGTCAACCGGACGCTATTCGACCGGTGGGCAGCCCAGTCCGGCGCAAGCTATGACGATCTTGCGACATGGGAGGGCGTTTACGCGCTGGCAGAGGAATACGCCGCGGATACCGGCAAATGCTTCTTTGTCCACGATTACCACTTCAATTACTTTCAGGTTGGCGTGGAATCGCTGGGCGAGGACTTTTTCCGGGATGACGGCGTCAGATTCGGCCCCGGGTTCGAGCGGGCCTGGGAGCCGTATGCACGGGCGGGGCTGACGGGCGGCCTGTGGCTGCACGACGGGTACGCCACGGAGCCGCTTCGCACCGGTGATGTGGTGGTATCTGTGGCATCCTCGGCCAGTGTGCTCTACTATTCCGACACGGTGACGTATCCGGACAACACCTCGGAAAAGGTGACGATCACCTCCATGCCGTGCCCGGTATTTGAAGGGGGCGACAAGCTGGTGATGCAGCGCGGTGTGGGAATGTGCACCGTGAAGTCTACCCCGGAACGGGAGAGGGCGTGCATTACATTCCTGAAATGGCTGACCGAGCCGACATGTAACGTGGAATTCGTGACCAGCCTGGGCTATATGCCGGTGACGCAGGAGGCATTTGAGAACTATCTGCCCGGCGCCGTGGAAAAACTGAGCGACCCGATGTATGTGTCGCTGTACGAGACATATCTGCAAACGCAGGAGGCATATACCTTCTACTATCCGCCCCAGATGGAGAATTATCTGGATCTGGAGACACGGTTTGAAAAGCTGGCGCGGCTGAAGCTGACGGCGGGCCGGACACAGTATCTGGAGGGCGGCAACACGCCGGACACCCTGATCTGGGAGACGTTGGACAGTTTTAAGCTGGACTACGGCACATGAAAGAGGAAAGCACATGCGATCAATTCGGAATGCGATTCACAATCCATATGCAGCCAGCCACAGTATGGGTGTGCGGCTGCTGCTGTATTGGTTCACAATGGCGCTGCTGCTGGTGGCGGCCATCCTGTCGATCCTGATGGCGACGGGCGTGCTGTCCCATCCTGCGCGGCAGCTGGCCAGCGCCCTGGACATCCAGCAGAGAAATACATATGCGGCACTGAATGCACAGATGGATGAGCTGACGGCGCATGGCGTGGCCATGTCGGAAAAGCTGGGCCGGGAGCTGGATGCGTTTCTAGCAGCCAAGGGCATTCCTTTTGACGCGCTCAACGACGATCCGAAAACCATCGCGGAATTGGAAAAAAGGCTGTACGCGCCGCTGAGCAGCACGCTGAGCGCCGCTTCGTGCAGCGGGATCTTCTTTTGCCTGAACGTGACCGCCAACACGGCGCTGCCCAACGCGGACGCGCTCAGGGCGGGACTGTATCTGCGCTATTCCGGGCTTCAGCCTACGGTGGCGTCGGAGCAGGATGTGATCTGCTTCCGCGGCGCGGCGGAGGCGGCGCGGGGATTGCAGCTTCAGATGCATAACCGCTGGAATCCGGAACTGAATACCGCGCTGATTCCCGGCAGCAATAAGGTTGCCGCCAGTCAGGTGGAGCGTCTGGCGGAGGGCAGCCTGTGGGCAAAACGCACAGAGCTGCTGGATACATGGGAGCATGTGATGCTGCTGTGCGTACCGATTCTGGACGGCAGCGGCACTGTGCGTGGGCTTTGCGGCATGGAGATCAGCGACCTCTATTTCAGCCTTTCCCACGACACGGTGTCCAGCAGCTATGGCAATATGCTGACATTGCTGGCACCGATTGACGGCGACAAGCTCAATCTGTCGGGGGCTATGCTGGGCGCTACCAACGGCTCACGCCTGACGGCCGAGGGGACGCTGCATATCAAGCCGGGAAAATACTATACCATCTATACCGATGGCAAGGAGGTCTATCTGGGGCGGCACCGGCTGCTGGACGCCGTCACCTCGGACGGCATTCCGCTTGCCGCGGTGACACTTGTAACGGCCAACACCTTCCGCAGCTATGAGCGCGGGTCGCAGTTCGCGTGGCTTTTGGGTTCGGTGCTCTTTTTGCT
>Ga0129314_1001353_pt1 | contig 17474 bp, 15 predicted proteins | sample O1111metagenome_FD_94431 | JGI IMG/M metagenome (GOLD analysis project Ga0129314, IMG submission 94431) | Orangutan individual fecal microbial communities from fecal samples from Wisconsin, USA - O1111 metagenome | ecosystem: Host-associated > Mammals > Digestive system > Large intestine > Fecal... | reverse complement strand
CTGCTTTGGAGTCTGTTCCCCGTGAACACCGGCCATAGCATCACACACATGCCCGCCACGGCCAACAGTACCACCAGTACAAGGGATGTCTTACGCATGGCGCATCCTCCTTCTTATTACCAAAAAGTAAGCACCGCCAACCACAGCCACCGCGCCAAGGCCGATACCCAAGCCGGTGAGGTAATGCCGCGTCCAGGAAGATGCCACAGGTTTTTCCACGGCGGCAGTCGCTTCCTGCTCCGGCACATACGGCACACGATGGCCTCGCACCAGCAATCGGTGGGTGTTGACCCCAAACGGTGTGCAGGTCACCAGCGTGACATAGTCCTTGCCTTCCTCAATCTGAAGCAGTCTCGTATCTGTCGGCAATACCGTGTGGATGGTGTCTACCTTGTATGCCAGCACCTCTCCCAGCACGTGGATGTAAAACGTGTCGCCCACTGCAAGCTGGTCGATGTCCGAAAACAGCTTGGAACTCGCCAGTCCACTGTGCGCCGACAGCACCGCGTGGGTACTACTGCCGCCTACCGGCAAGGACGTTCCTACCACATGACCCACGGCACGCTCCAGCGTGTCCGCGTCCGTGCCGTGCTGCACCGGCAGATATACGCCGATCTTGGGGATGTCCACATAGGCCATGACACAACCCACCGTGAGCTGTTCGGCATAGGCCAAGGGAGGGGCGGAAGCCCCTCCCTCGGTAATGGCTGCGCCGGACAGCATGGCGTTGTACTGCTGCGCGGCTTCCCGCTGGGCAGTCAACTCGACGTCATCGGTGTCCGCGATAGCTGCGGTGTAGGTGGTTTCTATGTCCGAATGATACCTTTCGCTCAGAAGTTCTCCCGCCAGAGGATAAAGCATCAGCCCCAGCGCTGCAATACCGCAAGCCGCCGCCAGAAGCCAGCGTTTCACTGCTCGTTCTTGTGCTTACGGCTGCGGATTACGATGAAAGCCGCCGCGCCCAACAGTGCCACACCACCAATAGTGAACATCCACGTGCCGTAGCCACCAGTCTTTGGCAGGTCGAAGCCGGGGTTGTTGACCACAGTCAGCGGCACAATGGCGTTGCCATCCGTCATGGTAACGTCCTTGCCGTTGACGGTGGCGGAGGCCGTCAGCAGCTTGGTGCCGCACTGCTCGCACTGGCCGTTCTCGGCGGTCTTGATAACGATCTTGACTGCCTCCTTCAGCAGCACATAGCCCTTGTCGGTGGCAATTTCGGTCAGAGAATAGGCATCGTCCTCCAGCCCCTTGACCACGATGTGGCCGCTGCTGTTGGGGATAAAGGTCGTGGCATCAGACTTTTTGCTGGTGATACCCTTGGCGTAGTAGATGCCATCCTTCAGGTCTGCGATGATGTAGCAGTCGTCACTGTCATTATGCAGCCGGAACTTCACGTTCCGCACGTTGCCGCCGTTATCGCTGAACTGCTTGAGAACGTCAATGCCGTAGGTGTACACATGGCAGCAGTCCTTGAGGGTATCAAAGTAGGTGTTATTCGTTCTGCGCCACGTCAGCTCGACCTCGTTGGGGTTGTCGGTATCGCCCATCTTGGCGTCGGCGGTCAGGGTGGCGGCGTAGGAGATACGCATGGTGCAGTCGGAATAACCGCACTTTACGCTATCGGTATACACGGTGGTCTCCTCATTGATCTCGCTCAGGCCGGTATCGGTCATGCGGATGGTCATGGTGTTGGCTGCGTCATCGTAATCCACGGTGAATTTGCCGGAGTTCTCCGCCCAAATGGCGATTTTGTCAGTGCAGCCAGCATCGCGGAAAAACTCGATGACCACATCGTTCTTGTTGTATTTGATGCCCTTGCTCAAAGTGTCCGCATAGGTGTACTCGCTCAGGCTGGATGCCTTGGAGGTAATCGTGGGCAGGGTGCTGATGATCTGGTAGTCCACCACATCGCCCGCGGATGCGGTGGCAGTGTGAGCGTAACTGTCCTTGATGTCGGTCAGGCTGCCGTTGTGCTTGCCGGTGGAGTTTTTGTTTTCACGGACGGTCTTTTCGGGGTTGGGGTTGCCAGTCTGGTTCTTGGGGTACACGCTCACATCGTAATTCCACGCCGCGCCGTCGATGGTGGTCATGGGCAGGGACACGAAGAAGGGATTGCAGGTGGAAGTCACATTTTCGGGGACGCGAGTTTCTACAATCAGATACAAACCCTGCTCCAGCTGGTCAGCGGAGGAGTGGCCGGTGACATCCGTTTCGGTCATGGCCACGCCGCCGTTCTTCACAGCGGCCTCCAGCGCATTTTTGACAGTGGTGGCATTGGCTGCCAGAGCCGCAGACAGCTTGTTATTGAGCATATCGCTGGTAAAGTAGTTGATGCCGTTCTCGGTCTTGTGAGCGTCTGCGGCGGTCAGCCCGATGGCAGACAGCACGGCGTTGGAGCGCTCAGAGCTATCGAAGCCATACAGCACACCCACCGTGCGCTGGTCGTCCACCACTTCATTGCTCATGGTGACATCGGCCACGCGGAGGTAGGTGAACTCCACGCCCTGAATGGCATACTTTGCCAGCTTGTCAATAACGGCATCATCATGCAGACTGGTGCTGACGTAGGACTCGGCATCCCACGCACCGTCATTGCTGGCCTTGGTGATGTCGTACTTGTAGATAGAAAGGGATGCTTTCTTGCTGGTGTCGATGGTCGGTTCTGCGAACGCTGTGGTGATGAGGCTCAATGCCATAATAGCGGCCATGAGCAGCGCGAATACGCGAGGGATCTTTTTCATTTGGTGTTCTCCTTCATTTCAAATTTCTTGCAAAAATAAACACCCATGCAGAGCATGAGTGCTGCAAACATAATGGGTGCGATAAATCCGTTGCCGCCCGTGAATGGCAGGACAAATCCTGCATTGTTGCAGGCGGTGATGATAATATCACGGTTGCTGCTGTCCAGCGTCCCCGTGAACAGCGGCTCAGTCAGTAGCGTGTACCCTGCGGGGGCTTTGGTCTCCGTCACACGGTACTGCACACCGGTTTTAAGATTCTCCCACTTGGCAATGCCTGTGTTGTCGGTGGTCACTCTGCCCACCTCCGTCCATGTCTTGCCGTCTGCGGAAGTCTCCGCCAGCAGCTCCGCACCGGCAAGAGGTGCGCCTGTCGCATCCACCTTGCGGACGGTGATGCTGCCCTTGGCGGGTGCGTTCTCGCGGGTGACCTTGATATTGAGGTTTGCTGTGGTCAGGCTGAAATCGTATCTTGTCTCGTCCAGTACATAGCCGTCCACGGTGCTAATCTCCTGATAGACGTATTTGCCGAGTCTCAGGCCGGAGAACATCACCTTGCCGGTGGCAGCGGTCGTGCCATCCGCGATTTTGCTGCCGTTGGCATCGAAAAGTCGATACACCACACCGGCCAGCGGCTGCTTGGTTTCTGCGTCCACCTTCAGAATTTCGATGTTCCCCTTGACCGGCATATTCTCGCGAGTGACCTTCAGCACCTGCCCGTTTTTATTCAGCACAGCGGAGTACACCGTGGTATCCAAAACATATCCGTCCGGTGCTTTGAATTCCTTGTAGGTATAGCTGCCCAACCGCAGGTTGGAGAAGGTCAGCTTACCATTGACGTCCGTGTAGCCCTCCGCGACCTGTTTGTTGGACGCATCGTACAGGCGGAAGCCCGCGCCTTGCAGCGGTGTCTTGTGATCAGCGTCCACCTTGACAATCTCAATGCTGGCTTTGGCAGGTACGTTGGTTCTCTTTTGCGTAATGTTCAGTGCGGTCGCCGTAATGGTGATCTGATACTTGGTGTTGTCCACCACATAGCCGCTGGGTGCGCTGATCTCCTGATAGCTGTACTTGCCCTGCGACAAATCAGCAAACACCGCCTTGCCATCCGCGCCGGTGGTAGCATCAGCTACCTTGTTACCGCTGGCGTCAAAAAGCCGGTAGGTCACGCCTGCCAGCGCCTTGCCCGTTTCCGCGTCCACCTTATTGATGGTCAGGCTGCCCTTCTCCTCCACAATGTTGACCTTGAAGTGGATGTACGCCCACACCGGGTCGGGCAGTGAGGTCAGCGCGGCGCAAGCCTGATAATTGCTGCCATTGCTGGGCTCCAGCAGCACAGCCTCCGTACCCTCCACATCCAGTGCGTAGCCGTAGTCACTGCTGATATAACCGTTCAGCTTCGCTGCAGCGTCCTTTGTGGCCGTCACGGTCAGTACATTACGCCGCTGGCTGACGGTTACGCCGCTAATATTGGTTCGGAAGTAGTACTGCGACAGCACGCCGTTGGTATCGGTGGCTGTACCGATGTACTGACTGCCGTCCCATGTCAGCGTAATGGCATTAGCGTCCGAAAGCTGATTGCGGTACTTCACCGCGAAGCTGGGGATCACGCCATGACCCATGATGCGGTCAATAAGGATGTCATACGCCTCCTGCACGCCGTCGCCGGCGTAGTGGAACAGGTTGGCGCAGGTGGTATCATACAGGGTGTAGGGATAGGTCGTGCCGCGGTAGCCGCACACGAACTCCCAAATCACCGCCTGCGTCGCCAGCTGCGCGCAGTCGGGATGGATACCATAAAAATCATAGTTGCCGCCGTAGCCGTAGGAGAGTGCCAGCGTCACAGCGTACCGCTGATTCCAGCTCAGGCTGCTCCAACTGGTGGAGGAGTAGCTCAGATCGCCGCTGGCAGAGCGAACGGATGGCTCCATACAGTAGGCAGGCACCGTTACGCCTGTATCATCTCTGGTAAAGTATTTCAGCTTTGTGCTGGTAAACGCGCCCCACTGCGGTACGGGCGTTTTGTCCTCATGGTAGCGGTACTCGTTACCGCCGCTGATCGTACCCGTTACCGTGGCAGCGTGAGCGGTCACGATGGACAGACCCATGATTGCTACTAAAAGACATACCAGCGTCAACAGCTTAGGAATTGTTTTCTTCATGCTCGTCCTTTCTCCCAACGCAAAAGACCGGCAGCTCACGCTGTCGGTCTTCTGGTCGGGTATTCAGTTGGTTTATCCGTACAGCACCACCACGATGTATTCGTCCGATGCCGCATCATAGCGGGCGGTGCAGTTGAACCGCGCATACGCGCTGACCGTTTCCGCGCCGTCCATGGCGGCGAGGCAGGCGAAAGTGGCGTCCACGTTACCCTTTACGGCGGCGGTCAGTGCCGCCTGTCCGCCATTCTCTGCCAGCCATGCCACGCTGTCCGCCGTGCCGGGGAAGTAGCTGGAGTCGGCGGCGGTCATGCTGGTGTCGATGGTCACGCCGTACTGCGCTCTTGCGTACTCGTTGCCCGCTTGAATAGCCTCCGCGATGGAGTAGATGTTCCCGCTGGCGGCAGGCTTCGGCGTGGGCGCAGGTTCGGGCGTAGGCGCAGGCGCAGGTTCTTCCTCCTGCTTCTCTGCCGGTTTCTGTGTAGGTGCCGGTGTGGGTGCGGGAGCAGGTTTATCCTCCGGCACAGGTGCGGGTGTTGCCGGCTGCTCAGGGGTAGTGGGCGGTGCCGTTTCAGCGGGTGCAGGATTCTTTTCCGCTTCTGCATCCGTAGGCGTATCCACCCGTTCGACAGGCAGCAGCGCATCCGCACTGTCCTCGGTTTTTTCCTCCTTCTGCGGCATTTCAGTCTTGTCCTCCACAGGTGCGATAACCTGCGCCGCGCTTTGCGGTGGGGGCGTTGTCAATGTGGAAACATCCTTTGTCTGCCCGCAGGCCGTGAGCAGCAGAACGCCCTCCAGCGCGAGCAGTGCTAATCGTCTTTTTATCATTTTCTGCACTCCCTTCTTTTCCTGTTGGTTTTATTTTAATCATGCTTATCCCCGAAAATCAATAGGCCCACAGACTTTATTTTGGGCGGCATAAGCATTTAAAATAAAGTCTTGACAAGCCTTTTGACACTACCACTTGGAAAGAATCTTTCCATACATCTGACGCTTGTTGCTGTCAAACCGCTTGACCGTCAGGATCACGGTGTCTCCGATCTCAAAGTCGCTGTCCTCATACTGATAAGCATAGGAGCACATGCAGACAGTGCCATCCGGCAGGTTGCAAAAAACACCGCCGGCATACTTGCCGGAGATCACAGCCTGCCGCCGACTGTTGACAGGGTGACGCCGCTCGGCCCCTTCAAAGGGATCGGACAGCGCCGCCTTCACGGAAACCCGGAGCCGATCCTCATCGGCATCATAGTCCGTCACAACGCAGTCCAGTTCCTGCCCGGGACGGTAGACAGCGCGCAGATCTGACACGGACATATAGCAGAGATCCTTCTGCGTCAGACGAATGTCATGACCATAGCACTCCACTGTACAGCGGACAGGGCCAACATCAATGACGCGGCATTTCAGCCGGGTACCGGGTGTGTTCAGCTCTGCCCGATGGGCAAAGTAGGATCGGCGCGTTTTCATGGCCAACTTACGGGAAGCCAGCGCAAAACCGTTTTCCCTGTCCACCTTGATGATGTTGAAGGACAGCGTCGCGCCCATGATATGATTCAGGGACATTCCGGGCCGCCCTTCTCCTGACCACATTTCCGTTTCCGGAATCAGAATACGCACACGGTACGGAACGACGATGGCGCAGGACAGCTCCCGTTTTCGTACCTCGCCGGTTCTGCGGCTGCGTACATTCAGCGAGAACATATCCACGCCGATCACCGTACCGCTGAGGGGGCTGCCGCCGCGATAGGACGCGTAGATGGCATTCCATTCCCGGCGTTCCTCCTCAGATAGATTGCGATCCAGTTTGTGGAAATCCAGATGAAAGAACTTCTCGCGGTCACTCATCTCCGGCCTCGGTGCAGGTGCTTCCCGTTCCTCTGCGGGATGAGCTTCAGCCATGGGCGGCGAGGCATCTTCTTCCACAACAGCTTCTTCGCCCTCTGATGTGGTTTCCGGATCGGGCGGAGAGCCTTTCTGTGTGGCGGGATCCTCCGCAAAGTCTACGGTCATATCCGCATCATCGGAGGACGGTTCTTCTGCATCTTCAGATGCTTCCGCTGGGGTCACTTCGGCTTCGGCGTCAGTTTCTGACGGCACAGACGGAGTCTCCAAGTCCTCCCCAGGCGGAGTACTCCCAGTCAGGATGTCAGAAGGCAGCTGCTCCACGGGGTCGGGTGTCGTTTCTACTGTGGATTCCGTGACCTCCACAGGGGGATCAGACATTGGTTCGGTCGGAACGGTTTTCTTTCTTGGCATTTGGTTACCTCCTCGTTTTAGAATGTCGTGTTTTTATTCGCAAAGAAACGGTGTGTACCGTCCTTTTGCTTCTGCGCAATGATTTGGCGATCCGGCAGTTCCTTGCCTTGCAGGGCGAGGGAGTGTTCCGGAAGCCAGATGAGCCGCTCTTTTTCTCCAAGCTCTATACGGCGAAAAGAGGGTTCGCGTTCTGCGGTCAAAGCTGCCACATAGTAGGCGGTCAGCTCATCACCGAAGAGAAAACAGAGCAGAGCGGGCAGACTGGTGGGGATAGAGAATTGAAGCGGACACCCGCCTGTGATCTCCAGCATCACGTCGATGCTCTCCAAAAGCAGCGGATTTGCCGTTTTTGTGATAAGACGAATCACATCGTCCTCCACACAGACAGCGTGAGAGATCCCGCTGAGCTGCCGCAGCATGGGCGTCAGATGCTCCGGACGCATGGTCATTACCCGTTCTCGGTACTTGCCATACAGCAGCGCGAGAAGCTGGTTGCGCCGGATACAGCCGACCTTGCCTAAGATCTCCATGATGCACTTTTGCTGGTTGGTCAAAAGCATGGCTATATCACCTCCTATGGCCCGCCAAGGCTGTTGAGGTAGGGATCGACGACCAGATCGCTTTCACCCTCCGTGATACAGTTGAACAGGACAGCCATGGTGTATTGGATCGAGTTGCGGATATTGCGCTCCTGATTGGCCCGCAGCCGCTGCTCCGTATCGCGCAGCGTTAAGTTGTCCAGATCGTGGAGCCTGTGACGCACCCTGCTTTGCGGCAATGTGGCGTTGCCTACCCGAAAGCTGTCCGAATAAAAAAGCCGCTCGATGGCCGTTTCAAAAATGCGGGCCATCTCCGGCTCAAAAGAGGAGAGCTCACAGGCATCCAGAATGCCGGTAAGCTCTTCTTCGTCCGGTCCCTCCGTGACGGATGGACTGACTTCAATATAACTCTCATCGTTCTTCCTCTTATCAGTATAACTTGGCCGCAGATTTTGCGGTTCTGCAGGCGCAGCATCTGCGGTTCTTGAACTGCTGTTTTCGCCGTTCTTGAACCGCCTATCCTGCGGTTCTGGGGAATCAAGAGCCGCAATATCGGAGGTTCTTGTGCCGCATTCCTCCGGCTCCATAAATGGCGCGCACTGATAATCCGGATCATCCATGGGCTGTACGCAGGCGAGATAGATCTGGTTGGCGTCGCCCCGTCCGCAGCGTTTTTCCCAAATCAGGTGAAGCTCCGCCAGCTTACGGAACGCGGCAGACACTCGCTGCTCACAGATGCGCAGCTCCTGTGCCAACGCTTTGCGGGGAAAAATCACAAAGACCTCGCCATTGTCATTGACCCAGCCGTTCCTGCGGGAGAGCTGAAATCGGTTCAACAGGAAGGTGTAGGCCACCTTGGCGTCCAGGCTCATTTCCGCGTACCGTTGGTCGGAAAATAACCACCGCGGCATTTGCAGATGGTGGACGCTTTGTATATCCGTTTGCTTCATGAGCGCAAACGCAGGGCGCTGGTTCAATTTTGCGGCTTTCATACCGGCCCCTCCTCATATCGTTTTGTTATTCTGCCTGTTTTCGTGGCGCGGGCTTAAGCTCCACCATGCCGAGATCGTTGCCATCTACCTCATAGGTAAAATCATCGTCCCCTTCCGTAGAGATCGGCGGCTCTGCCTGTGGGGCAGGCGTCCGTTCTTCGACAGGAGACTTTTCTTCCTTCCGAGGCGCGGCGGTCGGTGTCTCCTGCGCTTTTAGCTTCCATGCGGGGATATAGTCCACCACGCGGCAGGTCGTAAGTCCGGCGAAGTCCGGCAATTCTTCCGGCGTCAGCTTATAAAGCAGCGCGGGCCGGTGGCCTTGGAACAGCGCCAGACACTTTTGTTGATCCAGACGCAGCACCTCATCCGGCTGCATCAAGTCCCGCTGGATATTACTGCGGGTCTTGGAATAGGGCCGGGTGCTGTTATAGATGGGTGAGAACAGGGGCTGCATGGGCATCTGGTTATTGGTAACAGCAATAGTGACCTTGCCGCACTTTTCCGAGATGTACTTGGCGGAGGTCAGGTCGTTGCAGCCCATATAGATGGTCTGGTTAAAGGTGTTGAGCTGATTTTCCCATTCTTTTCCGGGATACCGCTGCTGCCACTGGCTGAGGCTCTGCACCACCACCTGACACGCGATATTGAAGCCGCGCACACTGTTCAGCGCGTCGGCAATGCCTTCCATGTAGCCGATGTTGCAGTATTCGTCCAGACAGAAGTTTACCAGCACCGGCAGCCGCCCGCCCTTGCAGTGGAGCCGTGCGTAGTTGGAGAGCTGCGGCATAGCCAAGGAAAAGAATAATGAACTGAGAAAACGGTAGGCACTGTCTTGCGCGGAAATGATGATGAAATACGCGCAGGGTCGCTGCCCCGGCAGTACGAGGTCAACATCGTGGTTGCGGGTGATGGTGTCCACCAGCTTATTCTGGAAGATGGCAAGCCGGTTGCCAAGCCCGGTGATGATGTTGCCCCAGAGGTTTTCGCGGGCCTTCAGGAACAGTCCGTGATGCCCCTTGGCGGGGTGGTCAGGCGGCAGCGACGCCAGCGTGCGGTTCAGCTCATTGACGCTCATGGTGGCAAGGATCTGATACACGTCGCCCAAACCCCGCTGCTCGATGGGCAGCAGATCACCCTTTTCATCCCGCAGATTGCAGACATAGTGGATCAGGGCTATCAGGAGATTCAGCTCCGCACGGCTCCAGAAGTCATCGGTCTCTTTGGGGCTGGAGGTATTCTGGATAATGGTGTTGGCCACCGTCTGTACCAGATCTGTTTCTGTGTCCAGTCCATAGAGACAGTTCCAGCCATCTGAGTGAGCCATGTCCAGAAAGTTGACTGCTTTGACGTAATGGCCGTTTTCACGGAAGTAGGGGGAAAGCTGCTCGAACAGTTCGCCTTTTGGATCGACGCAGAATACGGACTCCTTTCGCTGAGCGCAGCCCATCAGAAAGGGCAGGATCAGGCCGCGGGTCTTCCAACTGCCCGGCGCACCGATGCAGAGAAGGGTGTTGTTTTCGCCGGGTACCATGCGATGAGCCACATAGGCGGCGTATTTGTCCGGGTCCTCCGGCCGCTCCTTGATCTTACCCAGCAGCATCCCGGAGACGCTTTGTATGGGGCCGATCTCCAGAAAGGCTTCCATCTCCCGCTTGGTGAGAAAGCCGGAGGAGCCGTGCGTCCCGTCCGGAAGAATATCAAAGCCCCGTGGATCCCGCGTATACTTATAGCCGGAAAACCAAAGGTACCCACGCTTGGTCACAAGGCAGAACATCAGCACGAAGAACGCAGTGGCTTTCAGCCCAAAGCCGGAGAATATCGCCAGCCAGTTGCGGATCGGATCGAATATCCAGATGGCGGTCACATCCTGCCCCGTGTTATGAAAGACAGCGTCAATGCCGAGACGCATGGAGTTCAGGAGCATCCCGTAAAAATACCAGCACACCAGCCCGACAGGGATGTAGAGGGGCAGTTTCCTTTTATGCCGCTGGAACCATACACCCCAGCGGGCTTCAACGGTATCCTCCAGCTTTTCCAGCAGCTTTGATAAGCGGGGCATGGATCATCTCTCCTTTTTCTGTGACATAGGGGGTATCCAGTGGACGGTAGGGCTTCGGCACATCTCCCAGCAACTGCGTGATGGCGTCCTCGGTCAAGGTAAAGACCCGCGCTTTTCCGGTGTTCTGATAGCGTGGGCCCCATACTTCTGCTACCTGCTGCGGCAGAGCGGCCAATACGAGCTGCGAATGATCCTGCTCTTGCGCCAGCGTATAGGCGGCGTCCACACGGCGCAGCTCCATATCAGCCGCCAGCACGAAGGGTTGTCCCTGAAACAGCGCGTCCCAGCAAGGTCGGTCAGGCGGTGGAGGGCGGTAATGGCCTTTCAGGGCCAAGCGGGTCAGTCTATGCCGGTAATCCGGCTGAGCCATGATCTGAAGCTGTGTCACGCCGGTATCGTTGCAGGGCAGAAGATAAACCGGCTGCTGGAACCAGTGGGCAGCGGCGCCGTAGGTCATGAGCCTGCTTTCCTCTCTTGGTGTGGGCTTATCCAGTTCGGTAAGCATATCCGAATAGCTTTCGCCGCAAAAAAGGAAACTGCGTGTTCCCGGCAGTCTTGCAGTATTGTTCTGAAAAGCGGACAACTCATCCATGGGGCAAAGGCATCCAATGTCCGGACAGACATAGTGCGCGGCGCAGAGCAGATCCCCCACGTGGAGCAGCGCCGCTGTGCGGGTGCTGCCCCATGGGTTACGACCACGGCCGCGACCGGCAGAGGTGAGAAACAGGGCGTTTCCCTCCGCCAGCTCATCCGGCTGCGTGGCATAGACGTTGATACCGGACTGGTAGGCTGTCAACAGCAGTGAAGCGAGCCGCAGCCGCCGCACGACGGCATCCGCATGGTACGTTCTCGGCGTATCCGGCAGCCATATGGTTCCCGCCAGCAGCCGACGTCCCTCTGCGGTAAGGATCAGGGCCTCGCTTTTGCTGTGGTACTTAATGAGCTTCATCGCCAGCAGGTTCGATAGCTCTGTCTCGCTGACGACCCACAGCAACTGGGCGGGACGGATATACTGGCACCATCCCAGCAGCCGCAGCGCCTCGATCTCACGCACACAAAAAACCATTCGCACCCTCATTCCTGTGAATGCCGAAAGCACCCTTACACCGTGCCGGTGTAAGGTCACTTTCGGCGTCTTTCTCGCATCAAAACTGTTGGCTCCCCGTAGAAGGCAGTTTATCCACTGCTGCGGGCAGGAACAGGGGCACGGAAAAGCTTGTCGGCAAAAGGCTTTGCGGGGCGTATATACCCAACAGATTTTGCTTTCTGAGGAAGCACAGCATTTTGACCCGTTTTGGCGGAAAACCTGTTGGGTATTTCCGCCTCAATATAACCCCGTAACGCTGTAATCTCCCGATCGTGCGGAGAAGAAATCCGGTGCATCCTTCATGTCCAGCACGGTGATGTGACACACATTCTGGCAGCTCCGTGTGGAGAGCATTGCCACCGAAAGCGTATACTGGTCATCGTCGGGGATCACCCTGCCCTTGATGGCGTTGCTGACCGCTTTCCAGCCCTTGTTGTCCTGGTCGAAAATGTGGCGGCCATCCACATCGCTGTATTCCTCGATCACCAGCAGTGCGCTATTGAAATGAGGAAGCTGTCCACCGCAGGTTTCATAGGCGTCCAGCAACTCCACCAAGGTTTCTGTCAGCCATGTGGGCGGCTGAAACCGGCAGTGGGGCAGCAGAGTATTGATGCGGATATGAAGCCAGTCGATGCCGATACGTTCCACGCTGCCCACCACCTCCAGCGGACGAAGGGCGCGGCCCCGTTTATACCCGCCTGTTCCGGGACTCTGCTGTTCGCAGAGGCGGCGAAGCTGCAAGGCGGTATCCTCAAAGCTGCCGCACAGCTCCTCCAGCATTTTCTGGAGGGTGCCGGGCGGCAGATTGTCCGCTTGGATCAGCAGCTTGCGGGCGTCTACGGCGGCGTCTTCCGTCAGGCGCTGGATCTCCCGTAAATCAGTTCGTTTGCTCATTTGGTTCCTTTCTTCCGGGCCTGCCGGTCGGTGGGTGATGTGGTAATGGCGTCATATTCCTTTTTCGTGACATGGAAGGCCACGGGGACGTGATTATACCCGATGCACAGCAAGCCCTCGCCCCGCCGGAAGCGTGTGATCTGCCGTACCTCCTCTTCCGAGAGGTTGAGGATCTGCTGAATAAGGCGGGCCTCCTGCTCCTCCATCTGCATGACGAATTTGATACGGCTGGAGTCCAGAATGCCTTTGCCATATTTGCCGCCCTCCAGACTGAATAAGTCCTGCATACCCTGCGTGGAGGTGATAGCGATACCGCCAAGGCCGCGGATGGTCTTGACCATCTCCTGCACATAGGCGGCGGCCAGTGGATTGGAACCGGCTCCTACCAGACTCCACAGCTCATCCGCGATCAGGGCGGACAGCTCGCCGCCCGCGTTCATGATAATGTCGTTGGCCACGTCGATGGCCCAATAGATACCGGGCAGGATCAGATCGTCCGGCATACCGGAGGTGTCCAACACGATATACTTGTTGTCGATGCTGATGTGATTGCGGCGGCCCATAGCGGCGGCAGAGCCGGTCACATAGCGGGTCAGTATCACCGCCAGATGCTTGGTTTCTGCCCTTTCCAGCAGGACATTGTACCAGTCGGGAATGATGGGCATTTCCTTGAACGCCCCGTTTTCATCCACCACAGAGGTATTGTCAAAGGTAATTCCATAGCGGTCGTAGCACTCCACCAGCGAGGCGTCCAGATAGTTCTTGTCCTCCTCTGTAAGATCCTTCTTTTGCAGGGAGTACCAGATGATGAGCCGGGAGATCTTATCCGCCAGCACGGAGTCGTCCCGCGCCGCCAGCTCTTGTATTCCGGCATAGGCGTCCAGTGTCCTACGGCGGATAGCCATGATATTGGGACAATCCCGCGAGGAGGGGGACAAGCGCAGATACAGGCCGCCCAGCTGCTCGCAGTTGGGGCGGAACTCGTGGCCTTTCTTGGGAATAACGCACACCACACGCTTTCCCTGCTCCCGCAGGCGTCCGGCCAGGCATTGGAGCGTTACGCTCTTGCCGGCGCCGGAGTTGCCGCCGATCCACCAGTTGCCGTTGGTGTATTTGTAGTCGTCGTAAGGGTCGAGGAACACTGGGGACTTGTTGTAGAGATTCAGCCCCAGAAAGATGCCGTTGCGATCGCTGTGCTCATAGGACACAAAGGGAAACGCCGCAGCTACGCCGGTGGTCAGCGCGTTGCGGCGGCTCTTGCGCTCAATGTCGGCATCCAGTGCGACCAGCGGCAGCGCGGAGAGAAAACCCTGCTCGTTGGCGTAATCGCAGCGGCGAGCGATCATGTCCGCCGATACGCACAGCTTCTCCACGGCGGTGACGCGCTGCTCCAGCGTATCCGGATCGTCCGCCACCACTTCGATAAGGGTGTGCATATAGTAGAAGTCCTCCCCCTGTCGGTTCATAACGTCCTTCAGGTAGAGACCGGAGGTGATGGCACTGTCCAGTTCCTCATAGTCCTGACGGGTATCGCCCACGTCCCGCATCCGGCTGCGGTTGAGCATAGTGGTCTGCGCGATCTTGGAGAGGATCTTTTCCCGGTTCTGGCGGGTAAAGCTGAAGCTGATATTGACGCCCTCGCCAGCCTCCACCAGCGGCGCAAGCCAACAGGAGCCGACTGTGGTGCTGTAGCCATAGCCGGTGATGTAGAGGTAGGCATGAAAAACGCCGTCCACTACGATGTAGTCACGGCTTTTCGTATCAATGGCGGTGGGGGAGAGAATGTCCAGAATGGTGGTAGAGCCGGCTTCCAGCTCGGAGAGATCCGGTCTTTCCGGGCCGAACAGCAGCCGTTTCAAAAGCGGCTGCTTCTTGATAACAGGCTCGGCTTCTGCCGGTGGTATAGGTTTCTTTTGCTTTTTCATGGTGATACTCCTTAATAGTGATCTGTTTCAAAAACATAAAATGAAACACATCAAAAACATAAAACAAAATCCTTCAAAAACACAAAATGAGATTGACGTAAATAGAATTTTTGCGTATACTATAGAAGAACAGGAGGTGCAGCGTTATGCAGCAATACTTGCCACGAATCGTAGACCGTGAACTGGCCTTGAGGTTAGAGGCGTTTGGCGCGACTTTGATTGTCGGCCCCAAGTGGTGCGGAAAAACAACAACGGGTCAGCAGCAGGCGAAGAGTATTCTGCGGATGCAAGACCCAGACAAAAAGGCAGCTTATCTTGCGACTGCTGAGGCGAAACCTTCGTTGCTTCTTAAGGGTGATAACCCGAGATTGATTGACGAGTGGCAGATTGCCCCCGTCCTTTGGGACGCTGTGCGAACTGCGGTAGACATCCGGCAGGAAGAAGGCCTGTTTATTCTGACAGGCTCCACCTCCGTGGATGATAAGAAGATCATGCACACGGGGACAGGACGAATCGCTCGCCTGAAAATGTATCCCATGAGCCTGTACGAGTCTGGCGAATCCAATGGACAGATTTCGCTGAAAACGTTGTTTGACCGGTCAGATGCGGATATTGATGGGATCACAAGCCCGCTCTCTATCGAGCAGTTGATTTTTGCCGCGTGTCGAGGAGGATGGCCTGCAACGCTGCGCAGAAAGAGCCTTGAGGCTCAGCTTTTGACTGCACGGGAATATATTACAAATATTTGTGAGTCTGATGTTTCCACAGTGGATGGCGTACAACGAAACCCCGTCTGGACCAGCCTGATCCTACGTTCCTATGCCCGGAATATCTCCACACTGGCGAAGAAAACCAATATCCTGAAGGACGTGTCCGCCAATGCGGACGGTATAACTGCCCCCACATTGGATTCGTATCTGAACGCGTTGGAGCGCCTTTTTGTGATAGAGGACATTGATGCGTGGTGTCCAGCTATCCGCTCGGCAACAGTAATACGATCCGGTAAGAAACGAGGTTTTACAGATCCGTCCATTGCCGTAGCCGCTATGGGGCTTACCCCCGAGTATCTGGAGCAGGATCTAAAGACCTTCGGCTTTATCTTCGAGTGTCTTGCCATCCGAGATCTGAAGGTCTATTCCTCAGCTTTAGGTGGAAAGGTATCTTATTATCATGACCGGCTTGATTTGGAGGCAGACTGTGTATTGCATCTTTCTGATGGAAGGTACGCGCTGATAGAATTTAAGCTGGGCAGCCGTGAGATTGAAGAAGGCGCTCAGCATCTGCTTGAAATCAAGAATTTGGTCCATCAAGCCATTGAAAACGGCACGACCAGCCTGCGGGAACCAGATTTGTTAATGGTCATTACAGGCGGAGAAATCGCGTATACCCGGCCTGATGGGGTGAAGATCATTCCGATTGGCTGCTTAAAGGACTAAGACTAATTTGACGGGAAAGGGCATCGCTGCTGCGATGCCCTTTCATTGTGTCTGCGCCTCATATACGCCATGCACCGCCGTGGTCATATCAAACACGCCTTCCGGCAGTTTGACGCGCTGGCTGGTGCGCTTGTTGATGATCTCATAGAGCAGCTCCAGCGCAAAATCGTCCGCATAGCGCGGCTCCTGCACCTCCAGCTCGCACAGATCCAGATAGCGACGGGCGGTGTCAGCCTCCTCATTGAGCCGCTGGATAATGCCCTGTACGGTGTTGGGGGACGCCCGCATCTGCGATTCATACTGGAATACCATAAAGAACCGGTGCTGCAAGGCATTGCTGGCCACACCCATGCCGATGTCCTGAATGTTGTCCTGGATCATTTCACGGCAATAGGCGTTGTCCTCGTTCTTTGCGTACTCCTGCATCCGCTCAACGTAGCGTGATATGTCGGCAGGCAGCGTCCGTGCCTCAAACTGCATGTGATCCGGCGCGATCTTCAGATATGCGGCAAAGGCTTCCACAATGGCCTGCCGGTCCTCAGCAGACTTCAGGTAGATGTTCACCGGTACGATCTCAAGAATCTTGATAAAGCGGTTGTCCTTTGTAATGACCACGCCGCCGATGATATTCTTGACGGGCAGCCAATCCTGAATGCTGCCCTGATAGCTGGCGGTAGCGCCGGTCTCCACACCGCCGCCAAATAGTGCTTTTTTGATACTCATGCCGTTACCACTCCTCTGAAAAACATCATGCGCCTGCGGCAGTGCCATGCCCACCAGCCCTTCAGCCATCGTGTCAGACTGTCGTCGCTGACGCCCATCAGCCCGAAGCCGCCGATGGGGACGACCAGCGAGACGGTCACGATGATCTTCGGCGTCAGGGAGAAGGGCAGATATGTCAGGCACACATACAGCACCGGCAGGCATAAAAGAAGGGCCTCGATGAGATTGCGGATCTCAAACAGGCCCAGAATCCGTCCGGCATTGGTAAAGTTGACTGGGATATAGTAGGTATCAGTGTTCATCCTCGACCTCCTTTGCGGGCTGCAAAAGCCGCCCTTTATAGGTTTGATATTCTTGCTTTAATTCTTCCGGCGCATCGTCCCATTCCGCCAGCAGCCGCTCCATACCGAGACAGAGCAGACGCTCGTGGTACTCGGTGGGCGGAATATCCGTCAGCTCCATGCGGCTGAGGTGCTGGTTGCTGATGTTCATGCGTCCGGCAAGAGCGTTCAGTGTGATCTTATATTTGATGCGCAGAACGCGCAGACGGGTGGGAACGTACATTATCCGGCCTCCCTGTATTCGATGTAGGGGATGCGGCACCAGCCCTGCCAGCCGCGTCCGGCGACCTCCGTCCGTACCACGCCGTACTTGGTACCCATG
>Ga0129314_1001350_pt1 | contig 17495 bp, 18 predicted proteins | sample O1111metagenome_FD_94431 | JGI IMG/M metagenome (GOLD analysis project Ga0129314, IMG submission 94431) | Orangutan individual fecal microbial communities from fecal samples from Wisconsin, USA - O1111 metagenome | ecosystem: Host-associated > Mammals > Digestive system > Large intestine > Fecal... | reverse complement strand
CGCCCACATAGGGGTCGTACTGGCTGTCAAACACCAGCGCCCGCAGCGGCGCCTTGGGGTCGCCCTTGGGCGCGGGTACGTTCTGCACCACGTCCTCCAGCACGGCGTCGATGTTGATGCCCAGCTTGGCGGAGATCTCCGGGGCGTCCAGCGCCGGCAGACCGATGATGTCCTCCACCTCCTGCTTGGCCTTCAGGGGGTCGGCGGCGGGCAGGTCGATCTTGTTGAACACCGGCAGGATCTCCAGATCGTGATCCATAGCCAGATAGGTGTTGGCCAGCGTCTGGGCCTCCACGCCTTGGGTGGCGTCCACCACCAGCAGCGCGCCCTCGCAGGCGGCCAGCGACCGGCTGACCTCGTAGTTGAAGTCCACATGGCCCGGCGTGTCAATCAGGTTCAGGGCGTAGGTCTCGCCGTCCTGCGCCGTATAGAAGATCTGCACGGCGCGGGACTTGATGGTGATGCCCCGCTCCCGCTCCAGATCCATGTTGTCCAGCAGCTGGTTTGCCATCTCCCGCTCCGACACGGCGTCGCACTTTTCCAGCAGGCGGTCCGCCAGCGTGGATTTACCGTGGTCGATGTGGGCGATGATGGAGAAATTGCGGATATGGGATTGGTCAAACATAAAAAGAAACCTCCTTCGGGGTCGACACGTTAAGAAAATATGCCGGTGGCATATTTTTAGTGTCGATCTCGGCGGCTATGCCGCCGTAGCATCTATCTTGATTTGCGCCGCACTGTCAAAGCACAGATTCCCACGCCAGTGACATCGGTCACTGGCTCGGAATGACAGGACAAGAAACGCGTGCGTCTATCGGAGGGAGGGGCAGAGCCCTTCCCCTACGCTTTTCTATCGGGGGGCTTTACGTTCACACCGTCCTGCGGATCAAGCTTATTGCTTTCCCACCAGCTCGTCCACATTGTGAACCACCTGTGCCGTGCTCTGCCCCAGTCCGGGGGCGGCGGTCAGCGCGTCGGAGGTCAGCTCCGGCAGCTTTTCCGCCTTGGCCAGCGCCCGCATGTAAGCGGCGCGGCTGTGCAGCATAGCGGCGTCCACGGCGCCTGCGTCAAAATCCACCGCGTCTGTGGCGAAGAAATCCTCGTTGCCGCCGCCCCGGCGATAAAAGTGCCGCAGCAGCGTATACAGCGCTGTGCTGAGATAATCCCCGGCGGCGGTGATAGCCGTTCGGTCTCCGCATTTGCCCAGCAGGTCGAACAGCACGCCCGTGGTGTTCACCACCAGCTTCTTTTGCAGCGTAGCCAGAATGCTGCCCTTCAGCGTGCCCTTTTCATCGCTGGCGTCGTAGAGCTGGGCGGCTTCAATAATGCTGCCGTCGCGGGAGTTGGTGCGTCCCAGCAAAAAGTCCGCCGACACATGATAGAAATCGCAGGCCCGGGTCACAAACGCAAGGCCCGGCTCCCGGATGCCGTTTTCATAGTGGCTCAGCAGCGCCTGCGAAATGCCCAGCGCAGTGGCCGCCTTGCGCTGTGAGATGCCCGCTTCCTGCCGCAGCAGGGACAGCGTGCGGGAAAAATCAGTTGCCATAGTTGCTCTCTCACCCTGTTTCTTTTTCTTCTCGTTTGAATACAACGGGTAAATTATACACGCCGTTATACGGCTTGTAAAGAGGAAACAGCGGAAAAAGCGCAGAAATGCTGAAAAGTTTCCGCTTTTCGGCCGAAAAAAGCTCCACCCCAGCGGGATGGAGCTTTTGCATGTTGTGAGGTTCGTCTTACTCAGTGACGAAAGGCAGCAGGGCGATCTGACGGGCGCGCTTGATGGCCTCGGTCAGCTGGCGCTGATGCATGGCGCAGGTACCGGTGGTGCGGCGAGGCAGGATCTTGGAGCGCTCGCTAATGAAGCGGCGCAGCTTGGCAGCATCCTTGTAATCGATATACTCGCACTTATCCACGCAGAACTGGCAAACCTTTTTCCGCTTGCGGACGCCGCCGCGTGCGGGTCTGTTTTCACGTTCCATAGCCATGGAATAGTCCTCCTTTAATTATTTTGTGTCCTGGACACAGCTCAGAACGGCAAATCGCCGTCATCCTCGTCGATCTCGGCAAAGTCGCCGCCGCCCACGGGAGCGGCATAGCCGCCGGAGGGGGCGCTGTAGGCAGGCGCGCTGTTGTAAGACGGGCCATCGCTGAACGAATTGCCGCCGTTGCCTGCGGGCCGGCTGTCTCCGAAATAGACATTGTCGGCAACAACCTCCGCATTGCGGCGCTTGTTGCCATCCTTATCCTGCCAGTCGCGGATCTGCAAACGACCCTCTACCACGGCCATGCGGCCCTTGGTAAAGTATTTGGCGACAAACTCAGCGGTGCTGCGCCATGCCACCACGTCGATGAAATCCGTTTCCTTCTCGCCGGACTGGGACTTGAAATCCCGGTCCACAGCCAGCGAAAAGCTGGTAACAGGAGTACCCGACTGCGTGCGGCGCAGCTCGGGATCACGGGTCAGGCGACCCATGATAAAGATCTTGTTGAGCATGATACGCCCTCCTTACTCGCCCTTGCAGACGATCATGGAACGCATGATACCCTCGGTAATGCCCAGAATACGATCCAGCTCGCGGGGGAATTCCGGTCCGCTGGTGAAGGACATCAGAACATAATAGCCTTCGGTCTTGTAGTCGATCGCGTAAGCGAGACGACGCTTGCCCCACTCGTCAACGACGACGTTGGAAGCATTCTGCTCTGCCAGAGTCTGGAACTTTGCCACGGTAGCGGCAACAGCCTCCTCACCCTGTGCGGGGTCGATGATGTAAACGACCTCATAGTTGGCGGAAATCTTAGCCATACTTTGCACCTCCTTTTGGACTGATGGCCCCCATTCACAGATGGGAGCAAGGATTTGCTCACGTTATGCCATAACACGCGAGCCTAATTATTTTACCATTTCCGCGGGAAAAGTCAATCTTTTTTTTGCAATTCCCTGAAATATTTCGTTTTTTCCAGCGCTTTGAGCAGCAAAAGGCCCAGAACGTAGCACACAACCGCCTCACTGACGGCCAGCGAGCAGGCGTTATACCAGAATGCCGCCATGAATGCCTTGGTAAAGCCGGTCTGCTCAAAGGCCAGCAGGCCGCCCACCAGCACCATGTTTACCACCACCGGCGGCAGGGCGGCCAGATAGCGGCTGCGGCAGCGGGAGGTGAGCCACGCGGCGATCAGCGTGGCAAGGGAGCCGATCACGATGTCCAGCAGCCCATAGGGACTGAAAATATTGGCGATCAGACAGCCCACAAACAGGCCGCCCACTGCCTCGGGAAACAGAAACGGCGTCAGGCACAGCGCCTCGGAAAAGCGGAACTGAATGGGGCCGAAGGTCAGCCCGAATACGGAGCCGAAGATGGCCATCACGGCATAGGCCGCGCCGATCATGCCGGCCACGGCCAGCTTGAGAACAGATTGGTTTTTCACTTGATATCCTCCAAAATTAAAGTACAGGGGCCTTCTATGCCGTACAGAGCGTCCACCTGCTCTCCCAGCGCCGCGGCCTCCTCCGCCGTCAGCTCATAAACAGTGGCCGAATCCTCCTGGTCAAACGGCTGAAGCGACATATCCGCCAGCACGGACTGTGCCTTTTGAGCATCCGCGCCCGTCAGCGTGACGGTTTCGGGTATATCGCCGCTTTTTTCCATTCTGTCGGCGGCGGGAGCGCCGCTTGTCGTCAGCATATCCTGCTCTTGCGCTGCTGCACCGTCGCATGTGTTGAACGCATCGCTGCCATTCGTGTCGGCCATGGCGGCGTCCTTTGGCCCGGCGCTGCCCATCCGCGGCATCGCCAACGGTATGGCCGCCGCGATCACCGCGCAGGCCGCCAGCGCCGCCAGCACCTTGAGGGCGGGCCGCATATGGCGGGGCCTCTCCTGAGGCGTGCGGCGCACCTGCTCCATCAGCCGGGCAGTAAAGTCGTCAGAGGGCACGGCGTCAGACGCAAGGGCGCTGTGCAGCATCTGGTCAATAACGTCATGCTCTGTATATTCCATGTCTTTCATGGCCGTGCCTCCTTTCCATTCGTATCTGTATGTATGACGCTCTGTACGTCAAAAAGGTTCCCATCGGCGGCCAGAATCGTGCGCAGCTGGGCCTTGGCCCGGTTCAGCCGTGATTTCACCGTCCCCGGCGGCAGCTTCAGCGCCGCGGCGATCTCCTCATAGCTCAATTCCTCCATGTAGCGCAGCACCACCACCTGCCGCTGCTCGGCCGGCAGCGCCAGTACCGCTGCGCGCACCGCCTGACATGTTTCGGTGCGCTCCGCCTGCTGCTGGGGCGAGGGCGCGCTGTCGGCGGCGCTGACAGCGGCCAGATCCTCCGTCTCGGGCCGCCGCTTCTGCCGCCGCAGCAGGTCGATGGCAGCGTGGGTGGTCAACTGATAGAGCCATGTGGAAAAGCGGCTGTCGCCCCGGAAATTAGGCAGACTCTTCCACGCGGAGAGAAAGGCGTCCTGTGCCACCTCGTCGGCGTCCGCCTCATTGCCGCACATGCGCAGCGCCAGACGGAACACCTGATCCCGGTAAGTGACCACCAGCTGCTCGAAAGCGGCGGCGTCACCCTTTTGCGCACGGGCAACGGTCATGTCCAGTTCTTTCATTGCAAATCCCTCTTGATCCCCGCGGTCACGCGGTATACGTCCTCCATGGTGTTCATCCGCACGATCTGATCCTTGTAGTAGTTGGCATGGGGCACGCCCTTGAGATACCATGCGTAGTGCCGCCGCGCCTCCAGAATGGCCACCCGTTCGCCCTTGTCCTCCAGCGCCAGCTGAATCTGCCGCACCGCCAGATCACACCGCTGCGCAAGGGGCGGCAGCGGTGGCACGGGTTCTCCCGCCAGCGCGGCGGCGCACTGCTGAAACAGCCACGGATTACCAAAGCAGCCCCGGCCGATCATGGCCATGTCCGCGCCGGTGAATTGCAGGATCTTCAGGCAGTCCTCCGCCGAAAACACATCGCCGTTGGCGATCACGGGGATGGATACCGCCTCCTTCACCTCGCGGATGGTGACCCAGTCGGCCTGACCGCCGTACATCTGGGCGCGGGTGCGGCCGTGAACGGCCAGCGCCGCCACGCCTGCCTGCTCCAATATTTTGGCCAGCTCCACGGCGTTGATGCTGCCCTTGTCCCAGCCCCGGCGCATCTTTACCGTCACCGGCACGCGGCTGGCCTTTACCACCGCCTCGGCAATGCGCCCGGCCTTTTCCGGGTCCTTCATCAGTGCCGAGCCGTCGCCGTTAGAGACCACCTTCCCCACAGGACAGCCCATATTGATGTCGATGATCTCCGCGCCGGAAACCTCTGCGGCGATCTGGGCCGCCTCGGCCATGCAGGCAATGTCGCTGCCGAAGATCTGGGCCGCTGCCGGGTGCTCGTTGGGCGCCATCCGCAGCAGCGTGCGGCTTTTCTTATCCTGATAGCACAGCGCCTTGGCGCTGACCAGCTCTGTGCAGGAGTAGCCTGCGCCCAGCTCACGGCAAATCTGGCGGAACGCCATATCCGTCACCCCCGCCATCGGGGCCAGCGCCAACCGGGATGCCACCTCCACATTTCCAATCTTCATAGGGGCTATATCCCTCCTGAAAGTTTCAATATGTTCCCGCATTATAGCACACTTTTTTGCAGAAGAAAAGAGGGCAAAAAAGAGGGATATTCCGCCTTTTGTGCGGTATTTTTTGGTTCAGCGCTTTCTTTCAGCCGCCCACTTCTTCCGGCTTTCATGGAAGCGCTCTGATTTTAGCCCCAATTTTGTGTGGGCAGCCGTGGGCTGACGACAGGGCATTTCCTTCGGGAGAGCCTCCTCTGCCCCGCTTGCGCCGCAGCAAGAGGGCACATTGGATGGCGACAACCCGCCGAAGGCTTTTACGCTTCCGGCGGGTTGTCACGGTACAGAGGCGGCAGAACCCTGCCGCCTCTGAGATACAACGGCTTTCTCGTTTTCACCGAATCCCGAACAGTCGCTTGCCGTTGGCCATGGTCAGCTCCGCCATTTCCTCTGTGGTCATTCCCTTGATCTGAGCCAGCTTCTCGGCAATGTAGATCACGTTGCGCGAGTCGTTCCGCTTGCCCCGCATGGGGACGGGAGAGAGGTAGGGAGAATCCGTTTCGATGAGAATGCGATCCGCAGGCGCCATTTCCGCCACCTCCAGGGCCTTGCGGGCATTTTTGTAGGTAACGGGGCCGTCAAAGCCCAGATACCAGCCGCTATCCAGCAGCTCCCGGGCCATCTCCGCGCTGCCGGAATAGCAGTGGAACACGCCGCGAAGTCCGGGGAACTCCTTCATAATGGCCAGCGAGTCGCCGTGGGCCTCCCGGTCATGGATGATCACCGGCAGCGCCAGCTCCAGCGCCAGCGCCAGCTGGGCGCGAAACACCTGCTGCTGGAATTGGCGGGGCGGATTTTCCGCCCAGTAGTAGTCAAGGCCGATCTCGCCGATGGCCACCACCTTGGGCTGCCGGGCCAGACGGCGCAGCGCATCCAGATGCTCCGGCACATAATCGCCGCAGTTCTCCGGGTGGATGCCCACGGCAGCGTATACATGAGGATGCCGGGCCGCCAGCGCTACCGCCGTCCGGGAGGATTCCAGCGTGCAGCCCGGGTCGATCACCAGCCCGTCAAAAGCGGTCAGCACCGCGTCACGGTCGGCGTCAAAGGCCTCGTCGTCATAGTGAGCATGGGTGTCAAACAATGTCATAGCAGCGCAACCTTTCCCATTTCGGTATCGTCGATGTACTGAGCCTTCAGCTCACGCAGGCGGGCCATATGGGGCTGCTGCATGTGAACGCGCTGGTGGGCCTCGCTCTCCCACTGCTCGATGAGCAGCACCACATCTTCCTCCTGCGCGGAAAAGTAATAATCGTAGCGGATACAGCCCGCCTCATCCCGGATAGCGGTCAGGATGCCCTCGGTCACGATCTCCCGGACGTAGCGCTCCCGGCAGCCGGGCTTGGCGGTGTATTTCACATATAAGGTCAACATAGCAAATCACGCTCCTTTTGGGTCATTGTACCCCAAAGGAGCGTGATTGTCCAGATTCGTTTCGGATGGGACGCCGCGGCGCTGCCTATCCGCAAAGGCCGGTGGTTCAGCAGAGCTTGGCGCCGGCGGGAACGCTGTCGTCAATGAGCATCAGGTGCAGCTTTTCCTCGCCCTTCTCCTTGTGGACGGCGGAGAGCAGCATGCCGCAGGAGGGAATGCCCATCATCTTGCGGGGCGGCAGGTTCACGATGGCCACGGCGGTCTTGCCGATGAGCTGCTCCGGCTCGTAGTAGTGGTGGATGCCGGAGACAATGATGCGGTCGGTACCGCTGCCGTCATCCAGCGTGAACTTCAGCAGCTTGTCGGACTTCTTCACTGCCTCGCAGCTCTTGATCTTCACGGCGCGGAAGTCGGACTTCAGGAAGGTGTCGAAATCCACCTCGTCGCTCACGAAAGGCTCCACCTCCACGGCAGGCAGCGCTGCCTTGCGTTGCGCCTCCTGCATGGCCTCCAGCTGGGCCAGCGCCTTTTCAGTATCCACGCGGGGGAACAGGTTCTCGCCCTTGGCCACCTGCGCCTCGGCGTTCAGAACGCCCCACACGTTGGCCTTGTCCCAGGTGCGGGCAGCGTCATCCGCGCCGATCTTCTCGAAGATCTTGCCGCAGGTCTCCGGCATCACGGGGGACAGCAGCGTGGTGCACACGCGGATGGTCTCCAGCAGGTTGTAGAGCACCGTGGCCAGACGGGCGCGCTTGGTCTCATCCTTGCCCAGCACCCAGGGGGCGGTCTCGTCAATATACTTGTTGGCCCGGTCAATGACCTTGAACACCTCGTCAATACCGTTCTGGAGCTGCAGCTTCTCCATCTCCGCTTCGTACCGCTCACGCAGGGCGCACACGGCCTTTTTCAGCTCGCAGTCCTGAGCGTCGTCCTCCCGGTCGGCGGGCAGCTTGCCGCCGAAGTACTTTTCCACCATGCCGGTGGTGCGGCTGACCAGATTGCCCAGCTTGTTGGCAAGGTCGGTGTTGATGGTGGAGATCAGCAGCTCGTTAGAGAAGTTGCCGTCAGAGCCGAAGGGGAAGGTGCGCAGCAGGAAGAAGCGCAGCGCGTCCACACCGAACATCTCAGACAGGGCGTAGGGATCCACCACGTTGCCCTTGGACTTGGACATTTTGCCGCCGTCGATGACCAGCCAGCCGTGGCCGTAGACGTGCTTGGGCAGGGGCATACCCATGCTCATGAGCATGGCGGGCCAGATAATGCTGTGGAAGCGGACGATCTCCTTGCCCACGATGTGGTAATCGGCGGGCCAATACTTGTCATAGTCGCTGTAGCGGTCGTTGTCGAAGCCCAGCGCCGTGCAGTAGTTGAACAGGGCGTCCACCCACACATACACCACATGGCCCGGGTCAAAGTCCACAGGGATGCCCCACTTGAAGCTGGTGCGGCTGACGCATAGATCCTCCAGACCCGGCTTGATGAAGTTGTTCACCATCTCGTTGACGCGGGTGCGGGGCTGTAAAAAGTCGGTGTCCTCCAGCAGGTGCTGCACCCGGTCGGCATACTTGCTCAGGCGGAAGAAGTAGGCCTCCTCCTCGGCATCGTGAACCTCGCGGCCGCAGTCGGGGCACTTGCCGTCCACCAGCTGGCTCTCCGTCCAGAAGCTTTCGCAGGGGGTGCAGTACTTCCCCTTGTAGGCGCCCTTGTAGATATCGCCGTTGTCGTACATCTTCTTGAAGATCTTCTGCACGGCGGCGCAGTGATAGTCGTCGGTGGTGCGGATAAAGCGGTCGTTGGAAATGTTCATCAGCTTCCACAGATCCAGTACGCCGCGGGGCCCCTCCACGATACGGTCCACGAATTCCTGCGGCGTCATGCCGGCCTCCTTGGCCTTGTCCTCGATCTTCTGACCATGTTCGTCAGTGCCGGTGAGGAACATCACATCATAGCCCTGCAAGCGCTTATAGCGGGCGATGGCGTCGCTGGCCACGGTGCAATAGCTGTGGCCGATGTGCAGCTTGTCCGAGGGATAATAAATGGGGGTGGTGATATAGAATGTTTTCTTTTCCATGGGAATATCTCTCCTTTTCCGCCGTCCCGAATGGAAGGAAGGCTTAAAATTAGTATTTTTAATTTGTGCAAGGCGCCGGGCGGAAGGGACTCCCCACCCTTTTCCGCAGGCAGACCCAAGGATTTCCAAAATAAAAAACACCCTTAGCATCACGCTAAGGGCGAACTGAAACAGCCGCGGTACCACCTTGCTTCGCCACGGCCTTGCGGCCGCGGCCTTATAGAGTGCCAGCACACTCCTGCGCGGTAACGGGCGCATCCCGTCCCGGCCTGACAGAGATCCCCCTGCTCAGCCAAGAGGCTCAGGAGCCATGTTCACCGCCTTTTCCCACGCCCGCTTTCACCGCCTTCGAGCTCTCTTTCAGTGGGGCTGCCGGATACTCTTTCCTTCATCGCCTGATGTATCTATTTTCAGGTATCATACCCCATAATGTGGGGTTTGTCAACCGCTGCGCCATTTTTCTGGTGAAAATCATGCTTTACAGCCGCCGAATTATTCTGTATAATTGGAGGGTGGAATTTTTATGGTGAAGAAGTATCAATCAATCAATCAAGGGAGGAAGTAACTTATGTCTTTTTATATTCTGGTAATTAACCCCGGCTCCACTTCTACTAAAATCGGTGTTTATGAAGACGAGAAGCTGATCTTCGACAAGACCCTGCGTCACAGCGCAGAGGAGATTGCACAGTTCAACTCCATTCCCGCACAGAAGGATTGGCGCTGCCAGCTGGTACTCAAGGCACTGCGCGAAGAAAACTTTGACATTAAGAAGCTGTCCGCTGTCTCCGGCCGAGGCGGCCTGCTGCGTCCCATCCGCGGCGGTACCTACGCCGTCAACGACAATCTGGTGAATGACTGCATTATCGGCGTGCAGGGCCAGCACGCATCCAATCTGGGCGGCATTCTGGCCCGTGAAATCGGCGATTCTCTGAGCATCCCCTCCTTCATCGTTGACCCCGTGGTGGTGGATGAAATGGCCGATGTGGCCCGCTATGCCGGCCATCCTCTGTTTGAGCGCGTCAGCATTTTCCACGCGCTGAACCAGAAGGCCGTGGCCAAGCGCTATGCCAAGGAGCATAACACCCGCTACGAGGATCTGAACCTGATCGTGTGCCACATGGGCGGCGGCTGCTCCATCGGCGCCCACGTCAAGGGCAGCGTGATCGACACGCAGAACGCGCTGGATGGCGAAGGCCCCTTCTCTCCCGAGCGCTCCGGGACCCTGCCCACCGGCCAGCTGGTGAAGCTGTGCTGCTCCGGCAGATATACCGAAGCCGAGCTGCAGCGTATGCTGTCCGGCCGCGGCGGCCTGGTGGCCTATACCGGCTCCAACGATATGCGCTATCTGCTGGAACAGGCCAAGACGGACAAGAAAATCGCCGGCGTGGTGGATGCCTTCCACTATCAGATCGCCAAGGAGATCGGCTCCATGGCCGTTGCCATGCGCGGCAAGGTGGATCAGATCATCCTGACCGGCGGCATCGCCTACGGTAAGGAGACGGTGGACGCCATCAGCGAGATGGTCAGCTGGATCGCCCCCATCACCGTATATCCCGGTGAGGACGAGCTGTTGGCGCTGGCACAGGGCGCGCTGCGTGTCCTGCGCGGTGAGGAAAAGGCGCAGGAGTATCGCCGTCCCCGTCCCACGGCGGAATAATCCTGTTTTCCGTCAGGTGCCTGACAGCGTGGGCTGTCAGGCACCTTTCACTCTTGACCGGCTTTGCAGCCGGCACAGCATCATGATTTTAAGCAAAACTTGTAACGGACAAAGGAGGATCGTCATGACAATCAGCAAGGATATCCGCTATATCGGCGTGAACGATCATCAGGTAACACTGTTTGAGGGACAGTATGACGTGCCCAACGGCATGGCCTACAATTCCTATGTGATTCTGGATGAAAAAATCGCGGTGATGGACACGGTAGACGCCCACTTCGGCGATGAATGGATGAACCGCCTGACGGCGGAGCTGGCAGGCCGCAGCCCAGACTATCTGGTGGTGCAGCACATGGAGCCGGATCATTCCGCCAATATTGTGCGCTTTATGCAGGCCTATCCCCACGCCACGGTGGTGGCCTCTCAGGCGGCATTCCGCATGATGAAGCAGTTTTACGGCAGCGACTATGCCGACCGCCGTCTGGTGGTGGGCGAGGGCAGCACCCTGCCTCTTGGCCGCCGCACACTGACATTCCTGACCGCGCCCATGGTTCACTGGCCCGAGGTGATCGTCACCTATGACGCACTGGACAAGGTGCTGTTCTCCGCCGACGGTTTCGGCAAATTCGGCGCACTGGATGTGGAGGACCCCGAGGGCTGGGCCTGCGAGGCACGGCGGTACTATTTCGGCATTGTCGGCAAGTTCGGCGCGCAGGTACAGGCGCTGCTGAAAAAGGCCTCCGCCGTGGAGATCCGGACGGTATGCCCCCTCCATGGCCCGGTGCTCAGCGGCGAGGCGCTGACGGAGGCGCTGCGGCTATACGATATCTGGTCCGGCTACGGCGTGGAAACCCCCGGTGTGGTGATCGCCTACACCTCTGTATACGGCAACACGGAAAAGGCCGTGGCGCTGCTGGCCCAGCAGCTGCGCGACAAGGGCTGCCCCAAGGTGGCGGTGGCATGCCTGCAGCATGACGACTGGGCCGAGGCGGTGGAGGACGCTTTCCGCTATGGAAAGCTGGTGCTGGCCACCACGACCTATAACGGTCATATTTTCCCCGCCATGAAGGAATTTATTGACCATCTGACCGAAAGAGGCTATCAGAACCGCACCGTGGCCTTTATCGAAAACGGCACATGGGCGCCTACGGTGGCCAAGGAGATGCGCCAGATGCTGGAGGGCTGCAAAAACATCACCTTTGGCGATACGGTGACCATCCGCTCCGCCATGACCGACGAGACGCCGGCCCAGCTGGCCGCTCTGGCCGATGGGCTGCTGTAAGGAGAAGCATAGTAAAAAGGCCGTCCGGCAATGCCGGACGGCCTTGTTTACTATGCTGTATCCGATTGCCGCCTTACTGCTGCGTGGGAACGCCGCAGCGGGGGCAAACGCCATTTTCAAGCTTGGCGCCGCACTCTTTGCAGAAAAGGGCGGGCGTCTGTACCGGAGGCTGCACCGGCACCTGCTGCTGAGATTGCATCGGGGGCTGCTGCGGGGCCTGCTGCTGAGTCTGCATCGGGGGCTGTACCGGGGCTTGCTGCTGCGCCTGCATCGGAGGCTGCTGCGGGGCCTGCTGCTGAGGCTGCTGCGGCGCCCATACCGGTACCGGTATCTGCTCCTTGCGCTGGAGGACAGCTTCCTTCAGCTCCTGCATGTCGGGCGCGGCAAACACATCGCCGGCAGCTCTGCCGGTCTGGTCGGCCAGCTTGTGGTTGATGGCAATGACATTTTTCACCAGCAGGACCACCATCATCATCAGCTCATAGCTCAGACGAATGGCGATGGGCCCCAGAACGATGTACAGCAATCCCATGCCGCCCATCCATCTGGCGCCGCCCCAGTAATCCCTCTGGACATTGAACAGCTGAAGCACACCAAAGAGAACCACAAAGGCTGTGGAAAAAATATACAGCGCCTGCAGGATCTTTTCCACCACAAGGAACTTGAAATTGCACAGGTCTTGCATGAATCTGCCAAAGGCGTTCAGCTTCTCCCGGCGCTTTTCCGGCAGGATGAAGATGAAAGCCAGCACCGTTGCGGCGATGGCAAGAACGGCCGCGATGATCAGGAAAATGATTTGCTTCATAGGGCTCTCTCCTTTTCTATATTTCTTCTTTCATGATAACAGCAGATTACACTGTTGTCAACACACATGATAAAAGAGACCGTCCCGCGCCAATGCCGGACGGCCTCTTTTGTTCAGTTTCCGATAACGTAGCTGCCGCGCTCCGCAGGCTGGGTCACAAGGGATACCAGCCGCGTTTCGCTGTTGAAATGTGCGCCCAGCGTCCGTTCCAGAGCGGCGGCGTCCACCTCCGGCGTCAGATAGATCCGGTCAAAGTTCTCCGTCAGCAGATGGGCTGACAGCCCCTGCGCCGCATCCGGCTGGCTGTGCAGCACGATGCTGATTTTGACATCAGCCGGCAGGTTGGCCCGCAGACTTTTGACAAAGTCGGTCAGCACCTGCACCCGGTCCGTCTCCTCCAGCCCTGCGATGGATTCCAGCCGCCCATTGACGGGATAGCTGAAATAGTCCAGCGCGATCTCATCAAAGCCCAGCTGGGCATATTCCTGACACAGGGCGGTAATATACACCAGAACCTGCGGATTACTGGGATCCAGCCAGGCCATGCTGGCGGCATCATACCAATAGCCGCCGCTCGCCACATGCAGCGCCGCATCGGGATAGGCCCGGACAAAATAGCTGTCGCAGAAGGCGGACATGCGGGCAACGGCATAGCGGCTGCCTGCCAGCAGCGTTTTCAGATTGGCCATGGTATCGTACTGCTCCACAGCCACCTGCTGGGGCACCTCGACCTGCGTTGTATAGGTGATGGAGCCGTTGATGCGCTTGGTCTCGATCACAATGGCGTCCTCGTCCAGGCCGTCAAGCACCGTCTCAGGGTCCTGACGCAGCACATCACCGGGCAGTTGCCGGGCATGGAGTACCTCCAGCTTTGGCCCGTTGTCCACATAGTCAATGGTCACATGATCCGGCAGCTCGGGCGCTTCCGTCCCGGCAGGCTCTTTTTTGCCGAACGGCAGCTCGACATGGGCTTTTCCCGCGTCATCGTATACGATGTAATTCTGAACCACCAGAAAGGCGGCGGCGGCAACGATCACCGCCAGCAGCACCGCCACCAGCGCGATCTGCTGGCGGCGCTTGCGGCCCCGGCCGCGGTAGTTATGATAGCCCTTTGTCATAGGTCAGGGCTGGATGTGATCCAGCAGATCCACGCGGCGGGCGTGGCGGCCACCCTCAAACTCAGTGGTCAGGAATGTCTCCGTAATTTTTTTGGCCATGTTGGGGCCGATGATGCCGGCGCCCATGGCCAGCACGTTGGCATTGTTATGCCGGCGGGTCATTTCGGCGCTGTAGCTGTCGCCGCACAGGGCGCAGCGCACACCGCCCACCTTGTTGGCGGCCATGGACACGCCGATGCCGGTGGTGCAGATCACGATGCCCTTGTCGCATTCGCCGCTGGCGACAGCGCGGGCCACCTTCTCGGCATACACGGGGTAATCGACGCTTTGCGTGTTATAGCAGCCAAAATCCTCAAAGTCGTAATCGTGCTCTTCCAGCCAGATCAGAATGTCCTGCTTCAGCAGGTAGCCGCCGTGGTCGCAGCCGATGGCAATTTTCATGTTGTCGTCCTCCTATTTATTTTGTGTATCAGCGGTCAAAGCGCCTGAAAGGCAGGTTTCATGCCCTCAAACGTGGTAAAGTAGCGGAAGCCGCAGCTGCGCAGCAGCTCCTGCCGTGCTTCAATGGCACAGCCCAGATACTCCGCGGTATGGGCGTCGGATCCCAGCGTGATGATCTCGCCGCCCAAGGAGCGGTACAGCTTCAGAATCTCGCCGTCCGGCAGCGGGGTATTGCCCCGGTTGGTGTTGCACTCGATGCCGATGCCCTTGGGGATCAGAGTACGCAGAATCTCCTCCACCTGCGCCATGTGGGGACGGAAGGATATGTTCTTATGCCGCATTTCGTTGATGCAGCGCACCGGCAGCGTCAGGTGTCCCAGCACACTGAAGCGGCCCCATTTGGCCAGCTTCAGCACCTCCTCCAGATAGGCGTCCACCACGGCGTGATAGTAGGCCTCATCCCGGTCGCCGGCGATGAAAAACAGGTCGAACCAGCCGTCTGCGTCCCGCGACATGTGTACCGAGCCAATCACAAAATCCAGCTCGGGCGCACAGTCCATCATGCGTCCGGCACTGTCCAGATCCAGATAGGCCTCGCCCAGCTCGATCCCCAGCTTCAGGCGGATCCTGTCCGCCAGATGCCGGCGCGCGGCGGCATACTGCTCCAGCAGCGCCGGCCAGTCATAGGGCTCTTTGCGCTGCGACACCGTGCCCCATTCCACGGTTTCCACATGGTCGGTAAAGCAAAGCTCATTCAGCTTGCGGCGCACGCCCTCCTCCGCCATCTGCGTCATGGACAGATGCCCATCCGGCGAGCAGGAGGTATGCACATGATAATCAGCCAGATACATCAGCGTTTCTTGAAGAAGCTCCTGTGCTTTTCATAATTGCTCTCGCCCAGCAGATCGCTGAACTTTTTCAGGGCTTCCCTCTGCTCCTTGTTCAGATTTTTCGGTGTCTCAATGGTAACGGTCACATATTGGTCGCCACGGCCCCGGCCGTTGAGCACGGGAATACCCTTGCCCCGCAGGCGGAACACGCTGCCGGTCTGGGTACCCTCGGGGATGTCGTACTTCACCTTTCCGTCGATGGTGGGGATCTCCAGCGTGCCGCCCAGCACCGCCTGCGCGTAGGTGATAGGCGCTTCGCAGAACACAGAGGTACCCTCGCGCCGGAAAATCTCGTGGGGCTGCACCATCACGGTGATCAGTAAATCGCCGTTGGGGCCGCCGTTCTTGCCGGTATGCCCCTGTCCCCGCAGGGAGATGGTCTGCCCATCGTCGATACCGGCGGGAATGGTCACCTTGATGGAGCGGCGCTTACGCACCGCGCCCTGACCGCGGCAATCGGGACAGGGCTGGTGAATGATCCGGCCGGTGCCGCCGCACTTGGTACAGGGGGCGCTGGAGGCGAATACGCCCATGGGCGTCTGCCGCCGCACCTGAACGGTACCGGTTCCGCGGCAGGTGGGGCACACCTCAGGCGTGGTGCCTGCGGCGCAGCCGTTGCCCTTACATGTGGGGCACTGCTCGCTGCGATCGATGCTGATCTCCTTTTCGCAGCCGAAGGCCGCCTCGGTAAAGGAGATGGCGACGCTGACGCGGATGCTCTCGCCTCGCTGCGGCGCGTTGGGGTTGCGGCGCTGTGCGCCGCCGAAGCCACCGCCGAAGAAGCTGCCGAAAATATCACCCAGATCGCCAAAATCAAAGCCGCCCGCGCCGTATCCGCCGGCGCCACCGCCGCCGTAGCTGGGGTCAACACCGGCGAAGCCGAACTGGTCATACCGGGCCTTCTTCTCCGGGTCAGAGAGCACCTCATTGGCCTCGTTGACCTCCTTGAACTTCTCCTCGGCCTCCTTGTCGCCGGGGTTCATGTCCGGGTGGTACTTACGGGCCAGCTTTTTATATGCTTTTTTAATCTCATCCTCCGATGCGCCCTTGCTGACGCCGAGGACCTCGTAATAATCTCGTTTTTCCTGAGCCATGGGTGTAATCTCCTAAACACCACAACAAGGGACAGGAGATCCTGCCCCTTTTGTGGGATACATTACTTACTTGTTCTGCTCGTCATCATCGACTACCTTATAGTCGGCGTCATAGTACTGCTGGCCGCCGTTGGGGCCGCCGCCGGGCTGGCCGCCCATGTTGGGGTCGCCCTGAGGCGCCTGCTGCTGGTACAGCTTCTCGCTCATCTTATAGAACGCCTGAGTCAGCTCCTCGGTGGCAGCCTTGATGGCGTCGGTATCCTCGCCCTTCAGGGTCTCCTTCAGCTTGTCGATGCCGGCCTGAATGGGGGCCTTCTCGCTCTCGGGCACCTTGTCGCCCACCTCGGAGAGGGTCTTTTCCGCCTGATAGACCATCTGATCGGCCTGATTGCGCACCTCTACCTTCTCCTTGATCTTGGCATCCTCGGCGGCATACTGTTCAGCCTCCTTGACAGCCTTCTCGATGTCCTCCTTGGACATATTGGAGGAGGAGGTGATGGTGATATGCTGGGCGTTGCCGGTGCCAAGATCCTTGGCGCTGACGTTCACGATGCCGTTGGCATCGATATCAAACGTAACCTCGATCTGAGGCACGCCGCGGCGGGCCGGAGCGATGCCGTCCAGATGGAAGCGACCCAGGCTCTTGTTGGCGGCAGCCATCTCACGCTCGCCCTGCAGCACATTGACCTCAACGGAGGTCTGGTTGTCGGCGGCGGTGGAGAAGATCTGGCTCTTCTTGACAGGGATGGTGGTGTTGCGCTCGATCAGGCGAGTGCACACGCCGCCCATGGTCTCAATACCAAGAGACAGGGGGGTGACGTCCAGCAGCAGCAGGCCCTTCACATCGCCGGTCAGCACGCCGGCCTGCAGGGCGGCGCCCATGGCCACGCACTCATCGGGGTTGATGCCCTTGAAGGGCTCAGAGCCGGTAAAGTTCTTCACGGCGTCCACCACGGCGGGGATACGGCTGGAGCCGCCCACCATCAGCACCTTGGCCAGATCGGAGGGCTTCAGGCCGGCGTCGGACATGGCCTGACGCACAGGGCCCATGGTAGCGTCCACCAGATGACCGGTCAGCTCATTGAACTTGGCGCGGGTCAGGGTGACGTCCAGATGCTTGGGGCCGGTGGCGTCGGCGGTGATATAGGGCAGGTTG
>Ga0129314_1001349_pt1 | contig 17514 bp, 12 predicted proteins | sample O1111metagenome_FD_94431 | JGI IMG/M metagenome (GOLD analysis project Ga0129314, IMG submission 94431) | Orangutan individual fecal microbial communities from fecal samples from Wisconsin, USA - O1111 metagenome | ecosystem: Host-associated > Mammals > Digestive system > Large intestine > Fecal... | reverse complement strand
GCCGACACGATCGAGGAGCTGCTCGAGATGATCCCCGACATGGACGTCGAGGCTGCTCTGGCTTCCATCGAGCGCTACAACGAGCTGTGCAAGAATGGCGAGGACACCGATTACTGCAAGGCTTCCCAGCGCCTGTTCGCCCTCGAGAACCCGCCGTTCTACGCTGCCGAGTGCGGCACGGCTCTCTCCCTGGGCAACCTGGGCGGCTTTGAGTCCGACGGCGACTGCCACGTGTACAACACCGACCGCGAGCTGATTCCTGGCCTGTACGTGTGCGGCGCTCCCCAGGGTGGTCGTTTCAACGTGCAGTACCCCATCAGCCTGAAGGGCCTGTCCTGCGGCATGTGCATGGTCTTCGGCAAGATCGCCGGCGAGAACGCCGCCAAGCTGGCCTAACGAGCAGGTAAGACAAGCGTCGCAAACAAAGGCGGCCTGCTTGCGCGAAATCAACCGCGCGGGCAGGCCGCTTTGTGGTGCAGGCGTGTGGTGTGGCCGGCGGGGCTTGGGCCGGCGGGCGATGGGGGCTCTCCGACTGGCGGTTTTCTGCGTTCGACCCTGCAAACATGCCAGCGATGGACCCTCGGGCGCTGCGCGCAGGGTCCTGCGAGCGACAGGTTGAGATATACAACGGTTTTTCACCCTGCAGGCCGGCAAAATGTTGGATTTCTCAACCCATAGCTCGCGGCAGGGTGGCATCGCCCGCGGATTGGCGGGCTTGGGCTCTTCCGCTGCTTGTAAAGCCTCCCAATCCACAGCAAAGGCGCCGACACCCGTGTGCTTGGGCGTCGGCGCCTGTCGTTTTATGCGCACGTGCGCGTACGTGACGATTCGCGACATCAGGGGGATGAGGGCCCGTCGACCGATGTCTTGCGCGCGCGTTTAGTACTCGCCCCTCCAGGTGCGGTTGCGCAGGGTCGTCTGCCGGTGAAAAGTGATTTGCGATCGACAGGTTGAGATTCCTAAAGTTTCAACGGCGTGAGTGCCTGAAAAACGTTGGATTTTTCAACTTGTTGCTCGCCGCGGAGTGGCAATGGTTGGGAGCTGGCGAGTTCGGGGGTACGCATTCACCCGTGAAGATGATCTAATAGCAAAACGCTGGCACCTGGAATATCCGAGTGCCGGCGTTTTGGTTGTTTCAATGGGGCGAGGTACCCGTTTAGTATCTTCTATACGTTCCGCCGGCCTTTTCTACAAGCGCGGCGCGGGCGTCCTCATTGCTACAGGCCCCGCTTTTCCAAGCGTAGTCCGAGCACTGGAGTTCGATTGTGGGCGTATTGCAGGTGGGGCAGACCTGCGTTCCATCGAAATAGGGTCGCTGGCATGTATTGCAGAAACGTACCAGGTAAATATCGTCATATCTGGTGTCAGTGTTATTGCTTGCGGGAGTATTCGTTTGCTGAGCCGCAGTGGCTTCATGGCTTGCAGTGGTGTAGTTTGACTTGGATTCAGGGGAGGTGCTGCTGCAAATAACGGTCTGCTGTGGCTGGGTCCTGAGTGCCTTTTCGATTGTTGCGAGTCGCTTGTCGATCTCGCTCCTGTGCCTTTCATCGGGCAGGGCGATGACAAGCAGTGCAGTAAAGATCGGAGTGCCGAAAAGGCCCGTGAGCCAAAGGAGCACAACAGGAGCATCGCTTGTCTTTTCTTGTGCAATTCCGACGAGAAAAGAAATACCTACGAGCCAGACTATCAGAGTGACAATCACAAGGATTATTACCAACAGGTCTATCACGCGAAGCCTCCTTAACTTCAGACTGCACAACGGGAGAAGTATAGTTCATAAGCCAGGGGCTAAGCGATATTGCCGGGTGAGCATTCCACCGGCCTTTTGGAGGCACGTGAGTTCGCATGAGCCCCCGGTTGATGTTTGGATGTGACGGATGGACATTGCACTCGCCCCTCCAGGTGCGGTTGCGACGGCTCGTCTGCCGACTCGAGGTTACGTGCGAGCGATAGGTTGAATTATTTAACGTTTCAATGGCGTGAGTGCCTGAAAAACGTTGGATTTTTCAACCTGTTGCTCGCACGGTGGAAGAAAGGGGCTGTTTCGGTTGTGAAACGGCCCCTTTGTGTGTGCGAGGCTAAGGGTGAGGAGCCGAAAGGGTCGGCTAGTTAAGTTGTAGCACCCCGCTTGCGGTGACTACGACGTCCATCGCGATGTCGTGGGGTTCGCGGGGCAGGGTGGCGGCGGGTGGCAGGAGCTGGAAGTCGAAGCAGGCACCGATGAGGAAGGGCCGCTGGGAAGAGGGTGCCTTCGAGGTGGAACGGCGGGCGCCGCCGCTCCGTTTTCCGGTTTTGCCTGCACCTCCCAGGCCGTAAGCCTCTCCTAGCCAGGCATCGTAATACCCACCGCCGTAGCCCAGACGGGTGCCATGCGTGTCGAAGGCAAGGCCCGGCAAGATAACGGCATCGATGTCGACGGGGTCGATGATGCGATCTGCGAGTTCGGCAGGCACAGCGTCGAGTGGGTGCGAAGGCTCGTGCAGGCAATGGGGAAGCGTCTCTGGATTGGCCAACTCGGCATCATCTACCTGCACGAATGCCAGCTTGGGACCGTGCAGGGTGACGGGCAGAGCAACAATGCGGGCGGGGTTTTGGGAGATGCCGCTTGTGTCATCAGACAAGCCGCAACTTCCGTCTAAAGCAAAGGCCCGCATGAACCCGCCCAAATCAAGCTCGTCTCCATGCGCCAAGTAGCAAGCCACGACGCACGCGGCTCCAACTTCGGGCAGCCTCAGCAGTCTGTCGCACACGGCCTCGCTCTGCCGCATCCGCTCTGCCATGCTCATTGCGGCTCGTGCTCGTTTTGCCTGCTCGCGTCGCAGTGCCTTCTCTTCTTCTCGCTCAGGCAGAAATACCTGGGCGACTTGATCCACAAAGCTGTCGAATGCGCGCCCCTGTGGCCGCGACCCTTTCAGCCATATGAGGCCCACATGGGCATTCGGCGCAAAGTTAAGCTGCACGAGCATGAGGTCCGGTGGCAGCGGAATGTCTTGGGCGTAGATGGTGATGCCCCTGCCGGCTTGAATGAGAGGCAGCACACCTGCTAGTGATTGCTGATGGCGCAGGGTTGGCTGGGGACCATTGGGTGCAGTCAACATCTGCAGCAGCTCGTTGGGAAATGCCTCGTTGTCGAAGGTGTACACCACGCGCCCTGCTAACTCGTCCAGCTCGACGAGCGAATTTTTTGCAAGGGGGTCGTCGCGGCGGCACACCACATAGTGGCGAATGGCGCGTAGGATTCGGCAATCGATATCTTCGCCATGCTCTTCCTGGGTGATTTCGACTCCTGAGACGATGACGTCAGCTTCATGGCTTGCGAGGACGCGGAAGTGCTGCTCGGGACTCCCTAGCTTGACGGAGCGCACGTCGGCATCGGGAAAGCACTTCATGGCGATGCGCAGAACCTGGGAGTAACGCGTTTCGTCATATTCGATCATGCCGCTTGGGCAGCCTATGGTGAAGCTCCGGCGGGCCGACCATGGTGCAAGCTCGCGCTTAAGGGTCTGCTCTTCGTCGAGCATGCGTTGGTAGTGCGCCTGAGCCACGCGCCCTGGGGTGGTGAGCACCATGCGGTTGCCGTCGCGCTCGAAGAGGCGAACGCCAAGCTCATCTCCGAGCGAGGCGATTTGTTGCGTCACCGCTGGCTGGCTGATGAACAGCTTGCGTGCCGTCTCAGAGAAGCTGCCGTTTTTTGCAACCTGCAGGAAGGTCTCTACCCGCCTGTCCATGTGCCCTCCATTTTCGTTGCATGCCGGCTGCGGGATGTAGCGCAATCCCTACACGGCCCCCCATATCGCTTCGAGCTGACCTATGACATTGAGCAGGCCTGTGGCACTCCTGCAGGACCCCATTGCCACATACCCATCGCGGCTTGTTGCGAAAGTCATCTATCAGGAAGTATAAGGCATTGCTTATGGAATGATAAGCGAATTCGATTTGATTGTCTCCCCAGTCGGGACCATGATGCAAACCAAGCCGCAGGTAATGCGGCAAGGGGGCCAGCGCCCGATGGGGGTTGCTGGCAAAGCAGAAAAGAGGACTAGTATGAGCGCAGTTTCTCGTCGCAATTTTATCGCGGGTTCCGCTGGTCTTGCAGGCGCGGCCGCCATGGCTGGCATCGCCGGTACGGCTCTCGCAGATCAGGCTGCGGCTCCCGCCGAGGACGCCGGCCACGGCACGAGCGAGCAGCCCGGCAAGAGCGGCTTCTCATCGTCCACGACCGACGAAATGCGTACCGCTCCTACTGACACGAGCTGGCTGACTGCTCCCGAGCCCATCTCTGACGACGAAATCTCCGAGACCGTTGACGCTGACGTCGTTGTCGTTGGCTGCGGTGTTGCCGGTCTGTGCGCCGCACGCGCTGCTGCTGAGGCTGGCGCCAAGGTCGTTGTCATCGAGAAGGCCGAGTCCTATCAGTACCGCTCCGGTCAGTTTGGTGTGTACAACAGCCAGATCAAGCAGGAAAACGGCATGGATTTCGACCCGCGTGCCGCTATCAATGCCATATGAAGGAGATGGGCTATCGTCCTGACGAGCGCATTTGGAACCAGTGGGCTGAGTACTCGGGCCCCGCGTTCGACTGGCTCCTCTCCGCTTCTACCAAGCCTATCGATTTTATCGACAACACGGCGACGAGCTACAACCCCGATGACATTACCATCCAGGGTACGCACTTCCCCGTGCCCGAGGACTTTGACGCCGCGAAGGAGTTCTCACCCACGTACCCGCAGGCCACGTGCACCTTCGTGCCCGACCAGGGCGGCATCCTCGAGGAGAACTACCAGGCCGCCCTTGCCGCCGGTGCTGAGTTCCGCTTCAGCTGCTGGGCTCGCCAGCTGACCCGTGACGGCGTTGCCAACGGTACGACCGGACGCGCCGATGGCGTCATTGCCCAGACGGTCGACGGCACCTACTTCAAGGTCACGGCTGCTAAGGGCGTCATCATGTGCGCCGGTGATTACGGCAGCAACTCCAACATGGTGAAGTACTACTGCGGCGGCCGCACGTATCCCGCTGTGTGGATGAACATGGACGCCGCCGGCAACCCCACCAACGTTGGCGAGGGCCAGCAGATGGGTATGTGGATTGGCGCCAAGATGGAGGACGGCCCCCACGCCCCCATGACCCACACGCTGGGCGGCGCCCTCGGTTGTGACGCATTCTTCCTGGCAAACACCCGTGGTCAGCGCTTCGTCAACGAGGATGTTGCTGGCCAGCAGCTCTCCACGCAGCTTTATCGCCAGCCCGGTGAGTACGGCATCCAGATTTTCGACGACAACTATGCCGACGAGGTTGGCAAGATGAACTGCGCCCACGGCTCGGTCAACCACATCGTCGAGGATGACCCCACGCTCGACGGCTATGGCATGACCATCGGCAAGTACGCTGTTGCCACGCGTGAGATGGTGGAGCAGAGCTGCGACGCCATCGCAGACACCATCGAGGAGCTGGCTGACAAGCTGGGTCTTGACGAGACTGCCAAGGCTAACCTCGTGGCCAGCGTCGAGCGTTACAACGAGCTGTGCGAGGCGGGCGTCGACTCCGACTTTGGCAAGACGGCCGAGCGCATGTTCCCCATCACGCAGCCGCCGTTCTACGCTACCAAGATTACCGCTGGCGGCATGCTCGTGTGCCTGGGCGGCCTGTCCATGGATCCCGAGACGCTCAACGTTGTCGATTACGACTACCAGCCCATCGAGGGCCTGTATGCTGCCGGCAACAACATGGGCGGCCGCATCCTGCAGGACTACCCCGTTGCCATCGGCGGCGTGAGCCACGCCACGGCCATGACCTTCGGTTGGCTGGCTGGCACGATTGCCGCAACCGGTGAGTTCCCGGCTGAGAAGACCGAGATCAAGTAAGACAAGCCGGCAGATAATGCCTGCGCGTTGTAGGCGAGCGAGAAATGGGGGAGGACCTGGCTGGATGGCTGGGTCCTCCCCTTTTGTTGCACAGCGAGCTATGAAGTGGGTGCACGGGTTAGGGTGTATTGCGTGCGACTGTTATATGCGGGGTTTGCCTTGCGCCGACGTTTTGCGTGACTTTTTCGCTGGCGCATGGGTTGTGCTCGACGTCAGCGGCGCGTAGGCCTGCTGCCGTCCGCCGTGCTCCTTACGCCAGCCCCGCCTCGTCCACTGCCTTGACCAGGAACTCGGTCGCGCCTTCGCCGCAGGGCCCGTCGTAGTAGGCAACGAAGCGCTTGTCGGCCAGGTAGCCGTGGACAAGGCCCAGGTAGGCGTCGTGTTCAGGCTCGTTGCCCCAGTTCAGGCCCACCCAGTGGCGGTGCATCCTCACAAGTTCGCGGGCCTCGGGGCCGGACAGGTTTCCCGTTGCCATCGCGCTCTTGAGCTGCTCGAGAATTGCGCCCTCAAGCCTCTTCATGTCGTTCCAGGTTGCGGGGTCCATGTCCAGGAGCCTCTCGTTCATGGCGTCGACCGCCTCGTCGCCATAGCGCTCGCGCGCCTCGGCTCCGTAGCGCTCCTCGTTTTCGCGCACGGCGTGCCAGCGCTCAAGCTGAGGCAGCACGGCGCCCATGAGGGAGACCGCCTCGTCGAGGGTCATGCCGGTGTTTTCGGCCAGGCGGGGCGCGCAGTCCTCGATCATGGCCTCCATGGTGGTCTCATAGGTGTAACGTCCCTGGTCATAGCACCATTTGCAGTAATGGTCGGTCTTGTGGCCCCCGGCGTCGGTTCCGCAATCCTCAGGCGTGAGGTACATCCCGCAGCTCTCGCAGTAGTGCTCGGGCATCTCGAGCAGGTGGGGGAGCGGCTCGCCGGTCACGGCGGCGATGAGCTTGAGCATGTCGATGCCCGGCGTGACCTCGCCGCGCTCCCAGCGGCTCACGGCCTGACGGGTGACGTAGAGTTTGGCGGCGAGTTCTTCCTGGGTGAGGTTGTGTGCGCGTCGCAGCGCAACGAGCTTCTCGGCGAATGCCATGATGGCTCCTTTCGGCCTGGTGTGTTCGCTGCGCTCAGTATGCGCGGCGCGGCTCGGCATGCCAAGCAACCGTTCGTTGCGCACGGCAGCGCCCCTGCCCTCTCGGGCTTGTCAGCCGAGAAGACAGGGGCGTACGAAGTCCCAGTATGTCGCTGTGCGGCTCTATTCCTAGATCCCCATCGACCCCTTTATGCAGGTGATATAGGCGTTGATGCCTTCCTGGGTCAGGTGGTCGCCGTCTTCGGTGAGGTATTCGTCGTGGCCCTCGCTTGCACCGTACCAGTCGATGAGCTGGACGTTTTCGTGCTTGTCGCAGAACTGCGCGACCAGGGCGTTGTTCGTCTGGCACCAAGACCCGGCCGAACGGCCGTTGATGATCCACAGCTTGCGCATGGTGTCTCCGTCGGCCACGAGCGCGTCGTAAAGAACCTCGAGGTCGTCGGCTGTAAAGGGCTTGAGGTTGCCGACGTTTACCACGACGTCGGGACCAAGCACCTTCTGGTCACTGTACAGCTTGATGCGCTCGGCGGTTGCGGCGACGTCGCGCACGTCGGCCACGTCGATCATCCACTGCGGCATGTTCGCCGCGAGCCTCTCAGCTGCGTCCATGCAGGCGGTGCTGCCCACGAGCGTCACTGGGTACACGGTGTCCTCGTGACGAAGGGGCTTGTAGTCGATGGTCGTGTAGATGAGGTTGGCGTAGACGTTGCGGCCCTCGCCGTTCAGGTGGATGCCGTCGTCGCTGACATAGTCGTCGTGGCCTTCGCTTGCGCCGTACCAGTCGATGACGCCCACGTTGGGATACCGATCGGCCGCGCGCCAAATTGCCTCGTTGTAGCGCAGGTAGTTGGCCGCGGGTCCGCGCACGGTGATGAACCACACGTGCTTGTCGGGCGAAATCTCGGCCATCATCGCGTCGATGTCGTCGTCAAGCAGCTGGCCGTTGGTGCCCACGCCGAAGATGACCGTGTCGCCCACCACGCCCGCGTCGCGGTAGCCGATGTAGGTGTCGAGCGCCTCGAACCACTGACGGCCGCCCGCCGAGTCGATGAGACCCTGCGGGAACATCTCGTTGAGCTGGGCGTTTGCTCCCAGCGAGACCGAGTCGCCGATGAGCACCACGTCGTAGACGCCCTCGGCCAGGGGCCTGCGCAGCGACGCCTGGGTGAGCACCTTGTCCTCGGGGTTGTCGCCGTTGACAGTGACAGGCGGAATGGCGACGCAGCATGCGACGCTTGCGATGACCAGGCCGCCACACGCCGCCGTCACGAACGGGGCATGCTTCACCAAGGTGACGAAGTCCTGCAGCGGGGAGGTCTTCTCTTCTTTGTATTCCTTGCCCTCGGCCTTAAGCTGCGCACGTTCGACCATGCTGCCGCGGCGCTTGCGCTTGGGAACGCCGTTGCGCCAGGGCATCTCGATGAAGCGGTACGAGAGCTCGGCGACCGCGAAGATGAGCGCGAGCTCGAGCAGGACGACCCACCAGGCCAGGGGCGTGGTGGAGTTGCGCTTGTTGAGCAGCTCCAGGATGGGGAAGTGCCACAGGTAGATGGCGTAAGAGCGCTTGCCGATCCATTCGAGCGGCTTGACGGAGAGGACGCGTGCCAGCACGGTGCCCTGCGGCACGGTGGCGGCGATAGCACCCACGGTGATGACCGAGCAGGCGAGGATGCCGCCGTAATACGAGAACGACGTGTACCCCTCGGTGAAGAGCATCATGGCGACAAGGGCGAGCGTACAGACCCATCCACCCACGTTGACCAGGGCTTTCTTGCCTGTTGAAAGTGTGCGTGCATCAACGCGGACCGTCTTGTCAAACGGCAGCACAAACGCCAGCCAGCAGCCGATGGTCAGGCTCATGGCGCGCGTGTCGGTGCCGTAGTAGGGGCGGGAGGGGTCCTCGCCGGGGACATACAGGTAGGCCATGAGCGCGGCGGATGCCAGCGTGGCCACGATGAGGCCGATGCGGATGCCGCGGCGCGGGGTCTTCAGCTTGAGGGCCGCCAGCAAAACGAGGGGCCAGATCACGTAGAACTGCGCCTCGATGGCCAGGGACCAGAAGTGCGTGAGCGGCGAGGGCGCACCGGCGGCGGCGAAGTACGACTCGTTTGAGAAAATCTTTGCCCAGTTGATGTACATGAAGATGCCCGGCACTATGTCTGGTCGCATCTTGGTCAGCAGGGCATGGTTAAATATGGCCATGAGCAGGGATGTTACGACCACGAAGGCGATAACCGTGGGCATGAGGCGCCAGATGCGGCGCACCCAGTAGCGCATGACGTTGATGGTGCCGCTCTTGGCGAATTCCTTGAGCAGGCCCGAGGTGGCCAGATAGCCCGAGAGCACGAAGAGAATCGTGACGCCGAGAAGGCCGCCCTGGCACCAGCTCATGTTCATGTGATAGAAGATGACGCCGATGGCGCAGATGGCGCGCAGACCGTCGAGCGCCTTGCTGTAGGGCTTGGCCGGGGCCGCCGCGTGGGCGCCCGATGCTTTCGCCTGTCCACCGTGGGTGCCGGAGCAGGAGAAGGCGAGATGGGTCTTGTGGTCTGCGGCGCCCGCGCCGCCCTCTGCCATGCCGGGCGTCGAGGTTGCCGCGGTTGCCGGGGCGCTCGACTTGATCAAGGTGAGCCTGCGCCTGTTGTGGCCGCGGGCCGAAGGCCGGGAGTCGGCGGCAGGCACGGCAGGCATGACAGGCTCGAACTGCATCGAAGAATCCGACGGTCCCGAGATGACCCTTTGCGGCGTGCGCTCGTGCAGGCCGCTCGCATAGGCGTCGCGGCTGTAGTACGAGAAGTCGTGGCCCGCCATCTCGCGTTCGTAGAGCGCGCGGAGGGTTGCGTCATCAAACTCGTCGCCTAAGAGGGACAACGAGGGTATGGGAACGTCATTCATGCTGCGGTCGCCTTGTCGTTTGGGTTGTGGGTAGCGACTACAGTCTAGTCCCCTACACACTGACTTGCACCTGAAAAGAACGTGAAGAATGGTGCCGAAATTGCAATGAACCCTTGTACCGCCAGGTAGATGGCTGTGAAACAAAAACGCTGGTACAAGGCACACTTTTTGGACACAGACAAGTCTGGGCATTGCTGCCCGTTGGGACTATCATGTCGGGCTTGCGCGGTGGATCGTAGGGCGAGAATCGGGGAAGGACGGAGCAATGGCGGCTGCTGTTCTCGGCGTGTTTGCAGCGGCGCTTCTTGTGTGCTCGCTTCTCGGGGTGCCAACGGTGTGGCCCTTGCTCGGGGGCGCGTTCTTGTTCTTCGGGTATGGGGTCGCGCAGGGCCACGGCTGGCTGGATATGGCGCGCGCCGCGTTGTCGAGCGTGCATACGGTGGGCAAGATCCTCGTCACGTTCCTCCTTATCGGAGTCCTTACGGCGATGTGGCGAGCGAGCGGCACCATCGTCTACATCGTCAATATCACCTCGGGCATGTGCTCGGGGCCGGTCATCTTGCTGGCGACGTTTCTGCTGTGCTGCCTCATGTCGTTTCTTACGGGCACCTCGTTCGGCACGGCGGTCACCATGGGAACGATCTGCGCGTTCATTGCGACCAACGCTGGGGTGCCCATCTTGCTCACGGGCGGCGCCGTTCTTTCCGGGTCGTATTTTGGTGACCGATGCTCGCCTGTTTCCACCAGTTCGCTGCTGGTGGCCACGTTGACGGGTACGAGCGTTCCCAAGAACATCCCTGCCATGGTGCGCTCATCGTTCGTACCGTTTGTGCTGGCATGCGTGCTGTTCCTGGGCATGGGAGTCCTGATGGGCACAGGGGCCGATGCTGGCTCGGCCGTGGGGTTGTCAGGGCAGCAGGCGGTCGGCGCCACCCAGATTGCCAGCGGATTCAGCCTCACGCCGTGGGAGCTTGCGCCTGCCATCTTAGTGCTGGGACTCTCCCTTCTGCGCCTCGATGTGTGGATTGTCCTGGCTGCGGGCGCCGTTTCTGCCGCCGTGCTTGCCTGTGTCTGCCAGGGAATGGACGTCCCGGGTGTGGTCCTTGCGTGCGTGACGGGCTTCAGCCCCCTGCCTGGGCAGTCCGGCCTCATGGCGGGTGGCGGCATCGCTTCGATGCTCGGCGTCGCAACGATCGTGCTTGTGTCGTCCACCTATGCGGGCATCTTCGAGCAAACGCACATGCTCGATGGTGTGCACGACTTCGTGGAGAATGTAGCGGCCCGGTTCGGCTCTTTTGCCGCCGTGCTGCTTGCGAGCACGGCGTGTGCGGTAGTGTGCTGCAGCCAGTCGCTGACCATCATGCTGGGCCATCAGCTGTCGCGCGGCTGCGAGCCCGATGCGGGCAGGTTCGCCCTGCAGCTTGAAGACACCGCCGTCGTTGTTTCGGCGCTCGTGCCGTGGTCGATTGCCTGCGCTGTGCCGCTCGCTGCGGTCGGCGCCCCGTCTGCCAGCGTGTTCTTCGCCTTCTACCTGTGGCTTGTGCCTGCTTGGAACCTTGGCGTCGAGCTGGTGCGTTTCAGGCGGGGGAAGGGTGCCGCAAGGGTAGACGCGCGGTGATTTTGAAGCGTGCGGCCTTGCGGAGGGGCTCGGCACTTACGTTGAGCCGCTCGTGTCGAGGGGCCGCAGGGACGGGCGACTGTCGTGTTCTTACGCTGTGGCTTACAGGAGACTGCCTTGCGCTGTCCTCTGTGGCTGCGGCTGTCGTGTTCTCGCGCCGTGGCTCGCGGGACGGACCTGCCCTTTGTGGCCGCGGCTGTTGTGGTGGCGCGCCGTGGCTTGTGGGGCGGACCTGCTCTCTGTGGACGCGGCTGTCTTTGCTGTTACCCTATTGCGTCAAACACGCCGCAGATGATGAAGCCCAAGATTGCGCCGACGCTGGCTCCGAGGGCGACCTTGACAGCGGCCTCGACGATGCGGTTCTTGCGGGCGCTGAGGCTGCGCTTGCTTGCGCGATCGACCGGTTCGCCATTGGAGAAGGCGACGATTTCGCTGTAGGTCACGAGGTCGTGGGCCTTCTTGATGCGGTCGCACCACACGGCCAGGGCGAAAGCGATGCCGTAGAGCACCACTGCCAGCACGAATGTCGGGGCGCTGTGCCAGCCCCAGTCGGCGCGCAGTTCTTGAAACGCAATAAAGAATGCTGCAATCCCAAGTATCGCGAAAATGGTCATCCCAATGGCCAGGCGCCGCATGAGCGCCCAATCGTGCTTGCAGGTCTCTTCCATCTCGCTCACGTCTCCTTTGATAAGCTCGTCAACTGTCGTGTCGAATAGCGCGCTCAGCAGAAGCAGACTCTGCACGTCGGGGTAGGTTCGGTCGGTCTCCCAGTTTGAGATGGTCTGGCGTGAGACGAAAATCGCCTCGGCGAGCGCTTCCTGCGACATGCCTAGGCGCGCCCGCTGCTCTTTGATGTGCTTCGCCAATTCCATCTGCCTGACGCACCTTTCCGTTCGTGTAGCCTTGCTTGGTTGCCTTGCCTGCCGACGCCTCAAAGGGTGGCGTAAGTACCTTCAGGGTACCACCGAATGCGTTTGACATGGGTCTCCGGCACGTGGGATATGCCTGCCAAAATGCTTTGACATAGCCGATGAGCTGGGATGTTGGAACTGCATGTGGGTGGCGTTGAAAAGCTAGACTCGCACTTGCGCCCGCTACACATGTTGCTCTTGTTCTGCTTCGCTAACGCTTTCGTTATATTAGGCTGGTTTGATGCCGTGTGCCAGCGCGCTGCGCTATGGTGGGAGCGTGTGGGGGCGCACTGTTGTGGTGCGTGCCGCTGGGTGTTTGAGCGCCCGTCTCGTATTGGATTGCCGGGCGGTTCGTGCGGAAGGTTGGAGTCGGGCGTTTGAGCGGCTGGTTTGTCGGTGCCCGGAGGAAGGCGCGGCATGCTGGCATAGCAACGCGTCATTTGGAGGCAGTGAGTTGCATTTTCTTGCAGGATTCAGCCGTCAATTTATGTTGGCGCTTGGCTTGTGGCCGTTTGCCTCGTTGGTGCTTACGCTGCCGGTGCTCGCCATCCTGTACCGTCGCGACGGCAGGCTGCGCTTTTGGTCTGCGCTGGGAGCGTATCTAAGCGTGCTGTATCTGTTGGCACTCATGTGCTTCACGCTGTATCCGCTGCCTTCGGGCGATACCGGTCTGGGCATCACTTATGGCGTTGCCCCGCAGCTCGACTTCTGGGTGTTCATCGACGACATCAGGCGCGACGGCAAGGTGGCGGTGCTGCAGCTCCTTGCCAATGTCGCGTTCTTCGTGCCGCTCGGAATCATTGTCGGGCGCGGCCTGCGCAAAGGGTTCGGCTGGGCGCTTGTCTTGGGCTTTCTTGTGTCCCTCTTTGTGGAAACCGCCCAGCTTACGGGGCTATTTTGGATCTATCCCTTTGCGTATCGCACCTTCGATGTGGATGACCTGGCATGTAACACACTCGGGTGTGTCATCGGTTGGTGCCTGGCGGCCGTGATCAATCGGCTGATGCCCGTGCGACGCGACGACGGGCGCGGCCTGACCGTTGAGACGCATCCCGGTATCGTGCGCCGCACGGTGGCGCTGTGCCTGGACATGACGATTGTTGTGTCCGTGACCGGCATCGTGTGTGCGGGTGCCCTTTTGTGCTTCGTGCTGGGGCAGATTCTCGCTGACTCGCTTACGGTCGTGAGCGCGGCTGCTGCAGGAACGTGGACGAACAGTTCGGACGTAGATTCAAACTGGATGTTCTGGATCTTCTTCGCTGTATTCTTGCTGGTAGAGGTTGTTATCCCTTGGTGTCATGAGGGAAGCACGCCCGGCGGGTCCTTTGTGCGCATGACCTGCGAGGGGTACTCTCGCAGGCCGTTGCGCCGAGTGCTGTTCTATGTCGTGCGCCTGGCGGTGCTTGTGTGCGCGGGCATGTTCGCACCCGTCGCGCTGCCCGTGTTGGCGATTTTCTACGCCGTGACCCGCCGGATGCCGTACGATTACGTGTGAGGGCGCTGGTTTTGCAACAGGATGGGTGTATGCGGCGAAATTAGCATACATTTCAGAATTTTTAAAATCGTGCCAACTGGGGTTTTGATGATTTAACATACATCTCAGCTGGTGAAATGTATGTTAAATGAGAGTGAGAGAGGGAGACGTCCATGATTCGACCCGCCACCGAAGCCGATATGCCCGCCGTGTGGGCGCTCTACAGTGCCGCATGCGACGCAATGCTGGGAACGCCGTACGATTGCGAATGGGTCATGGACGTGCATCCCACGCGAGAGGGCCTGTTTGCATCCGTGTGGGCGGGGAACCTGTTTGTTGCATGCGAAGACGGCGGGGCGATGACGGACGATGAAGCCACGTTGCCGCTGCTGGGTGCCTATGTGCTCAACGACGAGCAGACCAGCGGATATGAGCACGCTGCCTGGCCGGTGGATGCAGACCCCGAGGAAGTCGCGGTCATCCATCTGCTTGTGACTGCGCCCCATGCTCGCGGTAGGGGAATTGCCCGATCGATGCTCGCCCATGCCACCGGGGTCGCTCGCGCCCGTGGAGCCCGCGTCATACGGCTCGACGCGTTCACCAACAACACCCCCGCCCTCTCCCTGTATTCCTCCGTCGGCTTCGTCGACATCGGGCCCCACGAACTTCTCCTGAGTGAAGGCCACCACCGCACCCTCAACCTGATGGAGCTGGATTTGAGGTAGAAGGTTGCCTTTCTTGACATGTCGCGTCGGGTGTATGTGAATCTCTGGACTGACCGTTTCCTGGCTTCTTTGATTTCCGTCTCAATTGGACGTGCACCGACTATGCGTGGCAAGGTGTCCGGTCTTGCCTCCGTCCTATGGCCCATAATCTACAACCCTGAAAGAAATTCGTCTTGAACTTAACGAATATCGTTATAAACTAAACGTGATTCGCTAAGGGTAGTATTACTCCTGGGCGAGGTGCATCAGTTCCAGTCAGCTGCAGCGGCTTATGGGACAACTTGGATGGGCAGCAGGGATAGTACAGGAGGCATCTTATGGCACGGCGGGACAGCCAGAGTGGTGATTCGCGTTGGACGATTTCCTCAAAGCTGAGCGAGCAATGCGTTACTGCCCAGGGTATTTGCATGGTGGGTTTCATCTTGTTTCTGATGCAGCTCATGAGTACCTGCTGGGCGGGATTCAACGGAAGCAGGGAGCTTTTGCCCTGCGTTAACGAGGGGTGCCGTCTCGTGCTTTGGGTTGCATTGTGTTTTGTGGGTGCGCGGTTCTTTGGACATTCCAGTAAAGAGGGCGGCCCGTTCCGCGAGGGCAGGGCGCGCGAGCTCAAGGCCATCTCCAAGCTTGCAATTGCTTCGTCGTTTGTGCCAGGACTTGTTACCTGGTTGCTTGGAATGGCGCTGCTGGCTTTCAACGTCGATCCCGTTTTGACCCAGAGCGTTACAACGTTCGGTCAAATTATTGACTTCCCCTCACTTTACGCAGGCTTTATCATCGGTGCCTTTGCGCTCATCATCAGCTATGGCTGCGTGCTGCAACAGCAAGACGATGGGCTGGTGTAGACAATGATTGTCACGCGACTCGACCGCGTGTTGGCCGACCGCAAGATGTCCTCGCGCGACCTCGCTTTGGCCATGGGCCTTTCCGAGGTGAACCTCTCGCGCATAAAGACGGGCAAAGTGAGTGCCATGCGGTTCTCTACACTTGAGGCGTTGTGCCGCGAATTAGGGTGTCAACCTGGTGATTTGCTTGAATATGTTCCCGACGATGAAGGTTCACCTTATGATACAAATGCGTGAGCGTCGGGTAAAATCATCGCAGGTGCCCCTTATATAGGTTGAGGGCAGCTAGCTGCGGTCGCTCCAGGGGCAATGCCTTCCTACGAGAAAGGATGCGTGATGGGGTTCTTTGAGGGGTTTAGGCGCGGCATGGAAGACAATTGGACGTACGAGGTGGCGGGCAGGCAGGTGGTGTGCCCGCATTGCGGATGCAACGAGTTCGAGAAGTCCGATGCGCAGCTCAACACGGCTTTTCTTACGTTTCTTGATTTTGATTGGGCCAACCGCAGCGCTGCGGTTCTGATTTGCCGCAACTGCGGCCATATCGAGTGGTTCCTCGACACCAACGGCGAGCTGAGGTAGAGGGACCAGCGCGACGCCAGACAGGTAGATATTGGTCTGACACACGGGTGTACGGGCGTTTTCGTGCCGGTCATGGATCGTCAGGCAAAAAATCGCCCGGCGCACGGGCGGGTGGTTGGGCCCGTGCGCCGGACGTAATGTTGCGTGCTACAGAGTTGCGGGTGCCTTTACCTGGAAGGCCCAGGCGACGTTGGAGGTCTTGTCCACGAGGACGATCGCGCCTCCACTATGCGCAGAAGTCACCTGGTCAAAGCCGAGGCTGAAGAGCTCGAGCCCATTTGCGTCGTAGAGGTGCGTCTTGTTGTCTGTGCCCGTGGCGGTGTAGAGCAGGCCGTTTGTCCCAGCAAGCTCGATGGCGTTCTGGGGGAGGGCGGTGGCGGCTGCGGGCTCACCGGTCGTTGCAGATGTGCCGTCGGCGGGCTGCTCCGAGGTGGCTGTATCTGCGGGTGCGACTATGCCTTCGGTGGGCTGTCCAGCCGGAGCTGCCTCTGCGGGAGCGGCTATGCCCTCGGTAGGCTGCGCGCTTGCCTCGGCGGGAGCAACGACGGTCGTCTCGTCCACTGCGAGTTCGGTGCCGCCCATTGCGGGAAGCGCGCTCGGGTCGGCTGCTGCCGTGACGCCATCGAGTGTGGCGTCCGTGCTGGTAGCGCCCGCATACGAGAAGTCGTTGATATCCGTGGGCGCGGCACCCTCAACAGGCATGAAGCTCGCGTTGTATGCGCTCACCGCACCGCTTGCTGCCACGATGTTGAGGTAGTCGCCGTTCGCTTGAGCGTCGCAGAGCAGGTCGGAGGTCGTTGTGCCTGCGGGCATCGTGGTGTTGCCGGGCAGGTAGTAGACGTCGACGGCGTTGTCGAACTCCATGGAGCCGCGTTGGATGCCGAGGGCCCAATTCGCGCTGAGAACGCGAATCTCGTCGTAGGAGCCGCCGAGCAGCTGCTTGCCCTGAGCGTCGAGAAGGACCATCTTGCCGTCGGCTGCCTGGGTTGCCACGACGAGGCCATCGGTGGCCTGGAAGGCGTTGGTGTAGACGGCCTCGGTCAGATGCGCGCCGTCCACCATGTCAGCAAGGCCGTATTGGCCGTTCTCCTCAAAGACGGTGAGCGCCGTGCCATCTACGAGGTCGGTCGCACGTACCGCAGCGGTGGCCACAAGGGTGACGCTGCCGCTCTGGGCGGGTGCGGGAGGCTCGGGAAGGGCGGCGTCGGCCGTGCCGTCGGGCGTCTGTGTGGGCTCGCCGGAGGAGGGCTGGCCGGATTCGGCGCCAGTCGTCTCGGTGCCGGTCTGACCGTCTGCGGGCTGGTCGCCCGGCTGCTGCGACGCGTCGCCGCTCTCGTCCCACTTCACGCTGGCAAAGGGGTCGTTGGGGTCGGTTGCGGGCTCGCCGGGTTCAGTGGTCGCCGTGTCTGCGGCGGCACTCTGGTCGGTTGCCGTCACATGCACGTCGTCGCCCAGGGCTGCGTCGTCGGTCCCGTCGAAGATGCTGGGAGTAGGTGTTTCGGTGGGTGTTGAGGCAGCGTCGGTCGTGCCGGTG
>Ga0129314_1001344_pt1 | contig 17583 bp, 12 predicted proteins | sample O1111metagenome_FD_94431 | JGI IMG/M metagenome (GOLD analysis project Ga0129314, IMG submission 94431) | Orangutan individual fecal microbial communities from fecal samples from Wisconsin, USA - O1111 metagenome | ecosystem: Host-associated > Mammals > Digestive system > Large intestine > Fecal... | reverse complement strand
TGCCGCGCCGGTGTTTCTGGAGGACTATGAGCTGATCCCCGTCACCGGCGGCGTGCCCATGGGCGCGGAGCTGGCCGTGCGGATTCAGGGAGACTCCATGGCGCCGTGGATCGCGGACGGAGCGGTGGTCTATGTCAACCATGACCCGCTGCAAAACGGGGATGTAGGTATTTTCTGCGTGGATGGCGATATGCTGTGCAAGCAGTATTACCGCGATGCGCTGGGGATGGTGTATCTCTTCTCCCTGAACCGGCAGCGCGCCGATATGGATGTGGTGTTCCACCGGGGCAGCGGCCGCAGCCTGACCTGCTTCGGGCGGGTGATGATGCACGCGCTGCCCCTGCCGGAGTAAGCCGGTATGAAATTCCGCAGCGGCGGACATAATGCAGCCAGTCCATATCAAATAAAAAGGAGTGTGCTGCCATGTACGCAAACGTAAACCAGAAGGGCTGCATTCGCTGCGGCCTGTGCTGCGGCATCTGTCCGCAGGTCTTTTCCCTGAGCGAGGGGGAAAGCGCCCGGGCCATTACCCAGCCTGTGCCGGAGGATTGCCGCCTGGCGGTGCAGGAGGCTGCCGACAGCTGTCCCACCGGCGCCATCGAGACCCGGGAATAAAGCGGCTTGCGCGGGCCGGTGCCAGCATCGGCCCGCGCCTATCTGCCCCCTAAAAAATCTCGCCCGATCCTGCAAAAAAATACTTTACAACCTTGATTTTCTGTGATATTCTATTTAGGCACGTTAATGTGCGCCAATATGGCCGTCCGGCTTCGTTGTGTGGATCATTCACCTGTCCCGCGACGCAGCGGCGCGGCAAAATACAAGAAAGGTGGAAACACACTATGATGCTCAAAGACCAGAAGACCGCGATTATCGAAAGCAATCGCACCCACGCTACCGATACCGGCTCCCCCGAGGTGCAGGTTGCCATCCTGACCGAGCGGATCAATCAGCTGACCGCGCACCTGAAGGTGCATCCCCATGACTTCCACAGCCGCCGCGGCATGCAGATGATGATCGGTAAGCGCCGCCGCCTGCTGGACTATCTGGCCAAGAAGGATATCGAGCGCTATCGTGCCCTGATCGCCAAGCTGGGTCTGCGTAAGTAATTTGTTGAAACAGGGTGATGTGCGCCGCGCATCACCCTTCTTTCACGTTTTGCCCGCTGCGTCACAACTGGCCTTTAGCAGTTGAAAATGCGCCGAAACCCTGCTTTTCGAGGTGTTTTCAAGTGCTAAACGGTGGGAATGGCACAGTTGGCAGAGCCTATATTTTACCGAAAAGGAGAAACGACATGTCAACGATTATCACCCATCGCCAATTCCCCCAGTACCACAAGTACACCATGGATCTGGCAGGCCGTCCCCTGACGCTGGAGGTCGGCAAGCTGGCGGAGCTGGCCAACGCCGCCGTTATGGTGGGCTATGGCGACACCCGCGTGCTGTGCTGCGTCACCGCCTCCGCCCGTCCCCGTGACGGTATCGACTTCTTCCCCCTCAGCGTGGACTTTGAGGAAAAGCTGTACGCCGTGGGCCGCATTCCCGGCAGCTTCAACCGCCGTGAGGGCCGTCCCGGCGAGAAGGGTATCCTGACCTCCCGCGTTATCGACCGCCCCATCCGTCCCCTGTTCCCCTACGACTTCCGCAACGATGTGTCCGTGATGTGCACCGTCATGGCCGTGGATCACGATTGCTCTCCCGAGATTGCCGCTCTCATCGGCACCTCCGCTGCGCTGGCCATCTCCGACATTCCCTGGAACGGCCCTGTGGGCGCGCTGAAGGTGGGTCTGGTGGACGGCAAGCTGGTGCTCAACCCCGACAGCGAGCAGCGCAAGGTCAGCGATCTGGATGTGACCGTGGTCTCCACCGGCAAGAAGGTGGTCATGATCGAGGCGGGCGCCAATCAGGTGGACAACGACACTATGTTCGAGGCCATCCGGATGGCTCACGAGGAGAACCAGAAGCAGGTCGCCCTCATCAACCAGATGGTCAGCGAGATCGGCAAGCCCAAGTTTGACTATCCCCATGCCGACTTTGATCAGGAGCTGTTTGACAAGATCGTGGCCGCCACCATGGACGACGCCAAGGCCGCCATGGATACCGACGATAAGAATGTCCGCGAGGCCCGCTGGAACCAGCTGATCGAGAAGTGGCACGAGCTGTTCCTGGAGGAGTATCCCAACATGGATCAGTATCTGGACGAGATCACCTACAAGTTCCAGAAGAAGATCGTGAAGGCGTGGCTGCTGGAGGGTCACCGTGTAGATGGCCGCCAGCGCAACGAGATCCGTCCGCTGGACGCCGAGGTGGGCGTGCTGCCCCGTGTCCACGGTTCCGGCCTCTTTACCCGCGGCCAGACGCAGGTGCTCAGCGTCTGCACGCTGGATACCCTGTCCGCCAACCAGAAGCTGGATACCATCTGGGAGGAGACGGAGAAGCGCTATATGCACCACTACAACTTCCCCGGCTACTCCGTGGGCGAGGCCAAGCCTGCCCGTAGCCCCGGCCGCCGCGAGATCGGCCACGGCGCGCTGGCTGAGCGCGCCCTGCTGCCGGTGATCCCCCCGGTGGAGGAGTTCCCCTATGCCATCCGCGTGGTGTCCGAGGTGGTTTCCTCCAACGGCTCCACCTCTCAGGGCTCCATCTGCGGCTCCACGCTGGCTTTGATGGACGCCGGTGTGCCCATTTCCGCGCCTGTGGCCGGCATCTCCTGCGGCCTCATTCAGGACGACGAGGGCGGCTTTACCACCTTTATCGACATTCAGGGCGTGGAGGACTTCCACGGCGAGATGGACTTTAAGGTGGCCGGTACCAAGAAGGGCATCACCGCCATTCAGATGGACCTGAAGAACGACGGCCTGACCATGGAGATCATCCGCAACGCGCTGGATATCACCTATGACGCCCGCTGCCAGATCCTCGATCAGGTGATGCTGCCCGTCATCAGCGAGCCCCGGCCCGAGGTCAGCCGTTACGCCCCCAAGATGATCACCATGCACATTGATCCCGACCGTATCCGCGAGGTCATCGGCAAGGGCGGCAGCGTGATCCAGAAGATCGTGGCCGAGTCCGGCGCCAAGGTGGACATCGACGACGACGGTACCATTCATATCGCCTCCCCCGACGCAGAGAGCTGCGACAAGGCCAAGAAGTTCATCGACGATATCGTGTTCGTGCCCGAGGTGGGCAAGCTGTACTACGGCCGCGTGGTACGCCTGATGACCTTCGGCGCTTTCGTGGAGATTGCCCCCGGCAAGGACGGTCTGGTGCACATCTCCAAGCTGGCTGAAAAGCGCATCGAGAAGGTGGAAGACGCCTGCAAGGTGGGCGACATGATGTGGGTCAAGTTCATGGAGATCGACGAGAAGGGCCGCTGGAACCTGTCTCATAAGGACGCCATGCGTGAAATCGCCGCCAAGGAAGCCGCCGGCGAGAAAATCATGTAACGCGTCAAATGCGAGAATAAGAAAAGCGCCATCCGTAAGGATGGCGCTTTTGCTTTGGCGAAAAACGCAGGCTTTCATTTCGGTGCGGCCTTTCTTTAGAAGCCTTCTGCCGCGCCTGCCTCTGGCGGCGCAGGCAGAAGGCTCTATATGTGGTGGTTATCCGACAAAATCTTCCAATTTTTTGGGTTTTTTTCGTTTTTTCAGTAGACAAGCGTACCGGTGGATGGTATACTCTTTCTGAATATACCTATGTTAATCGGTGGAGAAGCATTGTCTTTTTTCCGGCGGTGGACATGTCCGGATAGTGTGGATTTTTACGATGAGTGAGGGAAACGGTATGAAGGTTTTGCGAAGAGGAACCGCGCTGCTGCTAAGCTTTGCCATGGTGCTTACCCTGGTGGCGGGCGGCATTCTGATCCGCGCCGTCGCGGATACGGCTATGCAGTGGAATGATGCCGCGCTGGATGATCTGAGCCGGTTCTATGAGACCGGTAATGCCCGCAGCCCCGGAATGATCTCTACTGTGTCAGGCGATGCCGGCGGCAAGTCCTATGGCATGTATATGTTTGCCAGCAACGCCGGTACGCCGCACGCCTTTGCCGAGTGGTGCAGAAAGAATTTTGGCGAGGGCGAGGTTTACCACGACATCGGCGTAGTGCTGGATGAGGCGTACCACTATATCTCCGATGGATACGGCGCGTATTTCGATCTGGCGTGGGAAACGGTGGCCCTGAACTACGAGGACACCTTTGCCCGGGCGCAGTATGACTATACGCGGGAGACCATCTATGAAAATCTGGTCAGCCGGGTGGAGTCGGCGGTGCCCTCGTTCGATATTGACAACTATTCTGTTGCGCTGAAAAACGTGTTCTGGAGCCGCGCCGTGCAGCATGGCGCCTCCGATGCATGCTCATTGATCCAGCGGGCCTTCAAGTCGCTGGGCGGCTTTGCCAACCAGCCGGAGTCCCAGCTGATCCGCGCCATCTATGCCGAGTGCGGCCGCGTGGTCACGGCGGAGGAGCTGCGGCAGGAAAACGGCAGAAAGGGCGACACCATGTCCGGCGATACTGCCAACAAGTACGGCACGGCCGGGCTGATTCTGCGGTATTTCTTCGGCTGCTCCGGCGATGTGCAGATGGGTGTTTACCGCCGTCTGGCGGTAAATGAGCCTGCCGATGCGCTGGTCATGCTGATGAACAACGGCTACCACAACGCGCCTGTAGCGGACGGCAGCTACCGGCTGCTGTACAACAGCAACCAGAATCTGGCGTTGGATGCCGCCGGCGGCAAGGCGGCGCTGAACGCCAAGGGGGCCGAGAACGGCAACCAGAGCTTTACCGCGGTGTATTATGCCGGCGGTTTCTATACCCTGAACGCCACCGTGGACGGAAAGACCCTGCGCCTGAGCGCCGATGGCGGCGCGGTGAAGCTGACGGCGCCCTCTACCTCCACCGCCCAGATGTGGACAGTGGAGGCGGGCAGCAGCGGCTGGCTGCTGAAGAACAAGGGAAGCGGTACATATCTGAGCGTCAAGGATAATACGCTGGTGATGGCCTCCGAGGATGTGTCGGCCTGGCAGTTGGCGGCTCTGTCCGATGCTGCCGCCAACTGGACGGCTCCCGGATTGATCTATCCCGACGAGGACACCGTTCTCATCGCAGGGCGCTCCTCCTTCCCGGTGCGCGGCGTGGTCTCCTGTTCGGCGCCCATCACCTCTGTGACGATCTCGATCCTCAACAGCAGCGGCAAAGCTGCCATCAGTCAATCCGCCGCCCCCAAGGCCACCTCCTACGATCTCAAGCGGATGGACGATTCCATTGCTTACAGCGGACTGGCGGCCGGCGACTATACCTTTGTGCTGACCGCCGTGGCCGACAATCATACGGTGGAGCTGGCCCGCTCAACGTTTAAGGTCAAACCTAACGACGGCTCCCATGTCAGTGATGAATCCTTCCTGATTACCTTTGATGCGCAGGGCGGAAAGGTGGAGGGCAGCGCCACCAAGCGCGTTACGCTGGATGATACCGTGTACGGCCGTCTGCCCACGGCTGTGCGCAAGGGCGGGCAGTTTATCGGCTGGTTCACCGAGGATGGCGAGCAGATCGTGGAATCCTCGCCGGTGCGCGCCGCCGACCTGACGCTATACGCCCGCTATGCCGGCGTATATACCTATACATTCCTGGATGCCGCCGGCGGCCGGTATCACAGCGGCACCGCCGCTGCCGGTGAACTGATCACCGCGCCCAAGGTGCCGCCCATCAAGACGCCGGACAGCGAATATGCCTACAAGTTCAAGGGATGGGAAAACTTTACCGCCGGTGTGACCGTTATGGGCGAGGCGGACGTCAGCTTCAAGCCTCTGTATACCGCCATCCCACTAAGTGAAGTGAAGGATCCCGATGATCCCGATTCCGATTATTGGATCACCCTGCTGCCGGGCAGCACCGCGGATCAGCTGCAGGATGTGACTGTGTACAGCAACGGAAAGCCGGTATCCGACGGACTGCTGGGCACCGGAATGACGGCTGTATCCAAGGATACCACCTACACGCTGGTGATTCTGGGCGACCTGAACGGCGACGGTAAGCTGAGCATTACTGACGTGGTGGCCATCCAGTCCGCCGTACTGGGCAAGCAAAGGCTGGAGGGCGCTTATGCTCAGGCAGCCGACCTGAACGGCGATGGTAAGATCAGTATTCTGGATGTGGTTATGGCCGCCCGCGTGGTGGTGGGTAAGGACACCCTCGGCTGATAGGAGGAGAAGGCAATGAAAAAATACAGTACTTCCTTGAAAATGCTGCTGGTGGCGCTGGCACTGATCGTGGCGCTTATACCCCAGCGTGCCGAGGCGGCGGGTGCCTCCCTTTCCGGCAACGGCACCGTGCAGGCCGGCAGCACCGTGACGCTGACGCTCAGCATTTCCGGCAGCAACATCATGGGCATGACCGCCTCGCTGGAGTATGACAGCAAGGTGTTGGAGTATCAAAGCTATAATCAGCTGATCAGCGGCTGGTCCATGGATGTTAACGGCACCAGCTTTCTGCTGTACGGCGTCAGCAACCCCATCAATTCCAGTACCGGCGTGGTGTCTGTTACGTTCCGCGTCAAGAGCGGACTGGACAGCGGCGCGGCGCTGAGCGCCAAATTCAACGATGTTACCGTGACCGACGGCGCAACGGAGACCAACTGCGGCTCTGCCTCGTGGAGCGGCAAGGTAGACGCGCCCTTGAGCAGCAACTGTGATCTGGGCTCGCTGAGCTGCTCCAATGCCACGCTCAGCCCCGCCTTCAGCAGCGCCACCACCTATTATTCCGCCACGGTGCCCTATGCTGTGGAATCGCTGAACCTCAGCTATAAGGCGGCGGACGGCTCGGCCAAGGTTTCCGTCAGCGGTAATTCGCTGGTGGTGGGTTCCAATACCGTAACGCTGACCTGTACCGCGGCCACGGGAGCGAAGAAGAATTACACCATCTCCGTGACCCGGGAGCAGGATCCCAACTATAAGCCCAGCACGGAGGCCATGCTCAAGGAGCTGACGCTGGATGTAGGGCTGCTCAGTCCTGCCTTTTCCGGCGCGGTGACGGATTATGTGGCCTATGTGCCCTATGAGACTAAGTCCGCCACACTCTCCGGCGTGGCCAAGGATGAAAAGGCCCTGAATGTGACCGAGGCCACCATGCGCCTGACCAAAGAGGGCGACAACGTGATGAGCATTACCTGTACAGCGGAGGACGGCACGACCGCCAAAACCTATACCGTGCATGTTTACCGTATGCCGAAGTATGAGGGGATCATCCCGACGATGGAGATCGTGGATCCCGACATTCCGCCGGAGCCGCCTACCTATTCCATCCCCATGACCGTGACGCTGCCGCTGGTGGGCGAGATGGCCACCACGACCGCGGCCATTATCGGTGTGGTCATTGTGGTGATTTTGCTGCTGGTGGTGGGCTTCCTGCTGGGCCGCATCGGCAGCGGCGGCTATGATGATGACGACGGCGACGATGATGACGGCGATGATGACCCCCAGCCCCCTCAGCCGCCTCGCCCCCGGAGAGAGGCTGCGCGGCTGGAGCGTACCGCGCCTGCGAAAACGGCGCACCGTGTCGAAGCGGAGCCTTCTGCCCCGGCGCAGCAGCCCAAGGCGGAACCCCAACGGCACACGGCGCCGCCGCGGCAGATGCCGCAGCACCCTGCCCGCTCCACCGCCGCCGCGCATCAGGCGGTATCTGACGATACGCTGACAAGCCCGTTTGTAGAGGATCTGTCCGGCCGGATGCAGCAGGAGCTGGCGGCCCGTCAGGCACAGGCAGAGGCTCATCAGGCGGCGGAGCTGCCCGAGCAGACGGGGGTTCCGGTGGACACTGTGTCGCTGGATAAGCTGCTGGAGGATATCCGCGATATGTAAACAGTAAGGACAGGCCTTTGCGAAAGCGGCGCTTGTCTGAAGAAAGAAGACACTCACAAAGCGTGAGTGTCATCTTTCCAGCTTGTCAAAGAACACCCGTCCTCGTGTCTTGAGAACCGGCGTTCTTTGACAAGCTCAGGCAGCCGCTTCAAGCGGCTGCCTGAAGTGGTAATGCGGTGTCAACCCTTCAACGCCCCTTTTAGGGGCTTTGTCCGTAATAGGCCCTTATAAGGGCAGGTCAAACCACCAGTTTACTGGTGGTTATGATTTTTGTAAGATAGCGCACCCAACATACAGCCGTCTCACGCATCCTCGCTGTTCTTCTCCGGCGCATTCGCCGCGGTATGCTTCCGTTTGGATACCACCGCTGTGATGCTCAGCGCCAGAATGGCGATGGCAAAGGTGATCCACGGCACCCTCAAAAATATCAGAGTGGCGAAAAAATTCTGCTCCAGCGTCTCATAGGATTGAAAATAAGAGGGATAGCTGGTGGAGGCATAGGCCAGCGTGGGCGGCAGCGCCACGATCCAGTGAAAGACCTCCGCTGCCGCCGATGCGGCCCACAGACCGGCCGCTATCTGGAAATAGGGGCGGGGCAGCAGATGCCGTTCGCCGCTCCATTTTCGCAACGCGCTCCGCAGCAGCAGATAGAGCGGCGGCAGCAGGAGGAGCGTCAGATCCCACCAGAAGAAGTCGTGCAGATAGTATACCACGGAGCGGCCGTTGGGGAAGCCTGTCAGCAGCTTATACGGCAGCTGGGTGAAGGCAAAAACATAGTAGGAGACGATCCACACCAGCATCACCCCACAGGGCAGCAGCATGGCGATCCGGCGGCGCACCGCGTCTTTGGGGCAGCTGCCCCAGCCGATCCATATCGCGGCCACGGCGGCCGCCGGAAACAGACACGCCGCCCATAGTACGGCGGCAAACAGCGTGCCCGCCAACGTGCATAGTGCCGCCACCGCATAACAGATACGCCAGCGCAGCTCGTCCCGGCGGGCAAGATATTGCTCCACCTGATGGCCGCCGGTGGTACCCCGTACCGTCTCGCCCGCCAGAAGATCGTCGGCGGTGACGCCGTACAGCTTCGCCAGCGCCGGAAGGATGGTGATATCGGGGAAGCCTCCGCCGCTTTCCCATTTGCTGACGGTCTTGTTGGACACGCCAAGGCGGTCGGCCACATCCTGCTGGGTCATCCCCGCACCCTTCCGCAGCGCCGCCAGATAGCTGCCGGTTTTCATGGTATCCATATGGTCACGCTCCTTTCATCGTGGCACCAGTATGCCGGATAAACGCCGGAATTGTCCACCCCGCCGTTTTGGAAGACAGTCTGCGCAGCGTAGAGTTACGCAAACAGGCCCGTTTTGCACGGCAAAGCGGGCCTGTTGGTATTTGTGTTGCAGAATGCATGAAAGCTGGTGTGGAAGGCCGATACCCACAGTGCCCCCACGGCTTACAGATCAGTAAAGCGGCGGAGCGATGCGCCAAAGAGCACATGTGCCGCTTTGGGCCGCAATCTCTTCGGCAATGAAATCTAAGATTTCATGCCTGCCTTTTAATACTTCCAGCTTCGTCCCGGCTCCATGAACTCTACCACGCGCTTGCGGTAGCTGTCCATGGCGGCTTCCTCAAAGGCCAGCGCGTCAGAGGGTGCGCCCATCTGCCGCAGCAGCCATTTGCACAGGGGCGGGTTCAGGATCAGCAGCGGCCCGATGAGATAGGTGGCCAGCAGTCCGCCCCGGCGGAAGCCCTCGCCGCTGCCCTCCCGGCCGTCCCGGCCCACACCCTTTACGGTGTCAAAGAGGGCCTCGCCCGTGCCGTGGGAGTGGCCGAACAGGCTCTTGAAGCCCACAATATCCATCTCCTCGAACTTGCCCACATAGTAGCTGTTATGCCGCTGCATCATATGGTATTCGGCATGGGTGTCGAGAAGCCCCAGTCCCTCAATGCGCGGCGCTGTGTCGCTGTCTATATACTGCCCCAGAATATCCAGCGCATTGCCGGTGGCCAGAAACAGCTGCCCCGCGTCCACTCTTGCGGCGATGGCCTCCCGATAGGGCCGCAGGGCGTCCGCTGCCAGCTGTAGTCCCTGCTCGGTGGTGGAGCCCATAAACACCAGCGCCGTATCCTCCTGCGGAAAGCGCGGCTGGGATTTCAGGTCGGTTTCCACGATCTCCAGCGCCGGACAGCACCGCTTCAGATAATAGATGTTCTGCAAATCGCCGTAGAGGTTGCACACCTCCGGGAATAGAATTTCCGCCCTCATGCCTTCTCGCCTCCCTTCGCCAGCAGCTTTTCCTTCAGCTTGGCCTTCACCCGGAAAGCCAGCGGCGTACCGTCCACGCCGTAGAGGATATACACATCGTCGCCGGGGGTCAGATACAGCTTGTCCAGCGCCCGGAACTCGTCGTCCTCCAGAAAGATCTTTTCCTCCGGAATACCTGCCAGCAGCAGCCGCAGCCTGTAGTCGCGGGCCCGGGGGCCTGCACACACCAGCTGCACGATATCGTCGTGGTTCAAAAACTCAAAGTCCGTGTCGTACATCCAGCTGGGGTTCTCCGACCAGTTTTTGGATACGCCCATGCAGTTCATCATCACCAGCAGCTCCTTGCGGCCCGGCTTGGACTGGATATAGTCAAAGTTCCGGCTGCACGCCAGCGCGTTTTTGTCCTTGGACATCTGCATGATCACGTTCACGCCGCCGATCTTCTCCTCGGAAAGGCGGCTTTCCAGAATCCTGGTTCCGGCGAACCGCTGCCGGATGGTTTCGTGGCTCAGCCCCAGCTGACGCAGGGCGGCGATCACCGCCATCATATTGTAGATGTTGAAAAGACTGTCGGTGATCAGCTCATAGGGATACGTTATGCCGTCTTTTTCCCGTACCACCATGGTGCGCTCTTTCAGATTCACCTGCTGCGCCAGATAGTCCGCCTCGGGTGAATGGAAGCCGCAGCTTTCGCACACGGCGTGGCCGATATGGTGATAGCGGCGGTATTCATACCGCAGCTTGCCGGCACACCGGGGGCAGATGCGCATATCGTTGAGCAGATTTACGCACTCGGTCACATCGCCGGGCATTTGCCCGATACCGAAATAGCACCGGTCGTTTTCCTCCGCCACGCCGCAGGAGATGAGATCGTCGGCGTTGAGGATCAGCTTGCTCTCCCGGGGCAGATTCCGGCTGAGAATATCGGCGATATAGCCGGGATGGGCATTGCGCATGATGGAGTCCCGGAACAGATTGGTGATCAGGATATAGTTGGGCCGCACATGGGGATAGATTTTTGGAGCCGACCGCTCATCGATCTCCAGCACCGCCATGTCGCATTTCTTCACCCGCCCCAGCAGGTCGCAGTTGCGGATAAAGGCCGTGGACACGCCGGAGGTAATGTTGCTGCCCGCCCGGTTGCTGAGCACCCGGTGGCCCTCTGCCTCCAGTATATCCACCAGCATATTGCTGACGGTGGTTTTGCCGTTGGTGCCGGTGACGGCCACCATCACAGGGGGCTTACCCACATATTTCAAAAAGTCCGGACACACCTTTACCGCCAGCGAACCTGGGAAGTCGGTGCCGTTGTGGCGTGTGATTTTCAGCGCCGGGATGGACAGCTTGCCCAGCCACAGCGCCAGCAAAAACCGCAGCTTACCCATATATCATTCCTCCATTGCGATGGCGCGGCAGGAGCAGCCATCGGAATTTTCAAATTTCAGCGGCAGCGTCACAAAGGTGAACCGCCGCCCGATCAGCCCGTCCAGTCCCGTCAGATTCTCCGTGTTGACGAAGTCCGAGCGCATCAGCGCGATGTGGTTGGGAAAGTCCGTGCTGTCGCAGGGATCCAGCGAGATGGTATCCTCGCCCACGCCCTTTAGGGGCAGGGAAGCCAGATATGCCGCCGCGTCAGCCGTCAGACAGGGAAATCCCTCATAGTAAGCGGAAGATCCCCATTTTTTGTCCCATCCGGTGCAGAACAGTACGAAATCCACGCCCGTCAGGTCGTAGCTCTTCAGCAGCGGCAGGGTAATGGCCGCCTGTCCCCGGCAGTCCGCCACCACGGCGGTTCCGGCAAATTTCTCTGCCCCGTAGCTGTCCAGCGCCGCGCCGTCAGGCAGCATATGGGCCGGAGCATCCATATGGGTGCCGGTGTGGGAGAACATGTGCAGCAGCGTCTCCCGATACCCTGCCGCCTCGATGGTGCAGGCGGTGGTCAACCGGGGCTGTTCCGTACCGGGATACACCGGCATGTGGTTACTGATGGTGTGGGTCAGATCGTATACCTTCATGGCCTCGCCCTCCTTATTTCCCCAGATAGATCATCAGCGCCGCCATGTCGGCGGGGGACACGCCGGAGATACGCCCGGCCTGCCCCAGACTGCGGGGACGGACGGCGGCCAGCTTTTCCCGCGCCTCCAGCCGCAGCCCCTGAATGTGGTCATAGTCCATATCCGCCGGCAGCAGGCGGCATTCCAGCCGCTCAAATTCCTCCACCTGCTTCTGCTGCCGCTGGATGTAACCTTCGTACTTCACGGTGATCTCCACCTGCTCCACCACGTCCGCCGTCAGCTCCGGCGGTGCGGGATCAAAGGCGCGCAGGTCCGCATAGCTGATCTGGGGCCGCCGCAGCAGATCGATAAGCCGACACCCGTCGTTGACGGGGGTAGTGCCCCGCTCCGCCAGCAGGGCGTTCAGCGCGTCGCTGCCGGGGATGCCGGTGTGCTCAAGCCGCCTGATCTCCTGTGCTACAGCGGCGTATTTTGCCTCCACCGCCGCCAGACGTTCCTCGCTGACAAGGCCGATACGGCGGCCAATGGCCGTCAGGCGGGCGTCGGCGTTGTCCTGCCGCAGTACCAGCCGATACTCCGAGCGGCTGGTCATCATGCGGTACGGCTCATCGGTGCCCTTGGTCACCAGATCATCGATCAGGGTGCCGATATAGCTCTCGCTGCGCTTGAGCACCAGCTCTTCGCGGCCCAGCAGCGCCAGCGCCGCGTTGACGCCCGCCACAAAACCCTGCACCGCTGCCTCCTCATACCCGGAGGAGCCGTTGAACTGCCCTGCGCCGTACAGTCCTGCCACAGCCTTTGTCTCCAGTGTGGGTTTCAGCGCCAGCGGGTCGATGCAGTCATATTCGATGGCATAGGCGGGCCGTGTCATCACCGCGTGCTCCAGTCCAGCCACCGTGTGCAGCATCTGCACCTGAATTTCCTCCGGCAGGGAGGAGGAGAGGCCCTGAATGTACAGCTCCTCCGTCTCCAATCCCATAGGCTCAATGAACAGCTGATGCCGGGGCTTGTCGGCAAAGCGCACCACCTTCGTTTCGATAGACGGGCAGTACCGGGGGCCAATGCCCTCGATGACGCCGCTGTAGATGGGGCTGCGGTCCAGATTTTCCCGGATGATGCGGTGGGTCTCCTCGTTGGTGTAGGTGAGGTAGCATACCGCCCGGTTCTCCGGCGGCTGCGCCGTCTGGAAGCTGAAGGGCAGGGGAGAGGGGTCGCCCTCCTGCCGCTCCATTTTGGAAAAGTCCACCGTCCGGGCGTTGATGCGGGGCGGCGTGCCGGTCTTGAACCGCCGCAGCGGCAGCCCCAGCGCCAGCAGCCGCTCTGTCAGCGCCACAGCGGCGTGCATACCGTCGGGGCCGCTCTCCTCGATGCACTCGCCGATGATGGTGCGCCCCCGCAGATAGGTGCCCGAGCAGATGACGGCGGCCTTTACCTGAAATACGGCCCCTGTCCGCAGCACCACCTGCGCCACCCGGCCGTTCTCTGCCCGGATATCCACCACCTCGCCCTGCCGCACTGTCAGGTGGGGCTGGCGCTCCAGCGTGTACTTCATCACCTTCTGGTATTCCCGGCGATCGGCCTGCGCCCGCAGCGACCACACGGCAGGCCCTTTTCCCCGGTTCAGCATCCGGTATTGGATGCAGGCCTTGTCCGCGGCCTTTGCCATCTCACCGCCCAGCGCGTCCAGCTCCCGTACCAGATGGCCTTTTCCCGTGCCGCCGATGGCCGGGTTGCAGGGCATGTTGCCCACCGCGTCCAGATTGATGGTAAAGCACACCGTCTCAAGCCCCAGCCGGGCGGCGGCCAGTGCCGCCTCAATGCCGGCGTGTCCCGCGCCGATCACGGCGATGTCAAATTGTCCTGCCACAAACTCTTTCATACGCGCGCCTCGCGTTCTGTCAAAACTGTGTTCCATATTATAATGTATCTCTGCTGAAAGTGCAAGAGGGGAGTGTGCAGTTTGTCAAAAAAATAATGAGTAAGCTTGTGAAATATGTATAAATTTCAGCTTGCAAAACGGTGTGGGAAAGCATATACTATGGGTGTAAATAAAGAAGGAAAGGAGTGTGATAGGTACGATGCTGAACAACTTCATCAAGGGCGATCTGGACGATATGATTTTCGCAGACTGTGATTGGCAGCCCAGCGAGCGGTAAGGATCCCCACTTACGAAGGAACCACGACACATCGGTGCCGTGGCGATTTGCTTTTTCAGGGGGATTTTTCCCCATAATTTGATAAAAAAACCGGCCGTATCCGCCTCCGACAGGCGGTTGGGCCGGTTTTGGTTTTTCCTGCCCGTAAAGCAAAAAGGAAATAAATGGAAATAAAAAATTTCCCCTTAACAGAATTTTGGCGTTTTCTTAACGGAAATCTGTGATAAAATAACACCAATCATCAAAAACGCAGTAAGCAGGGAGGGTGAGCTGTGAAAAAACGGTCGATTCCGTGGCCGGAGCCGTGGGTCACAAAGCGGAAAGTGTTCCACCACGCGCTGCAATACTCCGCAAAGGACTTTATCATTTCGGCGACCTTGTTCTTCGTTACGGTGGTGCTGTGTCTGCTGCTGCGGTCAGTAGACCCTCACAATGATACCAGCTATGTGGCGGTGATCTTCTTTCTGGATGTATTCCTGACCGCGCTGCTGACGGATGGCTATCTGTTCAGTATGCTGATTGCGATTACCGGCGTGCTGTGTGTGGACTACGTATTCACCGAGCCGTACTGGGAGATCAGCTTCACGCTGGCCGGCTTTCCGCTGACGTTTATCGTCATGATGTTCATTTCGGTGGTGACCGGTATGCTGACCAGCCGCGCCAAGCAGGTGGAGATCCTCAAGCGGGAGGCGGAGCGGGAGCGGATCCACGCCAATTTGCTGCGCGCCGTCTCCCACGATATCCGCACGCCGCTGACCAGCATCATGGGCGCTACCGACGTGCTGCTGGAGCAGGGGGACGCCCTGACAAATGAGCAGCGCCGTCAGCTGGCTGCCGCCGCCAACGAGGATGCCCAGTGGCTGATCCGTATTGTGGAGAACCTGCTGTCCATCACACGCCTCGGCGGGCAGGACGATGCCAAGGTAACCAAAACGCTGGCGGTGGCGGAGGAGGTTATTGAAGGGGCAGTAGCCAAGTTTTCCGCCCGTGGCGGAAAGCTTCCTGTGCATGTACATCTGCCGCAGGAGGTGCTGCTGGTTCCCATGGATGAGCTGCTGATGGAGCAGGTGCTGCTGAACCTGCTGGAAAATGCCGCTACCCACGCGCAGGGCGCCACGCAGGTCAACATCACGCTGGAAGGAAAAAATGGCGCGGCCCGCATTGTTGTGGAGGATGACGGCGCCGGTATCCCGGCGGAAAAGCTGAAAAATCTGTTTGACAGCAGTGCCCATCAGAGCCAGCAGGGGGATAAGAAGCGCAATATGGGCATCGGCCTATCCGTTTGCAAAACGGTGGTGCAGGCCCATGGCGGAACGATTTACGGTGAAAATGCCTCGCATCACGGCGGGGCACGGTTTGTAATCGAATTACCAATGGAGGAGGACGACCATGAAAATTAAAGACAAGGTACTGATTGTAGAAGATGAGCAGAGCATCAGCAATTTTATCTCCATGATCCTGACGGCCAACGGCTATGATACCATTGTTGTCAACAGTGGCGAGGAGGCGCTGACCATGATCTCCTCCCACTGTCCCGACCTGATCATTCTGGATCTGGGTCTGCCGGATATGGACGGCATGGAGGTGCTGAAATCCGTCCGCAAGTGGTCCAATCTGCCTGTGGTGGTGGTGTCGGCCCGTCACCATGAGCATGACAAGGTGGAGGCGCTGGATTACGGCGCCGACGACTATATCTCCAAACCCTTCGGCACCTCCGAGCTGCTGGCCCGCATCCGCACGGCCATCCGCCATACCCGCACCGCGCTGTCCGATCCGCGGATTGCCCAGTCCGGTAAATTCACCACCGGCGAGCTGACCATTGATTACGACAAGCATCAGGTGCTCATGCGCGGCGAGAATGCCAAGCTGACGGTGAATGAATATAAGATCGTGGCCTTGCTGGGCAAATATTCCGGCAAGGTGCTGACCTATGATTTTATCATCCGCGAGCTGTGGGGGCCCAAGGCCAAAACGGACAACCAGATCCTCCGCGTCAACATGGCCAATATCCGCCGCAAGCTGGAAAAAGATCCCAGCCATCCGGAATATCTGTTTACCGAGGTGGGCGTGGGCTACCGTATGCGCGAGAGTGATTAAGCGTTAAAGCGCAGATTGTCGAAAAAGTGCATATTCACGACAAAAGCCCTGCATTTTCGCAGGGCATTTTGTTATTTTGTTCACAAATAACGAATATTTTATAAGGAGGGAATTAAGAAAAAACGCCAAAGCGCAACAGCTGCGTTAAGAAACTTCTCCCCTTATTTACAGCGGCCGGCAGAATATAGTAATCTTTTTTCGTACCGTTTTTTCTGAGCGGTAACTACGAATAAGGAGAGAAAACAATGGAAGAAAGAAAAGGCTTTGGAAGCAATTTCGGATTCCTGATGGCTGCGGTCGGATCGGCGGTCGGCCTCGGCAACATCTGGGGCTTCCCCAATAAAATGGGAGCCAACGGCGGCTTTACCTTCCTTCTCATCTATCTGGTGCTGGCTGTCTGCTGCGGCTTCATCGTTATGGTGGGCGAGCTGGCACTGGGCCGCAAGACGGGACATGGCGCTGTAGGCGCCTACAAGGTACTCAGCAAGAGATTCCGCTGGATCGGTTGGTTGGGCATTCTGTCCGCATTCTTTATCCTGTTCTTCTACTGTGCGCTGGGCGGCTACTGTCTGAAGTACACGGTGCTCAACGTGGGTAATCTGTTCAACGCCGGCTTTGGCTCCAACGGCCTTTCCGGCGGCGAAGTGTTCAACGCCTTTATGGCAAGCCCCGTAGAGGCCATTATCTACGGCTTGATCTTCGTGGCGCTGACCATGATCATCGTCATGGGCGGCATCGGCAACGGCATCGAAAAGGTCTGCTCCGTGGGCATGCCCGCCCTGTTTGTGGCGCTGCTGATCTGCATCATCCGCGCCTGCACGCTGGAGAATGCTGTAGACGGCCTGAAGTACATGTTTATTCCTGGCTGGGCGCTGGCCAATGGTGTCATCGATGAAGCGCCCAACTTCTTTGAAGTCCTTTCCACAGCCGGCGGCCAGATGTTCTTCTCCCTGTCGCTGGGTATGGGCGCTATGATCACCTACGGCTCCTATCTGGATAAGAAGGAGAACATTCAGAGCAACGCGGTTCTCATCATCGTGATGGATACGCTGGTGGCCCTGATGGCCGGCCTGTGCGTGATCCCGGGCCGCTTTGCGCTGGACCCCACCGGTAATCTGGGCGGTCCCAGCCTGCTGTTTGTGACCATGCAGAACGTGTTCCACAATATGGGCAGTTTCGGCCCTATTTTCGGTATCATC